>Ga0163161_10001147_pt1 | contig 19933 bp, 17 predicted proteins | sample S45metaG_FD_129847 | JGI IMG/M metagenome (GOLD analysis project Ga0163161, IMG submission 129847) | Switchgrass rhizosphere microbial communities from Kellogg Biological Station, Michigan, USA - S4-5 metaG | ecosystem: Host-associated > Plants > Roots > Rhizosphere > Soil | place: USA... | reverse complement strand
TACCTGATCGAAACGCCGGTTGTGATCACGTCGCTTGAGGCCGCCGAGCTAATAAAGTATGCCGCTAATGCGTTCCTGGCTACAAAGATCACCTTTATCAACGAAATAGCAAACCTATGCGACGCCATCGGCTGCGATGTTCACGATGTCGCCCGCGGAATGGGAATGGATAATCGGATCGGCCGCAAATTTCTGCATCCGGGTCCGGGTTATGGCGGCTCCTGCTTTCCAAAGGATACACGAGCGTTGACCATGGTGGCCGACCATTTTGGCGTCGACACGCGGATCGTCGACGCTGTAATCGAGGCTAACGAGCGACAGCGTGACGCAATGATCCCAAAGATCGAGCGCCTGGTCGGCAACCTCAAAGGCAAACACATCGGCGTCCTTGGGCTCTCATTCAAGCCTGAGACCGACGACATGCGCGAATCTCCCGCCATCGCTGTTATCGAGGAACTCGTAAAGCGAGGTGCTTCAATAAGAGCGTTCGATCCGGTTGCAATGGGTGAGGCCAAGAAATGTCTGCCAGACATCGACTATGCCGTCGATGAATACGACGCCCTCACCGGGGCAGACGTTCTGGTCATTATTACGGAATGGAACCAGTTCCGCGCCCTAGACATGGAACGAGTGAAGGGACTCTTAAAAACCCCAAAGATCGCCGACCTTCGCAACATTTACGAACCCGACGACATGCGCGAGCTTGGTTTTGAATATGTCGGAGTGGGTCGTTAAGATTAGACGGACGACAGCAAGCTAAAATGTCCTTTACGAGTAAAGTCTTGGTCACGGGCGGGGCGGGATTCATCGGTTCGAACCTGGCCGACGAGCTTATTCGCCAAGGCGCTCGGGTGCGGATAATCGACGACCTGACGACGGGCTTTCGCGAGAACCTCGATGAGATCGAGGGAGATTTTGAATTTGTCGAGGGCGACATCAATGATGATGCAGCGTTGACCAAGGCGATCGAGGATGTTGAGATCGTATTTCACGAGGCGGCCCTACCCAGCGTTCCTCGCTCGGTCGATGATCCGGCCGAAACGCACCGTGTTTGCCTCGACGGGACGTTTAATCTTCTCATCAAGTCGAGAGCGTCAGGAGCCAAGAGGTTTATCTATGCGGCGTCGAGCTCGGCGTACGGCGACCAGCCTATCCTGCCAAAGGTCGAGACCATGCGGCCCGATCCGCTCTCGCCGTATGCAGTCGCAAAGCTTGCCGGCGAATATTACTGTCAAGCTTTTTACAAGGTATACGGACTAGAGACGATCTCGCTCAGGTATTTTAATGTCTTCGGCCCGCGGCAAAACCCTGCGTCGATGTATTCGGGCGTTATCTCACGTTTCATCGACGCCCTGCTGACCGGCAAGACTCCCGTCATCTATGGCGACGGCCAGCAGTCGCGCGATTTCACCTATATTACGAATGTGGTCGACGCCAATATCAAAGCCGCTCAAACGACGAAAGGACTCGGCGAAACAATGAATGTCGCCAACGGCGTCCGCGTCACTCTGAACGAATTGCTCCACCTCTTAAAAACGATCACAAAAAAGCCCGATGTTGCCGCCGACCACCAGCCACCGCGCAGCGGTGACGTCAAACATTCACAAGCTGACAATACTCGCGCGCTCGAGTGCCTTGGCTATTCAGAAATTGTCGGATTGGAGGAAGGGCTGCAGCGCACCATCGACTGGTGGAGATCGAGCCGTTTTGCGTCGTGACGGCCTACTTTGCCAGTGTAAAAACGTCGTCCGCGATCGGTGAATTGACAAGTATTTGTTTCGTGTTGAAATTCGCGTAGGCCGTCATCTGTCCCATATCGAACCGCTGCGAATATTTTTTTGGCAGCGTCACACCCTCTACGATCTGGAATTCATCGATCGCGACAGATGTCGTAGCCAGGCGCCCATTGACGTCGTAACTGGATTCGTACCCTTTCACCTGTCCGGTCTTTTCATCGACAAAGAAATCTGTATAAAAACTGTCGGGCGTCGTCACACGAAATCCTCTTTTCTTCCTCTTTGCCTCTGGCAATGAGGCCACTATGTAGCCATCGTCACCGACGCGCACGAGCAGCGGGAAGCCCAGGCTCGTCATCGGCGGCAGCTCATAACCGGACGAGTGTGTTTCCTTTCCGTCGTAGACCTGCTTCACAGGCGAAATAGGGTTGTTGAGCTCAAACAAATACTTGTCGCCCGCCGTGATAAATCGAAATGTTGCGGGTATGACATAAGTCGGCGAGCCTGCGATGTCGACCGATCCGGCGACGAGGAGCGACTTCATATGCTTGAATTTGTCGCCGCCGTGCGCCGCTATTGCCGCGTTGGCAAGTTCCAACGGCGTCGCCGTCGCGGGCGCTGACGGTTTCGCGGCCGTTGGTTTTTGCGACGTGTTCATCTGGGAAAACGCAGCAATGGCTGCGGCTGCCATAACAAACAAGATGCCCATCGATCTTTTCATAGCTTCATCACCACTAAGAGCATACAAAACAAGGGGCGAAATGTCTCACAGACCTTTCGCCCCTCGTCGTCCTTAAGCGATTTTTACCAGCTGAACCGAAGCTGCAGCTCGATGCGGCGGTTCGCAGCAGGTCCAACGCCGCCGCCTCCGCCGCCGAATCCGCCAAAGCCGCCGGCGATGCCCGTCGACTGGCCGAACCGGCTCGAATTTAGCGCGCCGACCGGTGCGTTGAAGTTGACGTTGTTGAAGAGATTGGTGATTTGGATTCCGACATTCAGATTGTACGGCTTGCGGGCGTCGCCGCCGCCAAAGCCGCCCATCATCATGCCGCCGCCTCCGCCGCCTCCGCCGCCTGCGATCGACGTGCCGCCGCGACCTCCACCGCCGCTTCCGCCGCGATTGCCGCCGCGTCCGCCACCGCCACGGTTTCCGCCGCGTCCGCCCTGGTTGTCGGCTGTCGTGCTAGGAGTATCCGATCCGCCAAAACCGAAGGTCCGTCCGAGGCGCATATTGACGCTGAAAAAACCCGGAGCCTGGCCGTAGTTCCGCGGAATGATCACGGTCGGGTCATTCGCGCCGATATTGCAATACGAAGCCGTCAGCCCGATCTCACTGCAGCGTGCAGCGAGTTCGCCAAAGGTCGGCCGCTCGGTGAAAAGCAGGTCGCGGTTGCGATCGCTGCCGAGCGTAATGTTGAACGGACGCCCGCTAAAGGCGGTGATGAAAGGATTGACCGAGATCTTCCACGGCAGTGTGAAATTGCCGCCGATGACGACATTGTGCCGGATATCGCCCGACGACCGTCCATACTCGCCCGTCAAATCGTACGTGTATGCCGGAAAGCTGCCCGCCCCGTCCGTATCACCGTTCGAAAAACCGAGCCGGTAAAATCCGAAAAGTGAATACTTGGGACTGAACGTGCTGCGGAAATTTACGATGAACTGGTTCTGATTCGTGTGGCCGCTCGACTCGTACTGGTAAATGTTGCCGAGGTCTCGCTGAGGTCGCATCGCGCCCTGGCAGTCGGTCGGCGTCACGCAGACAGGCGCGTTTACGTTTCGCGAGCGAAGCTGGTGCAAAATTCGTGACGTGATAAAGAACGCAGCCAAGGTCGTCTTCATCGGAAGCTGCCGCTCGACACCGATCGCCGCCTGCATCGTGTACGGGGCTTGCAGGGTCGGCGCGACTTCTCGGATCGCACCCGACGCGGGCAAGATCGCCAGGATCTGGGCTGCGGTCGGAACATTTGTTACCGTGCCATCCGCGTGGAAAACAGGCTGGGCAAGCAGCAACGCCGCCGCCGGTCCGTCGGTCGCACTCACATTAAGGTTGAGTTGGGTCGAACCGTCGAACCTTTCGGCCTGCAGCGTGTAATTCTCGCTGAACCGGTCGTAAAAGATGCCGGCACCGCCGCGGAAAACGGTCTTAGGCGCTTTGGCGCCGCCTGCTCCCGGCGACCACGCGAAGCCAAATCGCGGGGCAAAGTTCAATTTGCTGCTGATGTTCGACTGGTTTTCGTACCTCAGGCCAAAGCTCAACAGGAGAGAAGGGTTGACCTTCCAGTCATCAGACGCGAAAAGTCCCGCCTCCGTTTGCGACACTGACGAAACCGGCTGTCCGGTCGTCAGCGAGAACTGCGTCGGGTTATACCGCAGCTCGCTAGCGCCCATCACCTTGCAGCGATACTGCTCGATCGACGAAACGATTTCGTCACCATTTACGTCGCATGTATCAGCACCAAAAAAGCCGGGAAATACAAATGTCCCGCCAAAGTTATTTTCGGACCTGTCGGTCAAGGAAATATTACGCAGCTTGACGCCGAATTTGATCGAATGTTGGCTGCGTTTGCCGAGCGAAGTGGTGGTGAAATTGTTCAGTTCGAACGTCTTGCTATGGTTAAAGCTCAGGCCGATCTGCGAACCGCCGCCGATGAATGACGATGCCACGTTGATCGTCGGGATCGTGTTGTCGCCTTGCTGGTCACGGTGGGAATCGCTGAACTCGAAACGCGTCTCATTCACCGTGCTGGCGTTGATGATCATCGTTTCGGTTAGTCTCAGCTCGTGTTCGCGGCTGGACGTTTTATACGCTCGCGACGGGAGCGATGTATCGCCGACGCCCTGATTCTTAAACGTCGAGCGTGTAAAACTGTAACGAGCGACGAGCGTGTTCTTCGCGTTTAGCGCGTAATCGAAACGTGGCGCGAAAGTAAACCGGTCGGTCGGAACGCGTATGTCGCGTCGAATGCCGACGATATTGAACGTCGACGGGTCGACGATCTGCGCGTTGAGCAGCGTGTTGTTGTCGATCCTGCGGTCGCTGATATCGAGAAAATATGAAGACTTACCTTTCTGGATCGGCCCAGAAACATTGCCGCCAAAGTAGCGCATTTGGCTTGGTGCGCGATTGTTCGCAAACGGGTTGCGCGAATTAAGGCTTTCGTCGTTAAAGTTGCCGAAGACCTGGCCGCGAAACTTGTCCGAGCCTGGCTTGGTAAGTATCTCGATGCGGCCAAAACCGAGGCGGTCGTATTCCGCTGAGAACGGATTCTGGTTGACGCGGATCTCTCGGATCGCGTCCTTTGGCGGCAAACGTCCGCCGGTAAAGCCGTCGATATAGATCTGCCCGCCGTTCGGACCGGCCGACGGTCCGGCCAACGCCTGCAGCGCGGCCTCAAGCTCGTCCGGGTCGTCCGGAAGTGCTTCGAGGTCCTTGTCCTTGATCACGGTAGCGCTGGCGTTCTCGTTAGGATCGGTCGAAACGCCTGTGCCGGTCTCGACGTTGACATTCTCCTGTATGCCCGAAACGGTCAGAATTACCAGAAGGTCGCTCCGCTCGCCGGCGGTTATAGTAACCTCGGCATTCTCGTACAAGGCAAATTTCGGGGCGATCGCTCGGATAGTGTATGTTCCGGGAGCAAGGCCGGTGATCGAATATTCGCCGCGCGAGTTGCTGACGACCTGCTTCTCTTTCCCATCAGGCGCGACCGCCGTGACTGTCGCCCCGACGACGACGGCACCCAGCGTGTCCTGTATCTGCCCCGCGACGCTGCCGGTCGCCTGTCCAAAAGCCAGACTTGCTCCAATGAGATGGAGCAAGCCGATAAGCAAAAATGTTCTTATGAATTTCATGATAAATATGAATCGGTCATGCTGTAAAAACTTTTATTGAAAGCCGATGCCATCGAGGCCCGGAATAGAGATATTCAAATTGGCCTGGCCCTGTCCGCGGTTTGTACTAGCGGCTGCCATTTGCGCCATGCGAATGAACGGCTCGACGCCGGCGAGAAGCTTGAAAGCCTTGATACGGTCGGGCGTCGCACCTTTTGAGCTGGCGATTGCGATCATGTCACCGGCTTTCAGGTCTGTGACCGCGATCGTCGGAAACCGCTCGAGCATGTCGTCTATGCCGCCGCCGCCCGCGCGTCCGCCGCCGAAACCGGCAGGCCGCGCGCCGCCTTGGCCGTTGCCGGCCGGCTGTGTTCCCTGCCCCGCAGGCCGGCCCTGTCCCGGCGGCCTCACGCCGCCGCCCATTTGAGCACCCGCCATCCGCTCCGCCATCTCGGCCGGAAATCGTTTGAAGGTCGTTACATTCGCGGTCGAAACCGTCACATCTTTGCCGGTATTCAGGTCCTTAATAACGACCTCGTTCTTTTCGGCGTCAATGGTCTTGATGGTGCCGGCAACTGTTTGGAATGAACCGATCAAGACTTTCTCGGCGGCAAAGGTCGCTCCGTCGGCGCTCTTGTCGCCTATCGCGCGCAATTGGTCGCCAACCTTCGCCTCGGCGAACGAGCTCGGCTGCGCCTCATCGAATCTCACCGAGTCGGGAGCATAATGCAGAAACGTCGCGTTGTCCTTCGGTATCAACGCAATGGCCGTTGTGCCCATCAGACCGCCCATTTGGACCATGATCTTTTTGGCTGCTGGATCTATCGCCGTGATCCTTCCCGCGATGCCTCTCGATCGCCACTCGGCCGTTTCCTTCGCATGTTTTTGCGCGATGTCTGCCTTCGTCATCAGATAGACGGTGCGGGCTGCGAGCGGCTTGCCGCTTTCCGACGGCAGAACGCTTGCGATCACTTTATCGCCAACGCTGATGTCCGCGAGGGAACCCACCGTCGCAGTCGCGATGCTGGGCTTCTCGGCGGACATGTGTTTATATTCCGTTTTATCGGACAAGGAGATCGTGACCGACCCGGCTTGCGCGGCGACGACCATCTTGCCGCTGTCGATCGAAACTACTTCACCCGAGACCAGGGACGCCTTTGGCTGGCCGAACACCAGGGTCGTAAGAGAAAGAATGAATGCGATGGCTATCGTGTGTCGCAGCATATTTATAAAGTCTAAAAATATTTGGGGTCAAACAGGCAAAAAACCTATTTAACGCCCCAATTTAAGACGTTAATTCTATCAGTAAGGTTCGCGTAAATATGTAAAGAAATGTAAAACCTCTGCGGGCTACCTTACGCAGTTTGCCACTTCGGCACCGAGCGGCCCGTGAGGATAAGGCCAATGCCGACCGTAAAGACCGCGAACAAGGCAATGATCCATATATAGGGCAGCGAAAGGACCAGTGTCCAGGCCAGGACACCGATCAGCGTCGCCAGCGTCTCGGAACGGTTCGCCTCAGAGAGGATGTGCTTTTGCACGAGCTTTCCGACGGCGACCTGCAGCGACACACGGCCGAAGACATAGCTAAGCAGGAGTAGGAGCATTCCCATGATCGCGAGCGTCGCGCTCAGATAGTTTGGCAGAACGAGTGCGCCGCCGATCATCAGGCCTGTCACCAACAGGAACGAGGCAGCGCCGAGCGTCAAGATCTTAAGCCACGAAAGCTGAATTCGAGCGACTGCCCGGCCGATCGCGCCTGGCGCGATGGTCGTCATTACGAGAGAGATGACGAACCAGAGCAATGCGAGCACCAGCCGCTGGGCCACAAAACTCAACGACAAGCTCGGCGAAAAGATCTGCGATGGGTCTTTGCCGAAATTTCGCAATTCTTCCTCAAAGACACCGAACATCACGGTTTCCTTGCCAGGCACGCGCAGTGGGTTATCGCTCTCGGGCTTATATGCTCCGCCGAACACGATAATGTCACCGCCAACGAACGCGTCCTTTTTCTGAATGACATTGCCGCCGATCGTCGCGACGTCACCTTCAACGCGGCCTTCGATAACGACGTCGCCGCCGACGGCGAGTACACCTTTCGCTTGCTTATTGACGATCACAGATTTGCCGATCACATAAACTTCCTGATCAGGCGCGTCGCCTACGATGACGGTCGAGTCGTCGTCGGATGTTGAGATCTCAGGATGCGCCAGAACAGCGAGACAGCAAAGCTGCGCGAGGCAGATGACGAATAGTATTTCTGAAATGCGGTGCGGAAGGCGTGGCCGGGATAAGATTGTCTCGGATAAATGGTGCACTTTGGCTGGGAAAATACTATGCCCGGCGAATCCGCAGGACTCGCTTTGAGATCAATGCGGCCACTGTGACAAACGCGATGGCCAGCAAGCCGCCCGCGAGTGCTTCGGGACGTACCTGCACCGCGAGTGTCCGCAGGACTATCGCGACACCGATAAAAAGGTCATAAACAAAATGGCCAACAAAAGCCCCGATGGCGGCAATTTGATCAAACGCGATAGCCACACCTGCGAGCACCTTGCCCGCATCGGTCCCCAAGGCAAAGAGGATAAAGAGTAGCAGACCCGCACAGATGAACAGGGCGTTAAACCGCTCGCGCGGACGCCGCAAGCCGCTGACAGTGCTCTCGGCGTTGGCGACGATCTGTTTTGTAAAATTCGCCGGCAACGCGAGCTCGCTTTCCTGTTTAAGGCTCGACTCAAGGCTATTGAGAAAATGCTTTTGCAGATTCAACTCGTCGGCACATTCCGCGCATACCGAAAAGTGCCCGTCCAATTCCCTCTCGCGCGCCTGGTCAAGCTCGCCATCGATATACGACGCGATCTCGTCCGCCGGACACATGGACTGCTTGTTGTAGCTCATACGCCGGTAAATCCCCTTTCGACAAAAATATGACGCATCATTTCGCGGGCACGGAACAGGCGATTCTTTACCGTTCCCAAAGGCAACCCGGTGACCTCGGCGATCTCGTCATAGCTCAGATCGCGCGAATGCCGCAGCAAAATCAGGTCGCGATACGCCGGCGGCAGACACCGGACGACCGATTCGATCTCGGTCCGCCATTCGGAGCGCTCATGGTCCTGCTCGGGCGACGGTCCGCGGCTCTCGATCTGTATCTGGTACGAGCCGTCGGCATTCTCGGCCTCGATGCTCTGCGCCGTCACGGAATTTCGCCGCATATGGTCGATGGCGGCGTTGTGCGCTATGCGATAGAGCCAGGTCGAGAATTTGTATTCCGGGCTGTATTTGTTAAGCGAGTTGTAGACCTTAATAAAGACTTCCTGCGTGACGTCGAGTGCTGATTCGTGATCGCCCAGCATCCGAAAAACATAGCTGATGATCGGCCGCTGGTACCGCCTGACCAACTCCTCAAACCCGTCCGCGCGCCCGCCGATCGCACTCACGATCAGCTCACCGTCAGTGAGACCGCGGACCTGTTCAAATGCTATTGCGTGGCTCGACATGCGCTCTCGAAATACTACGGTATTCTCGATGAAATTGTTTCAAACGGCAAGCACGACAGTCGAGCAGCTATCTGAATCCAAGAGCAGCGAGGCCGCCGGGTGCCGCGAGGTCGTCGAAGCTGAATCCGCTGCCGGGCAGGTTGAAGCCGACGTCTTCGGGTGACAATACATTCAGGGTGCGGCCGAGAGCTTCCGAGGCGATGGTTTGCACCTTGGCGGGAATAAGGCCTTTCCCGACAACCAGCAGCCTTTGCAGCAGCGAGTTTCCTTCACTGCCGCCGCCGAAGCGGTCGTTGTAGAACATCAACAGCCGATAGATCTCGTCATCGACCTCGTCGGGCGTACACGAAACGGAACGGACGACCTCAGGCTGCGCGCTCCTTAAAAGCAACGCCGTGAAGCCATCGCTGTTGCCGCTGATCAGGAGGGAATCGCTATGGTCGGCGCTGTTGCTGATCCAGTTTGCCTCGCCGACCGCCCGCGGCAGGATAAGGCCCGCCTTCCAACCCAGACTCTCGAACTGCGATTCGTATTCGTCGACGACCGACAACGTGACAGCGGTGGTGAAATAACGCGAGCGTCCTTTATTATCCGGTGATATCTTTTGCTTCGACAGCCGAAGCTCGGCGGCCGGAGCGCCGAAACTCTGCTCCGCCTTCCAGTCGATGACCTCCTCGGCCTCCTGGTTCGAGGCCGGTTCGGTCTCAAGCACGAGAATAGCCGTGCGGGCTGTGTTGCTCGGCAAGGCGACCGACCAGCGCTTCTGACTTAGCAGGCCGGCGCTTTCCGCGGCTTCGCGGAGGCACGCCGCGAATTCACGCGGGTCCGCGATGTTCTGTTCGCGAAAGTTCGGTGTAAGAAGGCCCGCCGGCAGGTCAACCGTCGCCGCTTGCTTGACCGAATAGCTGCCTCGGCCCTGCCCCTGTAGCGAGATGGCCGTGATCCGTTCTTCGATCCCCAATGCCGCATTCGGGTAATGGGGCTGTGTTAAAGCTGAAAACATTGCTGTAGCTAATACTTTGAATATGGCGTGCCGTCGCTGTCGTTTCCTTCGGCAAGGCTCTCGACATTCTTCAAGCCCTGATCGCCCTCGGTGGAGTAGATATCGTCGCCCATGATCTCGTTCCACTCTGTTCCGTCGCGGATCGGATCGATAGGCCGTTCGTGCAGATATTTTTCGGTCACGAGATCGTCGATACTTTTTGGCAGTTTGCCCTTATCGGCTGTGTATTGGTCGATCGCCCGCCTCATCTGCCAAAGGTTTTCTTTAAGAACCTGCTCCCTGGCGTGACGTACGGTACGCTCGTAGGTCGGTACCGCTACCGAGATCAGGATGATCATTATGAACATCGTGATCATCAGCTCCAAAAGCGAAAAGCCCTTTTGCCTTTCACCTTTTGTCTTTTGCCTTTGTAAACTAAAAGTCACTATACTTCGCTCCACTTAGGGCCTCGCCCTTGGCTGCCGATCGCACGTCAAAGACGTTGACCTCGTCCCAGCTGTCGGCATCGGCCCCTTGGTACGACGAACGCAGCTTCCATTCTTTTTCGCCCGTGATCGGGTCGACCGGCATTTCCCGCAAATAGACCTTGTTGATCTCTTTGTCTTCATTGATCTCGGTCGCCTGCCGCTTATCATCGAAGGGTCTGCCGCTTGTAAGGTTTGGCGCCCGCGGTTTGACGCGCACGCCATTCACAAGCAGCTCAAGTGATGGCGGATAGTGGTCAAGATTGTCGGTCTCGAATATCTTGCAGTCGTCGATGATCACCCGACTTCGCGGGTCGGCCAAACCACCACCACCGCCGCCGCCGGCACTGCCAATAGGATTTACCGAATTTGCCGCACCTTGAACGCAAGCGCCGTAGGTGTCGCGTTTGAATTCGTCGATCGCGGAGCGTATCTCACGCAGCGTCTCGCGGAGCTTTATCTCCTTTTCCCGCTGGACGGCGTTCGCCGCCATTGGGATGGTGCCCATTACGAGCACCGCGAGCACACCGAGCGTTAAGGTCAGTTCCAAAAGGCTGTAGCCCTTGGCAGACCCTTTGAGTTGATTGTAAAACTGCTTCACAACTCCAAGATCCTTAGAATTTGACAAGGAAATTCTTCCCGTCGGCGGTCAGGAAATTCAATACGTCTCGATCGAATGCGATCTCAGGCTTGCCGGCAGCCAGGGCCTCGATCTCGATAATGGCGAGAGTTCCGGCAGTCTTAGCAGCTGCGTTATCCTTTGCCGTCAGCGAGACATACATCTTGCCGTTCTGGTTGATGAATGGCGTCACCGCAGTATCGGCGAGCGAGCCGAAGACGTCGCCAAAGCTGACCGAACGGACCGCGATCTGCTTGTCGTCGAATTTCAGGCCGACCACGCTTGAGCGAAAAGGCGCGCTGCCATCGACAAGCACCGGTATCTTGATCTTTTCGCCGGCTTTCATCTCGGGAAGCTGAGTGCCAAAACGCATCTGGACGGTCGCCGCAGATGGTGCCGGAGCCTCCGTCTTGGGTTCGGACGCCGGCTGAGGGTCGTCGACGTCGACGGCCTTTGAAGTGTCCGACGTTTGATTCAGCTGCAGTGTCTTTACACTCGCGTCGATCGGTTTGAGGTTCTGCGGCATCGCGGTACTGACCGTTGCGGTTGTCCTATCGCCGGCTGCCGGAGCCGCCACCGGATTGCTGCTCGTCTCGGTCTTTACATATACCGGAGCCTCGACCTTGCGGTCGGGAAGCTGGATTTCAGTCGAGTTGGGCGTCCGTCTTGCTTGTGCCAGCAGCTCTTCCTCGTCTTCCTGACGGATCATTGCCTCGAGGGTGTTGTTGGTCGGCACTTGCAGGCTGCCCGTGTCGCGTTCAACCTCGTCTTCCGGAAGGATCGCAGGTGCACGGATCACGCGCGGGGTCACCGCGATCACGATATCAACCGAGCGGTTGTCTCGCGACGGTGAAGTGAACAGGCGCCCGATGATCGGGATCAGACCAAGCAGCGGCAGGCCTGAGTTGCCCTTCGTCTCCACGCCGGTGGCAACGCTCGCCACCAGGAGTGTCTTGTTGTTCTGTATGCGCGCGGTTCCCTTAATAGTGCGTTCAGTGAACGTCGGTACCAAGTCTCGTGTTGTTGCCCCCACAACGTCCTTTGATTCGATCTCCATCGCGACCTGAACGTCCTGATTCGGGAACACGAGCGGCTTGAACTTCAACGTAAGGCCGATCTGCTCATAGTTGATGACGTTCGACACGACCCCGCCATTCGACACATTTGCTGAGGTGACGAACTGTGCACTCTGGACCGGCACTCGCTGTCCTATGCGGGCTGACGAATCTTCATTGTTGAAAGCGTGTATCTGGGTCGATGCGATCAATTTCGTGTTCTGTCTGCTCGAGAACGCCTGCAGGTTCGCCGCCGGCAAGATGATGCCAGCCGGAATCGCCGTCGGGAACGTCGTCGTCGTGGCCCCGATGATACCGGTAGTAAGAGTATTTAGAATATTGTTGTTGCTCCCGAACCCGACCGCACCCTGTCCAGTGCCGCCGAGATTGTTCAACTGGCTGGCGGTGCCGATCTGATTTCCGAACTGCAGCAGATCGCTCTTGTTGACCTCATAGATCGCGACATCCATCACAACCTCGGCCCGGTCCTTGTCGAGCGACCCGATCAGCTTGCCGATAAGCGCAATGTTCTCACGCGTATCGCGTACCGTTATGCTGTTGGTCGCGTCGTCGGTAAGCACGATCGTCTGGCTGCGGCCCGGTTGCGCAGGAATGGCGGTCTGAATGACCTTTGCCACGTCTTTTGGTGCGGCATTCGCCAAATAGAACGTCCGCAATGCAAGCTGTTGAAATTTCACTCGCTGCGTTTGGTTGGCGACAATGATCGTCCGCGGACCGACCTTCTGGAAGAACAGGCCCTCCTGCAGGAATATGTAATCGAGAGCGCGGGCGGCAGTCACGTTCCTCAGATCGATGGAAACCTTGCGGTCGCCGGCGCGGAAGGACTCGGTATCAAACAGAACGTTCAGGTCGAGGTCCTTCGCCAGCTCTTTGATAATAAACTTCAGGTCTACGCCACCGGCAAAGGGCAGATCTCGCAGCTTCTCGAGCTTTTGCGGTACCAGAGCCGGAGCCGAACCAGGCTTTGTGGCATAGCCCGTTGGGATCATGTTCACGCCATTCGCGCTGGCCTTCTTATCGCCGGGATTGGTGCTTTCATTCACGTCCCTCTGAAGCCTGACCATCCGGTCCATCTCGGATTTTGCAAGCTCGTTCGTCGGATCGAACGCGTACGCGCGTTTGAATGCAACATATGCCGCCTCGTAATCGTTCTCCTTTGCCGCCATCGTGCCCTTTCTCATGAACATCTGTGACGCGTTAAAAAGGGCCCGGGTCAGGTGAAGCCGGAACTCAGGGTTTTTGGGATTTTCCGAGACCGCCAAAGCAAATTCCTCGGCGGCCTTGTCCCATTGTTCTGAGACCTCGAACTTCATTCCATCGTTGAAATGTTTCTTACCGTCGCCAAAAGCGAGGGCCGTGATCGGCGAGAGCATTGAGCCAACAAGCAGGAGCGTTACAAAAACGCGAACGTGTATTGGGGTTTTCATAAGAATTCTTTTGTATCTCGAGACGGTCAGTTGACATGCGTCCGCAACTAGAACGATAACACGCCGCGGACAAGGCAAAGTTTCATAAACAATATGCAATTTTCGGACTATTTGCTTGAAAAATCAACCTAAATTCTACTCGATCGACCTTAGTGCCGACTTTTTTCCATTCGACGTCTCAAATAATCGAGGGCGGCCTGGCTCGCACGCCAACGGATAAGTTCGCGGTCGCCAGGCAAGCTGACCTTTATCGAGCTGACGTCGCGAGGCCCCGCATAGCCTATAAACACTGTCCCTACAGGCTTTTCGGGCGTGCCGCCGTCAGGTCCAGCGATGCCGGTTACCGAGATCGCGTGGTCGGTTCCGGCACGCTTCCGCATTCCAACGGCCATCGCCTCGGCACACTCGCTGCTGACCGCACCGTGCTCTTCGATTATTTTTGCATCAACACCGAGGGCCCTGACCTTTGCTTCGTTGGCGTATGTGATGGCTCCTTCCCTAAAATAAGCGGACGAGCCCGGAACTTCTGTCAACCGCTGTCCGATCAATCCACCGGTACAGCTTTCGGCGACCGAGAGAGTTTCTCCGCGCCGTTTGAGCAATTGACCGACAACCTCCTCCATCGTCTCGCCATTAGTTGAAAAGACCGATTTTCCCAGAGCCGCCACCAGTTCGTCGGCAAGGTCGTCGGCAATTCTCTTCGCTCGTTGTACGTCATCGGCACGGGCGGCGATATGGATCTCGACCTCGCTTTTGTTGAACAGGATCGAGGTCTGGACGTCAGCATATTTCGAATAGATCGGCCCGGCGATCTCGTCGACGGCTGATTCGCCTTTGCCGGAAACTTTTAAGGCGCGGCGGTGAACAAAAACATCGTTAGCAACCGCCTTCAATTTTGGCAAGATATGATCCGTGAACATCGGCTGGTTCTCGCGGGGCGGACCCGGTAGCACGACCAGCATCTTTCCGTCGATCTCGACGAACATTCCGACCGCCGACCCATGAGGATTTGCCAGAACGTCTCCGCCGTCGATGATGAACGCCTGCCTTTTGTTGATCTCTGGCATCTCGCGGCCCCAGCTCCGAAACCGCTCGCGTAAATGCTGTTCGATTTCGTCGTGGTAGACAAGTTCCCTTCCCACTGCCCTCGCCGTAAATTCACGTGTAATATCGTCCGCCGTCGGCCCCAAACCGCCGGTCGTAATCACGATATCCGACCGCCGCATGGCGTCGCGCACAGCTTCCTCAAGCCGGTCGCCATCGTCACCGACGATCGTCTTCATGCAGACATCGATGCCGATGTCATTTATCTGTCGGGTGAGCCAAAGGCTGTTGGTGTCGGTCCGGTCCGGCGTAAGCAATTCCGTCCCGATAGCAATAATTTCGGCGGCTAGCATTCAATCTTTGTAGATCTCAACAACCGGTTTTCCTTCCGAGTTGATATAGGCGCGGTACATGCCTTCGGAATTGAAGGAGATCGCCATATCGCCGAATTTATCCATCGCGATCACGCCGCCGTCGCCGCCGAGCGTTTTGACCTTTTTCAGCGTCCGGTCGGCGGCATCTTGAACAGTGAGCGCCTGGTATTCCATTAACGCTGATATGTCGCGGGCAACACCGACGCGAATGAAAAACTCGCCCCAGCCCGTCGCCGACACGCCGCAAGTCTCATTGTTTGCGTAGGTTCCGGCACCGATGATCGGCGAATCGCCGACGCGGCCGTATTTCTTATTGTCCATCCCGCCCGTCGATGTGCCCGCCGCGATGTTACCGAACTTGTCCAGAGCAACTGCTCCAACGGTGCCAAAAACCTGCTCAGCCTTTTCGGAATAGCCATTAAATTCGCTGACCTTTTTGGGTTGTTCTTTCTCTTTTTGTTCCTTGTCCTTTTGTTCCTTTTCCTTCTGCTTTATCCGCTGCAGCGCGTCCCAACGCTGTTGAGTCCAGAAGTATTTCTCGTCGACCAACTCGATGCCTTGCTCCTTGGCAAATTGCTCGGCACCGTCCCCGAACATCAGGACGTGGGGCGACCTTTCCATCACGGCACGGGCCAGCGTAATTGGGTTCTTCACATGATGCAGTCCGGCGACGCCGCCAGCCTTGAGCGTCTTGCCATCCATGATCGACGAGTCAAGTTCGTTGCGGCCATCGGCCGTAAAAACCGCCCCTTTTCCGGCATTGAAAAGCGGCGAATCTTCCATCATCCTGATCGCTATCTCTACCGCGTCGACGCTCGTCTTGCCGTCCTGCAGCGCCTTGTAGCCTGCTAGGACGACCTCGGTCAGCTTGTCGCGATATTCCTTCTCTTTCTCAGGCGTCATCGAGCCACGTTTTATGGTGCCGGCGCCGCCGTGGATAATAAAGCCCAGCCTCGGATTCTGCGGTCCTTGAAGCTGTTTGACCTCGGCGAAATTGCCCTTTTGTGCGATTGCGGGCGACAAGAAGAGCGTTAGCAATACAAGAGATGTAAGAGTGCGTTTCATATCCTTCGTGCCTTTTGCGTTACTTCGTGTTTGCTTCCTGAAGATAATCGCGGACCAACTTCATGTCTTCCCAAACCTCTCGTTTTTTATGAGGATCGCGGAGCAGATACGCCGGATGAAATGTCGGCATCACTTTGACGCCGAGATAGTCATGAAAGTGGCCGCGGAGCTTCGAAATGGGTGTCTTTGTCTCGAGCAGATTCTGCGCCGCGGTCGCACCGAGAACAACGATAACTTTGGGCCTGACGACGGCGATCTCGCGAATCAGGAACGGTTTGCAAACCGCAGATTCCTCGGGAAGCGGCGCGCGATTGCCCGGTGGCCGGCAGCGGTTGATGTTGCCGATGAAAACGTCCTGACGCCGCATCTTGAGGCCTTTTTCGATAATGTCGGTGAGCAATTGTCCCGCTCGGCCGACAAACGGCTCGCCCAATCGGTCCTCGTCCGCTCCCGGCGCCTCGCCGCAGAACATAAGGTCAGCATCAAAATTGCCCACGCTGTTCACCACTTGCGACCGCCCCATAGAATGCAACTCACACCGCGTGCATAGCGGCCCGATCTCGGCGCGTATCTGCTCGATGGTCTCGGTCGGCTCGGGCAGCGTCGGAGCGATCTCGAACAGCGTTTCACCTGTCCCGCCCGTAATAGGCGAAACAGATGGAACACTCAGCTTTGGCAAGGATGCCAGCCGCGAACCAGTCGGTGCTCGTTCACGTATGGCAGTGGTCACGTCCTCGGCATTGGGCTGAATGGGCTGTGCAATCGCAGAATGTAACCTTGCAATTGGCATCATTGCATCGGCGGCCACGGTGTTTTCGCTTAAGTCAACGCTCAACGAGTCGACGCCAAGCTCCTTCAAATAAAGCACTTGCTCGCGGACGTCGGCGATCAACTCTGTGATCTCTGTAGCCATTATTTCTGTCTAAGCTCAACGATACGGTCGAGGATCTTGTCCGCCAATTCCCTCTTTGACATCAACGGCAATTCCGACTCGCCTTTCTCGGTGATGATAGTCGCGATGTTCGTTTCAGTATTAAATCCGGCTCCTTCTTTTGTGATGTCGTTGGCAACGACCATATCGAGCCGTTTATTTTTCATCTTAGAACGCGCGTAGCCGATAACGTCATGGGTCTCCGCGGCAAAACCGACCACAAGCATTCCATTCCTTCGCTTTTTGGACACCTCGGCCAGAATGTCCCGCGTTTTTTTGAGTTCAAGGATCATAAAGTCCCGGCCGTCTTTCTTTATCTTGCCTGCGGCTTTTTGAGCGGGCGCGTAATCGGCGACCGCCGCTGCCGCTATGAAAACGGTCGCTTTTGGCAACTCACGGATCACGGCCCGGTGCATATCGTCCGCTGAAAGCACTTGAATGATCTTGACATTCGACGGCGGATCGACGCTGGTTGCTCCAGCGACCGCCGTGACTTTTGCCCCCCTCGCTATCGCGGCCTCTGCGACCGCGAACCCCATTTTTCCCGAAGAATGATTCGAGATATATCTCACAGGATCGATCGCCTCGCGAGTGCCGCCGACGGTGATGAGGATGTGCTCACCTGATAAGTCGGAGACAGGAGACGGGAGGCTGGAGGCGGGAGATTCCGAAGGCGATCCGTCTCTCGTCTCTCGTCTCCCGTCCCTCGTCTTCAGCAAAGCAAGTGCCTGCGACACAATGTTTTCAACATCTTCGAGCTTTCCGGTCCCGACGGTCTTGCACGCCAATTCACCCGCGATCGGCTCGACAAAATGCACGCCGTCGGCTTTTAGCTGGACGACGTTCCGCTGTGTTGCCGGCTGTTCCCACATCGTCGTGTTCATCGCCGGAGCGATCATCACGGGCGCGGTCGACGCCAGATATGTCGACGAAAGAAAATCGTCAGCGACACCATTCGCGAATTTGCCGATGATGTTCGCCGTCGCCGGAACGATAAGCAGCAGGTCGATACTCTGCGAAAAGTTGATATGCGCGATCGGGTCAGGATTCTCAGGGTCGTAATCGTCGACGATCACGTGCTTCTCGGTCAACGCCCGAAACGTCAGCGGCTGCACAAACTCCGTCGCATGCCGCGTCATCGCCACGGAGACATCGCAGCCCGCCTTCTGCAACAGGCGCATCACCTCAACGGCCTTATAAGCCGCAATGCCGCCCGTGATGCCTAGACCTATTCGATGTTTAGCCACTACGAACGATTTTACATCCCGAATTCCTTGCGCACCAATGGTAGAATGGTGCTAACGCTTCTCACGGAACAATGAAAAGGGTTTTCGCTATTATCGTTCTCTTGGTCTGGCTTGTCGAAAACGGGGGTTCGCAAACCCCAAATCGCAGGCTCGTCCTCACGGGGACTGTTATTTCAGTAGGGGCTGAGATTGAATGGTATCGAAGCTCGGATACCCTAACGACATCGTACGGTGTTGTTCTTTACCTGCAATTTCGGAACAACAGCGATAGACCAGTCATAATTCTCCGGCCCGACAGCTTTTATGGTGTCAAGAAGCTCTCTTTTTTCAGGACTATGTCCTCTCAGTCAGAATCCGAATCAGAAAGCCTAAGTTGGCAGTATCGAAGTCCGATCAACTATGATCCAATCCCGAGTTTTGTCCGAGCGCTATCGTCGCCTGAACCGCCCAAGCGTGAATTCGTAATCATAGACGCGGGTGGTTATTACGAATGCCGGGAACCGCTTACAGTCAAGATCGGCTATAGCATAAAGCCCGGCACCGAGCCAAAAATACCCGATTTCGTAAGATTGCCGTCAAAATTGCCGCCACGGCCCGACCGACCTGAGATTCCGTTTAGAATGTTTGCTTCAAAGTCGATTATTACCTCTGATTTTTCTGCGCTGAAGGTTGAATATAGTTTGTCGCTAAGAAACCGTCGGGAGGGCGAAAGCTTGTTTGAAGATGCGAAAGAACGGTGGCGCAAGTTTGGCGACCTTTTTCTTGACTCGAACGGTGACTACAACGTTACGTCAGAGGTCATTATTAATAAACCTTCCAACTGAGCAACCTAGCTACACCCCAAACTGTCTCAAATGATGATCGACGTGCTTGTATTGCGTCTCGCCCCATTGTTTGCCGGTGAGCGGGCCGAAGAAGCCGTGGACGTTGCCGTCCATCCCTGATTCGCCAAGTCCGTGACACTCGGTGATCAGCTCCTTTAGCCTTTCACGCGTCGGTTCAAAATCGGGTTCGTCCTTGATAATAAAATCAGGGCCTGTCGGCGCATTTTTGCGAAACGGCTCTTCGCCCAAAAAGTTTTTCTTAAAGATCCAGCTCAGCGCCTTGCCCAGGATATGCTGCTTCATCGGCTTCTTGCCCGTCGCCATTTCGAGGGCCCTCGCCGTGTGCTCCATCATCTGGGATGGCGACATCTTGCCCCATTGCCGCTCATTGTCCGGCGTCAGTTTGCCGAGACGGTCGAGAAGCTCTGCGTGCGTTTCGGGATCGAATATCGTTTTCATACCACACGATTCTACCCCAAACCTGCGGTTTGTTAGAATCGAAACAATGCCCGAACAGATCGCTTCCGAATCCATTTACAAAGGCCGCATTTTTGACGTTCGCATCGACACGATCCGCGAGGGCGATGTCGAGTATAAGCGCGAGATCGTCGCGCATCGCGGCAGTGCGGTGATCGTGCCGGTGTTTGACGACGGGACGGTCGCACTGGTCAGGCAATACCGTCACGCGGCGGGCAAGTATCTGCTCGAGATACCGGCGGGCGGTGTTGAGGACGGCGAGACGTTTGAACAAGGTGCCGTTCGCGAGCTTGAGGAAGAGATCGGCGTGACAGC
>Ga0163161_10001145_pt1 | contig 19956 bp, 34 predicted proteins | sample S45metaG_FD_129847 | JGI IMG/M metagenome (GOLD analysis project Ga0163161, IMG submission 129847) | Switchgrass rhizosphere microbial communities from Kellogg Biological Station, Michigan, USA - S4-5 metaG | ecosystem: Host-associated > Plants > Roots > Rhizosphere > Soil | place: USA... | reverse complement strand
GATTCAGGCGGCCTTGACCGACTGTTTGAATACTTCAAGGCTGACGATCACTTCCTCAGCCTCTTTGAGCAGATCGGTCTTTTCGCGAGAACAAACACGGCCATCCGCCTGGGCGTCGAACGCAAGACGGGTCACGTCTGCCAGATCGGCGTGTAGGCGAAGCAGCGCGGTGTTCAGGTTGATGCCTTCCGGTTTTTCTTTCGGGACAAGGTCGAAGCCAAACGACTCAGCCCAAGCTTTCAATGGTCGGAAGTCCTGGGTGAACTTCATGATCCGGTGCAGCTCTTCCACGTTCATGCGGTGGGTGTCGTAATCAGGGTTGGCCTTCTGAGAAAGCAGGGTCCGGGACTTGAAGTCAGCGCCTTCAGCAATTTTCCTGGTGCCGTGGTCATCAACCACTTCGTAAATCGCCTTCATCAGTTCCTGCATGTCACACCTCTGAAATTGTTACGTGGCCCGATGCCACCTGATCCGCGATCATTCGCTCATCAACTGATCAGGGATGAATCCATGACCTTCTTTTCTTCTTGGCCCCTTATTAGGTGCCAGCCCCGCTTGGCCCAATCGCTACTGCGCTGGCCCCTAATAAGGGGCCGGACAGTTACCTTTCAGGGAAAATCGAAACAACGTTTTCTGCATGCGCCCCTTGTGCACACTGAACAGAGAGGCGGCTTCGCAGGACTGCGTTATCTGCTGCAAGGCGTGCGGCACTTCGTCGCTCGATCCCGTATGCGCGATCTGCCATCTGCAAAATCCGGACAGCCAGCTGATCCATGCCGATACCGCTCTCGTCAGCCCACCGCTCAAGCTCGTCCTTCTCGTCCTGCGTGTACTGCCCTACTTCCGTTATTGCAGGCATTGGCGCCTCCTCCATGGCCTAGTCAGGCGCTGAGTTTCTTGTCATTGACCTGGGTGATAGCGTCCTGCTCTCGCTTGGCTTGCAGGGCTGATCGAATGATTTCGCGGTGCAGTTCGCGAGGCTGCATTTTCAGTTCGCGGGCCAACTCGCTTAGCTCCGGAAAGCCGTCAAGTGGGTTGTCGTCAACCAAGGGGAAGTAGCCGTAATCCTCTTTGAACCGCAAAGCCGCCAATGTGAGTTCGCGAACCAAGGCGCCCGGCTGAAGCTCACGCGCTAACGCTTCCACCTGGAGAGCCGCGTAAGCGGCGTCATTGAGGCGCGACTTCAGCTGGTGGGTGTTGCGATGCGTCTTGTTTTTGTAGGCCATTGGTTCACTTCCGGGGTCGGTGTGACTGGGCTGGGTTAGGCGGCTGATTTACGAGCTGGCTGATGGCGAGAACAGAGATCGCGAGCGGTGATTTCACCGCCTGTAAGCTCCTCCGCCTTGAATGCCTTCTCTGCGCTCATCAAGTAAATGCCAGACACCCAGTACGAAACCGCAGCCTGAGATACGCCGAGAGCCAGAGCTGTTTTGGTTTGCCCGCCGAAGTGAACGACGAGCCTTTCGATGGGGGTCATTTGAGATCCCTCCTGATAAGCCTGCTTATATCCTAAGTAGAAGGACACTTATTTGCAAGCCGATAAGGGAACTTATAAATTCCAGCGGATGAGCACACTCGCCGAAAGAATCAAATCCGCACGAATTCACGCCAAGCTGACGCAGAAGGCTCTCGCTCTTAAGGCGGGGGTTGAGCAGCCGGTGATCTCGCAGCTGGAAACTGGAAAGAACCTACAAAGCGCGCACCTGCCGAAAATTGCGCATGCGTGCGGCGTGAGCGCCATTTGGCTATCTGAGAATATTGGTCAGATGATCAATTCAGTGGCGACCGAATCCAACGTGGGCGAATCTCGCCAGCCCGTTGAGTCATACCGCTACCCGGTAATCAGCTGGGTAGCCGCCGGCGCTTGGGCTGAGGCCGTGGAGCCCTACCCCGCTGGCTTCTCGGATCGCTATGAGTTTTCCGAGTACGACTCAAAAGGTGCGGCGTTTTGGCTTGAGGTCAAAGGCGACTCGATGACCTCACCGGTTGGGCAAAGCATTACCGAAGGCACCCTGATATTGGTAGACACCGAGGCAGAGGCTGCCCCTGGGAAGCTAGTGATCGCCAAGCTGCCGGATAGCAACGAAGCGACCTTCAAGAAGCTGGTCAATGACGGCGGCAAGCTATTCCTGAAGCCGCTGAACCCGTCATGGCGAATCGAGCCTTTCACTGAGGACTGCCGGATCGTCGGGGTTGTGGTTCGGGCGCTTCAGAAGTTTTAAATAGACGGCAGGTGAGTCGACCGCGGAGTCTTCGTGCGCATGCACATCTTATGGGTAGGAAACTCAGTGATATCTGTCTCGCTCGGCATGCTGAAGGGATGCTGTAGCGCGGGCCTACAACACACGCCTACAACGTTTAAAGGTTAACCCGGTTAATTGTTCTCCGCAGAACCATTAAGGTACGGCGGCCCACCTGGCACAAGGAAGTCCCATCGATCTGGGCACAAGGGACGGTATGGCGCACTCACTTCAATACCAAATAACCAAATCCATTCGCGTCGTTGAGATCGAGATTGGGAAACTGCTCGATTTGGCGGCAACGCTGAAAGACGCTGGAAATGATGTCTTGGCGGCGGCTGTCTCGATTCAGGCGCATAAGCTGCTTGAGGCTGCGGTAGCGCTGAGAATCGCGATGGCAGGCTGACTGCTTACGCTGATGAGGTGAAGGCGGGAAGGATGAACCCGCAGGCAGAATAGAGATCAAGACAGCCCTCGCCAGCGGCCTACCGATAGGGCGTTGCTTGGCCTAACGTCGACCAGTGGGGGTGAATGAGTCTGAACCCCTTTCGTCCTCCTTCAGTCGAAATAAATGGCAGCCCTTGCCCACTGAATCATCACTTAAGAGGAGTCTTTTCATGAAGATTTCGGAAGTAATGACGAAGGACGTTAAAACAGCCAAGCCCGGCAACACAATCCAAGAAGCAGCCAGCCTCATGGCCAAGATCGACAGCGGCGCCATTATGATCGAGGAGCAAGAACGCCTGGTTGGTATGATCACGGACCGAGACATCGCAGTCAGAGGCGTAGCCAAAGGACTCGCAGCGGATACCCCTATCAGCAAAATAATGAGTGGTGGCATCCGCTATTGCTTTGAGGATGAGGACGTTGAGAATGTGGCCAAAAACATGGCCGATGTTCAGCTCCGCCGCTTGCCTGTACTCAACCGTGACAAGCGCCTAGTTGGCGTGGTGTCGTTAGGGAACATTGCCAGCGCTAGATCGCAAACCGCTTCTGCTACTGTTCTGCGGGGAGTAGCACAAGCCCATTAATAGTTTGTCTGACATGGCTAAAGCCCGGTCCAGCGCCGGGCTTTTCGTATCCACCCTCCCCCGGATCTTGCCTCTCTACCGAATCAACCATAGCGTCATGGTCCTAAGGCTGCCGTCGAGGAGATCAGCATCTGGATCGGCCAGTGCAGCTCGGCACGCAACGGACTGACGGCACATCCTTTCATCGTCACTGCATTGACGCTCGCACCTTACGGGCGCGGAATGGTCTGTTAGCAATGATTGCCTAGGGACATTCCACATGGCAAAGATCATAGTTCTCGCAGGCGACTTTCCCCAGCGTGACGGAGAGTACAACCAAGGCACCATAACGCTTAAAACGGCCAGCAACCCAAGAGCCGGAAGCAACTTCCTTGTCTCTGAGTTTAAAGACCTGAAAGTCGAGAACGTGGACTCCAATAAGAACATAAAAAGCGCCATCGGTTTGGGGATAGCTGGCGCCATGTTGCTAGGCCCGGTGGGGGCTGTGGCTGGCTATCTCTTAGCGGGCAGAGAAACCGAAGTGACATTTGTGGCCACGCTCAAAAGCGGCAAGAAGCTCCTTGCTGCAACCGATAGCGATACATATCGAGATATCGCGGCGCGACTCCACAAAAAGGCCCGCCCCAGCTGAATCGCCTACCTCAAGTCATGAAGCCGCCAAGCGCGAACCTTTTTTCGCCAGGAGAAAAGGCGCCCCCCCCCTGCCTGCCCCCCCGAACCAGATAGAACATGCCTCTTGCTTAAAAATGGCAGGAACAATACTGTACATACATACAGCTATAGCAAGGAGCTTCCTATGACAAAAATCGCGTCACCCGCATCACAAGCCAGAGACTCATATGAATTGGTTGGTCGGCGCATCCAGCGTCTGATAGCTGCGCCTGGCGTCCAAAAAGTCCAGGCCATCACTGTCACCAGGCTTGAAGCAGAACCCGCAGAAGCATGGCAGCAAGTCCTCCAGGAGATTGAGGAGACCAGCGGGATACGCATGGAGCGTCTTGAGAGCGGCGCGGTAAGGATTGGGTGGCGAGAGTACTGCGAAGCTTGAAATGAGCCCGCCATTGAGCGGGCTTTTTATCGCCTATTCGAAAATATATAAGCAAGCTTATTGACGATACAGATAAGCACGCTTATATTCACTCCATCGCAACCGGCACCCAATCAGGGGCCAGCTGCGAAGGGTCGAGAGATCCGCCGCTCTTTAACAGCTCAGGATCCTCGCCATCGACTACCCCGGGTTTCAGCCGGTAAGTGCGAGCAATAAACAGTCGATGCCACGCCAGCTCTGGAACTGGCCGTGCTCACCAGATGTGAGTACGCGAAACCACGCAAGCCGATCTGCGAAGAACACCGAGCACGAAATGTGTGACGCAGGTTAGCGATATGAATCGGGCGATGCGCGTGGTGGAGAAACGGAATTTTTCACTGATGCACCTGGGCGACCGGGTGCATTGGGAAAACAACCGATAAGCACGGAGTACCAAATGAGCGAGCAAACCCTTCAAGCGCTGCTGGCTGAGCGAGTCACCGCCTTTGCTGCAGGTGACCAGCCGGCAGCAATCATCGACGAGCATGTGAAGATCATGTTCACCAAGGTGATCGACAACTGCTTTGGTCGTTATGGCGATATGGGCAAACAGGTTGAGGAGGCAATCAAGGCAGCGTTGCCAGCCAACCTGACCACAGTTTTCGAGCTGACACGCTACAACGACATGATCGCCAGGGCGCTGAAAGAAAAGTGGGAAACCAGCGGCGTAGAGGCCGACATGGTGCGCCGCGCGCAGGAAGCTATCGACGAAGTGCTCACCAAGGATCAGATGCCAGCGGTGGTAAGCCTGCAAGACCTTCTCGAATCCTTCATCGACAACCACAAGGAAAGCGCCGCAGAGGAGCGCTGGGAGCGACCGGACATACGTTTTCAACAATCCGAGTACGGCGGCCTGCACATCTACTTCGATAAGAAGCCAAAAGAAGAATCGTCCTATAGCAGCCGCGAGCGCAGTGAGTACAACCTGGATAACGCGATCCACATCTCGTTCGATAAGCGCGGAAATGACCAGGATGAAAGAGGTCGTGAAATCGGCACCGTCTACGCCGCACGCATCGACAACGAGAAAATCGGCCAAACCCTGCGCTTCAGATCGAAGTTCGAAAAGCTGCTCGCCGCCCTCTACTTCGGCGCCTCCAAGATTTTGGTGGACTGCGACGAAGACGATTTCAGCTACGGCATTTACGACTGACAGCATCACCTCTGTCCATTCGCTGAGTGGACAGACGGATGCAGATGAAAGCGGACGTGGCCTTGGACCAGCGGGAGCTGAGGCATTCAACAAATAGACGTAGCGGCCTTATTCGGCCATCTGCATCCCGAGCACCTGGTACTCCCCAGCACCAGGCCGCATCGGAGAGTGATCGAAGCGTGCCCAAGCGGGCTGCAGCGCTAGGATCGCAAAGCCCCGGGAATCTCCTGAGCCGGTATGAGCGAGACGGCCAACACTATAAACGCGGCGGGAAACAAGCAGGGGTTGCGCCCTGGTGTTTCGATCACTCTCCGATGCGGACGAAACTGCGGCCTATAACCGCCCACCTGCGTCGAATCCCAGAATCGGTTGTTATCGAGCGCTGGCGAACTGAACACGGCCGTGGAACCCGGCGCCGGAGACGTGACCGGCGAGCAGATGAATGCGCAGTGCTGATGCGCGTGGGGCTCGGGCCTTGTTGTGACGCCTTGCGGGACTACATGTGCAAGGGTCGAAGCCGGTCATGCGGAACAGTGACATGACGAACTCAGTACTTCATGCCGGGATCAGCTCCGGCCATCTGCGCCACCAACTGTCAGAGCGCACCGCCGCAGTTGAAACCCTGCACGGAGGATTTGCAGCCATGCACCAGTAAGCAATCGCTGCCGAGCAGCAGTGTTCCCAGCCACTAAAGAGCTGGGCGCTTGGACCGACGAGAGAATATCGGTTCCGGAGAGCGCGCTTTGTCAGCGCCCCGCAGCGGGCATGGCCCACAGGATCTGCTGGTGACATCAGCGCCGGACAAGTAACCGGCATCCTCTCCCGACACCGCCCGCATGCACTCCCCTCCGCGCCCAACGGCAACCAGCGGAACGGATGAGTGCAGCCGAGTTTTGTTGGATCAACCATAGAGGCAACAGACATGAACGACCAAGAAAGCGCTTACGCATCGGCACTGTTCGTCAGTGCAGTTCAAGAAGTGTGCGGCGACATCAACCACGCCTACACCCGCCCTTCAGCCGTGTTCCGCCCTGCCCTGAGCATCGATGGCAACCAATATTGCGCCCTGTTCGGCGCCGATCTGCATTCCGGCGTTGCTGGTTTCGGCGATACCCCTGAAGCGGCCATGGCCGACTTCGACAAGAACTGGCGGACACCGCTGCGTAACTCGCCGAGCGGGATAGCAAACGCCGCATAACACCCCGCCACTCTGGAGGCGACCATGGCAACCAGCTATGCAGACGGTGCGCAAGCCCGAGAGTGGGATAGGCGCTACGACGCTTGGGGTCGCGAGAAGAAAGCGAAGCCCGACGAGTTCCACGACTACGAATCCTCTGAACAGATGCGCACTCAGGCGCTGGCTGATCGTGCCGCTCGCTCAATCGAAGAGCGCAAAAGCCTGAAGCGGCGCATTACCGCAACCATGGCTCAAATGGAAATGGTGTGTCCGCCAAAAGGAGGCGCAGCGTGAGCACTCAACAACGCGACCACGATACGGCGATCACCTGGATCGAAGGCGAGATCGACAACATGATCCGCGATTTGGGCAAGCCAAACGCCAGTTCAGCTGCGACATCGGTAATCACTCTGGCCTACCTGCTGCGCGTCATCGACGACAGCGAGCAGCGCCACTACCGGGCGCGCATCGATCAGATTTACTCCTCCTACAACGAGTCGAACAAGCAGGGAGCAGCAGCATGACGACCCCACCGGTTAAATCACTGATCGACGAGCAGCTCGACGAGATCGAATCGAAGCTGATCTTGCTCGGCTTCGGCCTTCCGTTTAATGAAGTGATCGGCCAGCCGCGTGAGCGTGCCGTGGCAAGCCTGCCGCAACGCTTGGCGGCAACCATGAAAGGCGGCCGGATCGCGGTGAGGGTTCGGCCATGACTTCCTATCAGCGCGCAAAGCGCTTTTGGTTCTGGCGCGGCTCAGCCATCGCCCTGCTCTTCTTCACCGCATGGATGCTGGCAAGCGCCTACTCCGGCCAGCTCACCCAATAACCCACACCTTCAAAGCTGCGCACCGCGCCGCAAGGAACTGTCATGTCCGGAAATACTAAACAAGCACAAGAATCGCTCGAAATGAGCGAAACCGACGACGTACAAAAATCTGTGGTTCCTGCGGTTGCCGTCACCGACATCGCCGAATATCGGCCGCACGAGGAACAGATCGTCCGTCTGGAGACCACTTACGCGAAGCTGGTCGTTGACTGCTCGACCAGCGAAGGTTTGGCGAATGCGAAGGAAGTTCGCGTTGATATCCGCGACGTGCGCTACGCCCTGGCGAACACCACCAAGACGGCGCTCGTTCCATATCAACAGAAAGTCAAAGATGCCCAGGCTCGCGTCAACCAGGTTAAGGAGTTCGGCGAGGCCCTGAAGGATCGAGTCTTGGCAATCGAGGCGCCTGTTGACGAAGCAATCAAGGCCGAAGAAAAGCGCGTAGCTGATGCCAAAGCCGAACGCGAGCGTGTCGAGGCTGAACGTGTCGAAGCTATCCGGACGAAGATTACCCGCTTCAGTTCTGTCGCTGCTGCATATGCAAGCCGCAGCGCTGCTGATGTCGCAAGCGTCCTGCAAAGCGTCAAGGAATCGGTGATTCTGCCCGAAGAATATGCCGAGTTCGAAGCTGAAGGCACCATCGCTCGCGACAACGCTATTGAGCAGCTTGAAACGCTACACAGGTCTGCCGTTGAACGAGAAGAGGCTGCCGCCAAGCTGCTGGCCCAACAGAAAGAACTCGACGAGTTGCGCGAGAAGCAACGCATTGCCGACGCTGAAGCTGAGGAGTTGCGCAAGCAACGCGCCGAGGAAGACCGTCTGCGGTTGAAGAAGCAGCAGGATGATCTGGACCAGCAGCGCCGCGACATGGAAGCACAGCAACGCCAACAACGTGAGCAGCAGGAAGAGCAACAGCGCCAGCAGCGCGAACGCGACGCACAGTATCAACGCGATCAGGAAGAGTTAGCCCGTCTGCGCGCACAGGCTGCCGCACCCGCTCCAGCCACTTCAGTGGCTGCGCCCGCGGTGCCTGAGAAGGTTGAAGTCGCACATGTCAGCGCACATGCAAGCGCCGCTGAATCCGACGATGTGACCACGACCGCGCCAACGGTTGACGACATTGTCGAGGTGGTAGCCCTGGGCTTCGACGTGGACCTCGACACTGCTCGCGCCTGGCTTCAAGCCATCCGCTTCTAACCACCCTTTCCATCTAAAGGTCGACTCATTCCTTGTCGGCCACGGAGAGCGCAATGAACGAATCAGACACCCAAGCACCAACTGGTCTCGCCACGTATCACGACCCATCGCACAACGCGGCAGCGCTCATTCTTGATCCGGGCACCATGAAGTCGATGAGTGACCTCGCAATGATGATGTCGAAAGGCGTGACAACAGTCCCCAAGCATCTGAAGGGCAATCAAGCTGACTGCATGGCGGTAGTGCTACAAGCAATGCAGTGGCAGATGAACCCCTTCGCTGTTGCGCAGAAGACGTTCATCGTCAACGGCGGTGCATTGAGCTATGAGGCGCAGCTCGTCAACGCAGTGATCACCGCCAAGGCACCGGTCAAGGGTCGCTTGAACTTCGAGTGGTTCGGCAGCTGGGAAAACGTCATCGGGAAGATGCGTGAAGTTACCAGCAAAACCAAGAAGGACGAGGACACTGGCGAGTTCAAGAAGTACCGCGTTCCGGCCTGGAGCTTTGACGACGAGAAAGGTCTCGGGATCAGGGTCTGGGCAACCTTCAAAGGCGAAGACGAGCCACGCATTCTGGAACTACTGCTCACCCAGGTCCGCACGCGGAACTCTACGCTTTGGGCGGAAGACCCCAAGCAGCAGATTGCTTACCTGGTGACCAAGAAATGGGCGCGACTTTTCTGCCCTGACGTCATCCTCGGCGTCTATACCCCCGACGAGTTCGAAGACTCGTACGGCGGTGAAATCGATATCACCCCTGCGAAGCAGGCTTCAAACACCGCTGCCGCTGCTGGTGTGTCGTTCGGCCCGAAATCCCCATCGCCGGAAATCGACGGAGTATTCGCAGACCTTCTGGTCGTCGCGAAACGGCAGGACATCGAAGCCTATGCGACAGCCTGGGCAGGTCTCAAGCCTAAGCAGCGCGCAGCGATCGGCCTGGAGTGCCACGAAGCGCTAAAAAACATGGCGGCAACCGTTGATGGCGACTTTACCGATATGACTGGCAACAACGACGGCCTGTCTCAGGTCGGGGAAGCGGCGTAGTGAGAACGGAACTTCAGGGCACTGAAAAGTGGCATGCAGACCGATCTGGCCGAGTAACAGCCAGCCGGTTCAAAGATGTGATTGCCTGGGGGAAGCCTGACAAAAATGGGAAGCGCGAGCCTATGGGTGCGCGCACCTCATACATGCGCGAACTGTGCTTCGAGCGACTGGCAAAGAAGTCCAAGCACAACGTCAGCAGTGCTTCCATGAAGTGGGGTCACACCGAAGAACAGAAGGCTCAGGACGCCTACGAGATGCTGACCGGCAACATCGTCATACCATCAGAGTTCATCGTCCACCCGAAGTACGACTGGCTCGGCTGCTCACCAGACGGCCTGATCAACGATGACGGGGGCACCGAGTCTAAGTGCCCCTTCAATGAGGCGATTCACGTCAGGACATGGCTCGAAGGCATGCCCGAGGAACACATGCCGCAGGTCCAAGGCTGCATGTTCGTTACGGGGCGGAAATGGTGGGACTTCCTATCGTTCGATTCTCGCCAAGATGAAGAGTGTCAGCTCTACATCGAGACGATTCACCGCGACGAAGACTACATCGCCAACCTGCACAAAGAGCTGGTCCAGTTCAACCTGGAGCTGAATCGCATGGTCGATGAGGTCGCGGACAAGGCCCGGGCGCAGGCCCATCGCTTAGGAGCTTGAACATGATCAGCAACCTTAAATACGACATCGAGTACCGGCGCGAGAAAGCGCTGGAGCTTTCCAGTCGGGTCGAACAGCACTTAGCCGCGGGCGGGCGCTTCTCCAGGTCGGAGCCCGCTCAAATCAATCCACCACCTGCTGAGCGTTCCACAAAGATCGATCCAGACACCGTCCTCAAACGCCGCCCCAAGGCGATGACACGGGCTGAGCGGTTGGCGCTTCGCAAAATGGCGGACTCACTATGAGCAAGCGCAAACCCAACAACATGCGCGCCCGAGTCGAGCGATCGTGCCGGGCACTGCTCAGCACCAACCACGTCGCAGTGGTGAACATCGATCCCAGCGGCCATCAGGGCATGATCAATTACAAGTCGCTGAAGAACATCGCTCCCGGGAAGATTGGCCAGGCTGTGTGCGGTATTCCCCATCGCTGGACGATCTACCTCAGCGCTCTCTGTATTGATGCTCGCGGTGACCGCTACAGCAAGTCGATTGAGGTAGCGCCGGACGGCGTGTACCTCTCCGACCACTTGGAAGACGTGATCGAGCATTGCTACAAGAAGCTGCGCGACTCAGCCAACCAAAGCCAGATGGTGGCTTCTGGTTGGATCGCTATTCCTGAATCCATATCGCTCGACGAGGCTCACGCTGCGCGGATTTTTGAAGCGGTCGGAGCCTGGAATCAGGTCAAGGTAGCAGCGTGAGACGGTTCCGCGTGCAGCAACGCAAACGACAAACCTGGCTGGCGCTGCCGGCCAGTGGCATAGAAGAGGTTGGCCATGGCCAAGAGTGGACAAGAGCGATCGGCGAAGGCTGCCGAGAAGCGAATCCAGTACGACGAGAAGGAATTGCGGCACCGGGTCAGGCTCGGCACCCGGCAGAAGCTTGATGAGCTGATGGCCTGGAACGGTATAGAGGAAATCAACGAGGCGGTGCAGAATCTGATCCTAAATGCGCATGCGCTTGGCCCTAACCTCTCATACCAAGCGATGGAAAGTCCGCGCCACAAAGTGCAAATAAGCGAAAACGTGGCGCGGATGTTTCGAAAAGAAAGCCTGCTGATGATTCAGCAGGATCCGGGGGATGAGGTCATTCATCCAGCTTGATCTGATCCAATGCCTGTCGAAAGTTGATGGGGGCCGAGCCATCGAAGTAGCTGATCCAGAACCTCCAAATATCTCCGGCCACGAGACACATGTCATAGAGCTCGCCATCCAACGAGAGCATGTGGATTTCAAAAACCTCAGATTGCCCATCATTGTCGTAAGCCGACTCTCTTGGCCTAGTGCGTGCCTGTTGGAGTCGCTTCATCTCATGCTTGGCATCGTTCGCGAAGTGTCGGCAGGCATGGAGCTTCAGCCCCATTTCACGATCCTTTTCTTCAACTAGGTCCATGAAATGGTTTCCCCTTTCAAGGCCATGCATCGGTGCAGCTTTATCCGCCTGATGGTTGAGAAAAAGAGCCGCGCAAAGAAGTCTTCGATATACGAGTAATAGATGGTTAGAGCTGGGCTGGATGTCCGCCTGATATTCACTCCAAAACTCTTCATATGCTTTAGCTGCCAGGTCTCGCCAGTAACCGCGAACGTCGTCCAAAAATAGATCAGCCACTTACCTCTCCTTTCCTCGGCTAAATGCCGGCGGAACGTAATACCCCACCACAATCAAAATTGCCACTGTCGCATCCGATCACGGAGGGCGGCGCCTACCCGAGGTAACCGCAATGCCTGTTCTTCACAGCGTGATCCACAAGATCGACAAAAAGCCCGATGGCCTCCCCGCCGTTCTGTTCCTCGGCGCTGCCGAGCAGGTCGAGAGCCAGGCTCGGGACGATCTAATGAGCCAGCTCAACGAAAGCTACAACGCCACCGCCGGCAAGGGCTGGGGTTTCTTCCACGCTGAATCTGGTGCGCACCCGCTCAGCGGCTGGCTCGGCAAGTACCTGGCAGGCGGCTCCGATCTCCTCGACTTCAGCGTCACCGCCGTCGAGCACCTGACCAAGCTGATGGAAGAGTCGAACCTGACCACCGGCGGGCACGCCCTCTTCTGCCATTACCAGCAGGGCCTGACCCAGTATCTGGCCATCGCTCTGGTGCAGGAAACGGAAGCAGTGACCATGACCGAAGAGCTGCACCTGATGACGGTCAAGCGTCTGGATCTGGACCATATCCGCCTGGCGGCGCGCATCAATCTCAGCGAGTGGCAGAACAACCCGCAATCGCGCCAGTACATCTCGTACCTGAAGGGTAAGCAGGGCCGCAGACTCAACGAGTACTTCCGCGACTTCATCGGTTGCCAGGAAGGGATCGACGGCCCGAGCGAAACTCGCACCCTGCTCAAGGCGTTCAGCGACTTCGTTGAAAGCGAAGACCTTGGTGAGGAGTCAGCCCGCGAGAAGACCAACACCTTGGTCAGCTATGCGATGGCTCAGGCCAAGCTCGGTGAGCCGATTACCCTCGATGAATTGTCCGAAGTGATCGACTACGACCAGCCAAAGGCGTTTGCCGACTTCATCCGCGACAAGGATTACGGCCTCTCGGCTTCACTCCCACCGGACAAAAAGACCCTGAACAAATTTCGGCGCTTCACCGGCCGAATCGATGGTCTGTCGATCAGCTTCGAGCAGCACCTGCTGGGCTCAAAAGTCGAGTTCGACGAAGCCGGCGGTACACTGACTCTGCGCGGTCTGCCGACCCAGCTCACCGAACAACTCAAGCGCGCAGCATCGTAATCCCCTTCGACACCCCGAGATGCTCAGGCAGCCAACCAACCAATCAATCTGGAAGGTACGCCTGGGCTGCCTGGGAAAAAGCCGCTAAAGCTGCAAGCCAAGCTGCTCCTGAGTTCCACATGCTCTGTCTCTTAGCTGTAGCGATGTAGTCGTACTTCCCTTTTCTATCATCACTGCTAATCGTGATCCCACTGGATTCGATACCTCCGAGCCCCTGATCAGCTGTCTTCCGTACTTTCGCGTTTGCTGCCACAACCCAAAGGCACCCCGACAATATTGAAGAAACGATCATCAGGCCGGAGGCGCAGCTTTTAAGGCTCGTCATTCATACCGCTCCATAAATTGTTTGGCCACCAATACCCCACTTCAACGAATCGCGCCAGCCGGCGAGGCGCAGCTACATCCCCGAGCGAATTGGCGTCAGGCTCCAGATATCGTCCCTGCCATGGGCGCTGGTGAATATCAGTGGGTGCTGATGGCAGAGTTCGGCAGTTCGCTCGGGAGTGACGTTCACCGCTCTGGCGATCGCTCTGGTTGTTCGACGACTTCGAGCTCCAGGCTTTTTCGCCTCCTCGACGAGCCACTTATATATCTTTGCTGAGTCACGTCGATCGTCCCAAGTCTGCTTGCCTTGCTGAAATACGAGTACAAGCCCAGCGCCGACTGCCCCTGATACCAACTCACTCCAGTCTGACATCTACGAACCTCCATGAAATTTAATCGGAATATACCGGCGAGGTGCCACTATGCCCATAACTTACGGAAGCGTTTGCAGCGGCATCGAGGCCGCGACCTTGGCCTGGCATCCGCTGGGCATGCGCGCCACCTGGTTCGCCGAGATCGAGGCTTTCCCAAGTGCGGTTCTGGCTCACCACTACCCGAACACGCCGAACCTCGGCGACATGACAAAACTCGGGGCCCTGGTCCTAGCTGGCAAGATCGCCGCCCCGGATGTACTCGTCGGCGGCACCCCGTGCCAAGCCTTCAGCGTCGCTGGCATGCGCCAGGGTCTGCTCGACCCGCGCGGCGCCCTCACCATCAAATACGTGGAGCTTGCAGATGCAACTGACTATGTTCGCGCCGGCCGCCGAAAGCCGCCCTGTGTCCTTGTCTGGGAAAACGTCCCCGGCGTTCTCAGCGACAAAGGGAACGCCTTCGGATGCTTTCTTGGCGCGCTTGCTGGGGAAGACTGCGAGCTGCAGCCTTCAGGGAAAAGGTGGCCAGACGCTGGTTGTGTGTATGGACCCAAAAGAACAATCGCATGGCGGATCCTGGACGCCCAATATTTCGGCCTGGCCCAACGACGCCGCCGTGTGTTCGTTATCGCAAGTGCTCGAGACGGATTCGATCCCACCGAGGTACTTTTTGAGCGAGAAGGCATGCGCCGGGATACTGCGCCGCGCCGAGGCGAGGGGCAAGATGTTACCGGAACAGCTCCTTTCGGCCCTGCGCTTCAGTGCGGATGCGGGCATGTCTTCGGCGAAGAACTCGGACCGTACGGCTGCATGAACTGCGAGGGCGATGAAGGCCCGGCGGTGAGCATGTTTGGCGGGATTCCGGCATTTGGCGGCCACAGCCTGGACGGATCGGTTGAGCGCTCGGCGACGTTGACCGCGAAAGACAGCAGGCTCGACATGGAAAGCGAGACGTTCTTTATCCAGCCGGCTGCGGACGTCGCTGGAACATTGCGTAGCACCGATGGCGGCGCCGACGTTGATCACGGTATGGCTGGTCACCTGGTCGCGGGAACGCTTCAGTCATCGGGAAAAGCCGCCGGCAGCGCCACTCAGCAAGACGCCGAGGCCGGTCTACTGGTCGTGCATGGCACGCAAGATCCTGATGTTCTGCGTGACCAGGCGCACCCACTCGGTCGGAACCATGGACAGGAAAACGCCATCCTTGCATTCTCCTGTAAGGACCACGGTGCGGACGCTGGAGCAATCGCGCCAACGCTGCGCGCCATGAACCACGCGGGAAGCCATGCGAACGCCGGTGGACAGGTTGCGGTGTGCATCACTGGCGATATCACCCATACACTGAAGGCCGACGGCTTCGACGGCAGCGAGGACGGCACGGGGCGCGGCCAGCCAATTGTTGCCTGCCGAGAAATTGCTCAGACCCTGACCAGCAACTACGGAAAGCAGGTCGACAACACCGACTCTGCCCTGGGCCCCAACGTTGTTTCGCTTACCAGCTCGGTGCGCCGTCTCACCCCTCGCGAGTGCGAACGCCTCCAGGGACAGCCTGACGACTACACGCTGATCCCTTGGCGCGGCAAGCCAGCCAGCGAATGTCCGGACGGACCGCGCTACAAGGCGATCGGGAACAGCAAGGCGGTCACCGTCGTTCGCTGGATCGGTATGCGGATTCTTCGGCAGCTGGAATGAACGGCCTTAAAATCTTGGTAAATCTGTGACCTCTCTATCCTGTCCACCACGCTCCGCGCGGACCGAACCACGGCCGTCAGGCAGGACCAGGCCACCAGAAACTTTGCCACCATTTTCACCAATGAACGACAAATCGAATGAATCGCCTTGAGTAATTAAGCCCAGCAACTCCGGGATTGAAAATACCCTCTCTGAGCCAATAACCGCTCTGGTTAAACCGTTCGTTTCAAAACCTCTCAACGCTTGGATGTCACCACCCTCGCTGATCCGAACCGCATTTACGCTGTAAAGGGCCATCTCCCACCTCCATTGGCTGATCGCTCAACTGTAGCTGATCCCTCACCACCCTCCACCGCCCGGGCATGACCCGGCATAGGACGCCCCATGCCCACAGAAAACAAACCCGTCGAGCCCAGCTTTGACCTGAACACGCCAGATGGCGGACGCGGCTACATCGATAACCTGTTCAAGACCGTGCTCAAGCGTCACGACTACCGCCAGTACATCAATGAGCGGCTGGCCGGCGACTTCGCTTGCACGCTGGCGCAGCATTTCGAGGACGTCAAAGCTCGCGAAAAAGCCCTGCAGCTGAGCCTAAACGCAGCGGATCAGCGGATTGATGACTTGGAAGAGTTGCTAGTCGAGGCGCACCGCAGCGTCGACTACCACGCAGGCATGCAGCGAGAGGATGGCGGTGACAGGCTGTACAGTCTTTTGTCCAGAATCCGTGCCGCACTCAAGCTGGAAAAGGTTGAGCGGTGCCACGAAATCCCCGGCACATCGGGCATGCGCCTGAACATGCTGGCCAACCAGGGCGAATGACCGACAGGAGTACATCTGTACTCCACGCCTCTGTAACTCCCTCCCCCTTCAAAGTCAGCCGCTATAGCGGCAAAGGACAGGTATTGCCCGTGAATAAACGAATTCATTTCACGACCAGTTCAGGCTCAGATCAAAACGGCGAGTGGCACAGCTCATCAGCTTGCGGCCTGAACGAGGATTCAAACGCTGACTGGGACGGTACCGGCAGTCGCGACAAGGTGACGTGCAAGCGCTGCCTGACACAGATGGCCAAGCCTAGAACACCATCAACCATCGGCCCTCACAAGGAACATCCGATACTTTTCAGCGGGCCAATGGTCCGCGCCATATTGGAAGGCCGAAAAACGGTAACCCGGCGACCTCTCAAGGGGAACCATATCCCGCACCAGATCGGTACCGAAGGTGAAGAGCTCAGATGGATGGCAACCGTCCAAAACCATCCTCGCTGGGGGTTTGGCGCTTTCGGAGCTACCGAGGCCGAGTGCGTCGCCGAGCTGGCGATGTACGGTGGTTGCCCATACGGCAACCGAGGTGACCGCCTTTGGGTGCGCGAGACATTTGCTGGCCCGCTGGTCGACGAAAAGGAAATGCACCTGGTCGAGCGTGATGGCTGGGATGCTTTCCGCAAGCCAGAGCACTGCCAGTACCGGGCGAGCGGCGGCAACGCCGAGTTCTACGACCACTCCAAAGAAGAAACGGTTAGCCGGTGGACGCCAAGCATTCACATGCCGCGCTGGGCAAGCCGCATCCTACTGGAAATCAACGCCGTCCGTGTCGAGCGGTTGCAGGACATCACACCAGCACAGGTTACCGCCGAGGGCGTGAATACTCACGGCGAAGCACTCTGGGGCGGTGAGTGGTGGGTAGATGCACCTGATCAGGCCATCGAAGATGCTCGAAAGGACTTCGCAGATCTTTGGACGTCCACCGGCGGCAACTGGGACGCCAACCCCTGGGTCTGGGCGATTTCGTTCAAGCAGGTGACGCCATGAAGCTGACAGACAAACAGCAGAGCGTCCTCGATGAGATCCGTAAGATCGGCCGGGAAAACGCCTATCGCTATCGCGACACTCAACCGTACCTGCATCAGACCGACTGCGAGAAGCTGGCCAGGGGCGACCAAGCGTGCGTATTCGGTATGGGCGGCCTGACCTATCAGGTTGGGCACCGCCTCGGGATCGCAGCTCCCTCTGTACTGAGCACGTTCAAGGCGCTCATGCGGAAAGGGCTGGTCATTCGTGAGGAGTCCTATCCGGATCACCAACGTCCGCGCTACTTGTGGCCGGTTGGGTTAGCTGCTGAGCTTGCCTGCGAACTATTGCCTGCCACGGAGGTGAAGCCATGATCATCCCAGTTTATGCCCTCGCCTACATGGCCTGGCTCATCTACTCGGGGCCACGGCGATGAATTGGTACTCCGAAAGCTGGCAGCGCATGGATTCAACGTACCGCCGGACCAAGGGAGAAGGCTACGACCCGCCGGCGATCAGCAAGGCCATCGACGAATCCTATCCTTACAGTTCGCGTAGCGGTTACGCCTACAAAGCTTGGCTCGCTGCCCGCAAAGACTTTTTCCGCAAACACAACATCCCGCTTCGTCGCGCCAAGCGCCCAGCACCAGACCTTCTGTCCTAACCAACCCCCAACTCACCGCGTGCCGGTGAAGGGCGGGCGAGGAATTCCTGTGACCAAAGATCAGCTCCCAATGCTGGCAGCAGCTGTTGCGCGCGCAATTGAGGCTGGCAAGTCGGCCGCCAACGCAGCGCCAGATGATGGCGGTAGTGCCAACCTCGATCGCGTTTACATCCGTGTCGGTCTCCTCCGCGAAGCCACCCTGGACAAGGCCGGCATTACAGGCTGGATGCAGGCCGCCACCACCTACCACGCCCGGGCGTTTCATCTCAGCGCCCCATTCGATGGTCATGGCAACCGGCGCTATGCCGGTGTGCAGGCCATGTACAAATCCCTGAAGGCCGAAGGCGTCGAGTGCGGCGTCTGGTACCAGATGGATTAACCCCATTCCCACCTTCTGCCGCCACGCGCGGCCTGGAGTATCTCTATGGAAACTGAAATTCTCTCGGACGAAGAGCTGGCGGATCTCACTGGCTACAAGGCTCGGGCCTACCAGCGGCGCTGGCTAACAGATCGTCATTGGGTGTTCGTCGAAAGCCGAGGAAAGCGTCCACTGGTTGGACGGATGTATGCCCGCATGAAGCTGGGCATGATCTCCCCCGCCATCGCTGACCCCAACCCACCGCCGGCGTCTCCGGCATGGACGCCCGACTTCTCGCGAGTGAACTGATATGCGCCCCCGCAAGACCGAGCACCACCACCTTCCCCCGCGGATGTATCAACGTTCACGCAAACGCAAAAATGGCTCCGTTTGGACCGCTTATTACTACCGTGACCTGCTGGGCAAGGACATTCCACTCGGTAAGGATCTGGATAAAGCCCGGATCAAATGGGCTGAACTCGAAGCCAAGGAAAAGCCGCTCGACTTGCGCACCATGAAGGGCATCTTCGACCGATATATCCGCGACATCGTCTCGAAGAAGGCGCCACGAACTCAAAAGGACAATCTGTCGGAGATCAAGCAGCTCCGGCCGATGTTCGACAGCGCCCCAATCGACTCGATCACACCAGCAACGATTGCTGGGTACAGAGATGCACGGACGGCCAAAGTCCGGGCAAACCGGGAGATCGCCACCCTCTCCCACGTCTTTAACATTGCTCGGGAGTGGGGCCTGACGACAAAAGAAAACCCCTGCCAGGGCGTGCGCAAAAACAAGGAAACACCGAGGGACTATTACGCAAATGATGTGGTTTGGGATGCGGTGTACAAGAAGGCAGCTCAAGAGCTGAAAGACGCGATGGACCTGGCCTACCTTACCGGTCAGCGTCCGGCAGATGTCCTGGTGATGCGAAAGGATGATGCGGAGGGGGGATATTTGGGAGTGCAGCAGAACAAGACACACAAAAAGCTGCGTATCCAGATGACCACTGACGGCAAGGCGAATAGCCTGGGCCGGCTAATCGCCGAGATAACCGAGCGCAATGCTCGGCACGTCTCGAACTACCTGATTGTGAGCCGACACGGGAAAAGGATGACCGCTACGATGCTGCGAAAGCGCTGGGACATAGCGCGAGAGAAAGCGAAGCTGGCAGCAATCGAAGAAGGCGACGAACTGCTGGCGGCGAAGATCGGTGGATTTCAGTTCCGGGACATCCGGCCAAAGGCTGCGTCGGAAATCATCGATGTCGGCGAGGCAAGCTTGCTGCTGGGGCACACCAAAGGCGACATTACCGAGCGGGTTTATCGTCGTGTTGGCGCCATCGCTAAACCCTCAAAATAGCCGAAAAATGCGTTCCATAACTCAAAGCGGGCCCCTTACAGAATACGGTCTGTAGAGGTGCTGAAAAATGAAAGTAATGGAACGAAAAATCGCTATGAGTAGCGGCCTGATTACGTCGGTATAGCGGTCTTGAAAACCGTCGACTGTAACAGGTCCATGAGTTCGAATCCCATCGCCTCCGCCATATTTGTACCGACAGAGCCCTGATTAGTCAGGGCTTTGTCGTTTCTGGGGTTTGGTGAGCGGT
>Ga0163161_10001142_pt1 | contig 19974 bp, 19 predicted proteins | sample S45metaG_FD_129847 | JGI IMG/M metagenome (GOLD analysis project Ga0163161, IMG submission 129847) | Switchgrass rhizosphere microbial communities from Kellogg Biological Station, Michigan, USA - S4-5 metaG | ecosystem: Host-associated > Plants > Roots > Rhizosphere > Soil | place: USA... | reverse complement strand
CAATCACTACATCGACCACGTGCAGATTACCGCCGCCGAAACCGTCGGCGTCGAAACCCGTGGCAGTTTTTACGAACACACCGGCGCCCTGCGTGACATGGTGCCCAATCACCTGTTCCAGTTGCTCGCCATGGTAGCCATGGAGCCGCCGGCGGCATTCGGCGCCGACGCGGTTCGCGGTGAGAAGGCCAAAGTGGTTGGCGCGATTCGTCCCTGGACAACTGAAGAGGCACGGGCCAACTCGGTTCGTGGCCAGTACAGCGCTGGCGAAGTCGACGGCAAAGCGCTGAACGGCTATCGCCAGGAGGCCAACGTTTCGCCTGACAGCAACACTGAAACCTACGTTGCACTCAAGGTGATGATCGACAACTGGCGCTGGGTCGGCGTGCCGTTCTACCTGCGCACCGGCAAACGCATGAGCGTGCGCGACACCGAGATCGTCATCTGCTTCAAACCGGCGCCGTACGCGCAATTCCGTGACACCGAAGTCGACGAATTACAGCCGACCTACCTGCGTATTCAGATCCAGCCGAACGAAGGCATGTGGTTCGACCTGCTGGCTAAACGGCCGGGGCCGGCGTTGAACATGGCCAACATCGAACTGGGTTTTGCCTACAAGGACTTTTTCGAGATGCAGCCGTCGACCGGTTACGAAACGCTGATCTACGACTGCCTGACCGGCGATCAGACGCTGTTCCAGCGTGCTGACAACATCGAGAATGGCTGGCGTGCGGTGCAACCGTTCCTTGATGCCTGGCAGCAGGATGCAAGTGTGCAGACCTACGCCGCCGGTGAAGACGGCCCGCAGGCTGCCGAAGATCTGCTGACTCGCGATGGTCGCGTCTGGCATGGCCTGGGATGAGTGAATTGCCGAAACAACCTGTCCGTTTTCTGCTCAGCGACATGGACGGCACACTGTTGCTGCCCGATCACAGTTTGAGTCAGCGCACCATTGACGCGGTGCGCTCGCTGCGCGAGGCCGGCGTGTTGTTCAGCCTCGCCACGGGCAGACCACCGAAGGCCATGTTGCAGCAGATCGAAGCCCTGGGCGTTGATCTGCCGACAGCGGCGTTCAACGGTGGAACCATCGTCAATCCGGATGGCAGTTTGCTGGTTGCGCATTACCTGCCGGCGACGACGGCGCTGATTGCCCTGGCAACGTTCGCCGATCAGCCTGATGTAGAAATTTGGGTGTTCAGCGGCGGTGACTGGCTGCTCAAGGATCCGCACGGGCCGATGGTGCCGCGCGAACAGCATGGCCTCGGTTATCCGCCGGTGGTGGTGGAGAGTTTCGAGCCCTATCTGGAGCGTATCGACAAGATTGTCGCGACCAGTAACAACACTGAACTGTTGATTGAACTGGAGGCGCGCCTGTTGCCCAAAGTCAATGGCATGGCACAAGTGTCACGCTCGCAACCGGTGTATCTCGATGTCACGGCGCTGGAGGCCAACAAAGGCACCGCACTGGCGACCCTGGCCGCGCATCTCGGGATTCCACTGGAACAGACAGCGGCCATCGGTGATGGCGGCAACGACCCGGCGATGTTTCATTGCGCGGGATTGTCGATTGCCATGGGGCAGGCGGAGGAGGCGGTAAAGCGTCAGGCTGACGTGGTCACCGCGCCGAACACCGAAGACGGCGTGGCCCAGGCGATCGAGAAATACATCCTCCCTCACTGAAAGCACGCAAAACCAAATGTAGGAGTGAGCCTGCTCGCGATAGCAATGCATCAGTCACCATTTCCTGGGCTGACACACCGCTATCGCGAGCAGGCTCACTCCTACAGTTTTTACGCGGTGTTGATCAGAGCCAGTAGCTCACCGCGTACCAGCCCAACAGGCCCATGACGAACGTGTACGGCAACGCCATCCACACCATCCGCCCGTACGACAAACGCACCAGCGGCGCAATCGCCGAGGTCAGCAGAAACAGGAATGCAGCCTGACCATTTGGCGTCGCCACGCTCGGCAGATTGGTACCGGTATTGATCGCGATCGCCAATGTCTCGAAATGCTCGCGGCTCATGTGCCCGGCGAGGAACGCCTGTTTCACTTCGGTGATGTAGATTGTCGCGACAAACACGTTGTCACTGATCGCCGACAACAGGCCGTTGGCGATAAACAACATGCCCGGTTGTTGTTCGACCGGCAGCGCCAGCACCCACTGAATCAGCGGCGCAAACAACTGTTGATCGTGAATGACCGCCACCACCGCAAAAAACACCACCAGCAACGCCGTGAATGGCATGGCGTCCTTGAATGCGCTGCCCAGACGATGCTCGTCGGTGATACCGGTAAACGCGGTGATCAACACAATCACCATCAAACCGATCAGGCCGACCTCCGCGATGTGAAACGCCAGACAACCGATCAGGATCAGTGCGGCTGCACCTTGCACCAGCAGCGCGGCGCGTTGGCGAGCTGTGCGTTCGGCATTGTCTTCGGCGGCGTAGTTGGCCAGCACCGTGCGAACGTTGTCTGGCAGCAGTGTGCCGTAACCGAACCAGCGCAGTTTCTCCAGCAGCACGCAGGTGACCAGACCCGCCGCCAGCACTGGCAGCGAAACCGGTGCGACCTTCTGGAAGAACTCACCGAAGTGCCAACCCATTTCGTGGCCGATCAGCAGGTTCTGCGGTTCGCCCACCAGCGTGCAGACGCCGCCCAATGCCGTACCGACCGCACCGTGCATCAGCAGGCTGCGCAGGAAGGCGCGGAATTGCTCCAGATCGTCGTGGTGCAATTTCGGCAGGTTCTGGTCGTCAGCAAACTCACTGTCCTGACGCGGATCGTTGCCGGAGGCGACGCGGTGATAGACGGAATAGAAACCGACCGCCGCACTGATGATCACCGCGGTCACCGTCAGAGCATCGAGAAACGCCGAGAGAAACGCCGAAAGAAAGCAGAACATCAAAGCCAGTGCCGCTTTTGACCGCACGCCCAACAGCAGCCGCGAGAATAGAAACAGCAACAAGTCCTTCATAAAATAGATGCCGGCCACCATAAACATCAGCAGCAGGATCACCGGGAAGTTGTGTACCAGCTCATCGTAGAGAGCCTGTGGCGTGGTCATTTTCAGCAGCAGTGCTTCGATCAACAACAAGCCACCGGGCATCAGCGGATAGCACTTGAGCGCCATCGCCAGGGTGAAGATGAATTCAATCACCAGCAACCAGCCGGCCGCTACCGGGCCAACCGTGAACAGCACCAGCGCATTGAGGATCAGAAAACCGACGATGGTCGCCTTGTACCAGCGTGGCGATTGCCCGAGAAAATTGTGCGCGAACGCCTGGGCCATTGAACCGGACATCGGTTGCTCCTTGTCTTTTAGAAGCGCGCAAGTTGCCGGATGTGGCGGGCAAGTTCAAGGTGTTACCGGATTTGACCGATGTCTTTTTTGCAAGCCTGGCATGTTTCACCCTGGAATGACAAAGGCCCACCGAGTCACGACTCGACGGTCCCTTGCCTGTCGCCGGAAAGCGTTTATCGCAATTTCGACGAAATCACCTTGATTGCCCACGGCGCCGAGAGCCGCCCTAGGTCGGATCGGAGTCTGAAGGTGTGAACCAAGTTTTCTTTCAGGTCTTCGATTTTTGCGGAGTAAACACCTTGTTCATTTGCAGCGAAGGGCACCAAGTCACGGTGATAGTCGACAATCCAGCCTGTTTCACCGGGGTTTGCCGTACCCACCAATGTCACTGATCGATCGGTTGTGGTTTCTTGATTGCCGATCAATTGGAAACTTTCATTGCCCAAGACAAATTGGATGCTGATCGGTGCAGGTTGCTTTATCAGGACCCGCCATGACGAGGAATGCTGCCCATTGGTTTCCCGAGCGATGAAGTTTTGGGTGCCTGTCTTGAGATCCTTGATGTTGGCGCTCCAATGCCCGTCTGTTCCGACATTCAGGAGGCTTAGCACTGTGCCGTTATTCACCAACTCCACTACTTTGCCAGGCGCGCCCTTGCCAATAAAATTCAGTTCATTTTGAAATGTAGTCTCACCGTTTCCGACGGGCCTACCGGCAGCATCGTAAACCGAGTCGATTGAGACCTTTTCGCTGACATCCACTTCAACAGTCCACGTCGCTGACACTTGACCATCGGAGGTTGCCACGCTGTATGCGTGAATACCCCGTGCCTGATCAAGCAGCAGGGCGCTGAAATGACCACGTTCGTCAACAGTCACGGGGTGGTGTGCGGGAATCCCATTGTCCAGCATCACTGCTAACTGATTCGGCTCCGCCGAACCGACAAAAGACAGATTGCCGTTCGTGGTAGTGCCGCCAGGTGGGATGGAGATATCGTCACCATTGGTGATTGAGAGAATCCTCGGCGCTTCAAGCTCGGCGCTTACTGAGGACAGTTCAACCGATGTGCGATGTTTGGACGGTGTCACTAGATCGTTCATATCAAAATTCCTTTTTCGGGTAGAGCACGCAATGTTCTGCGCGCCCTGCTATCTGATGCCCGATCAAGGTTGACGTCTACTGTCAGAAATTACAGGTACAAGGCCATTCCCGATGAACGGTTAATACGGCTCGCCTATGAATTTAGATACCGCGCCACCATCGCCCGATAGTTGCCATCCAGCGAATAACCGCCGACAAGGATCGCGTCATCCGCTTGCACAGCCAGCGAATTGGCTGTGTCCAGGCTGCGCCCCAAGCGCGTGCGCAGCCAGCCTTTGCCGTCGCCAAAACTGTGATCCAGGCCGCCATCACTCGAGTAACGGGCGACGATAAAGTCCGCTTCGATTCCACCAATGGTTGCGCCGACCGCGATGATGCGGCCGTCCGCCATGCGTTGGGCGGCGCTCCATTGGCAGCCGCTGGGGCCGATCTCCAATAATTGTGGCTGGCCGCCATGGTTGTGCAGGTTAGGGCGACCGTTTGTGTGCGGGCTGAATGCCAGGCAGCGAATCGGGTCGCGACTGCTGCCGAAACAGTGCAGTGCCTCTGAGGTTTCGATCACCTGACTGACCTGAGCACTTTTACCGTGCGCCTTGAAGGCCATGAAGCCGTCCACGGCGAAACGCTCGTCGAGGCGGCCGTCGGGCAGGTAGCGCGCCAACAGACCTTCCTGCGGAAAATCGATGGAACCTGCCACCACAATCCGCCCGTCCCTTTGCAGTAGCAGGCTGCTGAGCCAGGTATTGAGCAGCAAGTGGCGAACCATAACGAAGCCACGGCCATTAAAGGTTTCATCCAGGCGGCCGTCGGGTTTGAGGCGAATCAGCATGCCGGCATGGTCGGCGAGTTCGAAGTGGTGATTGGCGATGAGCAGGATATGGCCGTCGTCTTGAACGACGAAATCGCTGGCTTCGGCACCCGGCACACCTGGCGGCAACCAGCTGTCACGGCTGCCCATGGACAAATCGCCCGGCAGGCGCACCACCTGGCGACCGTTGTCACCGAAGCGCACATCCGGTTTGCCCTGGGCATCGAACATAGCGAGGGCGGGCAGGGTGCGATAAGCGTTTTCATAATGCAGCCCGGCCAGCAGGATGCGCCCGTCGGGTAGCGTCTGAACTTTGCCGGCCGTGGCTTCAAAACCCGGGGCAAAGGTGTCGATCACGCTGCCGTTATCACCGAAGGTCAGATCGGCCGAGCCATCGGCCAGCATCCGCGCCAGGCCGAATCGGCTGCCGGTAGCGACGCCGACCTTTGCTGCGACCAGAACGCGCCCCTGCGCATCGAGGGCAATGTCCTCGGTCAGGCTGGAGACGCTGCCAGTGAAATACACTTGAGCGACGCCGGTGGCGGCAAATGTTCTGTCGAGTTGACCGGCTCGGCTCAATAAAGACGTCGATACCGCCGGCAGCGCAAAAGTGTTCAGAGTGGACATGCACGCATCTCCTTGCGAGTTGACCTGGACCGGAAACCGGATGGGTAACTGCATGAGCGGAACATTCAATCCCTGAACCGGGAGAAGTACAACTGTAAGAACTAACAGGTGGAGGGTCGCACTGTGCCAGAACAGTGTCTTTTTGAACCAATAGCAAGCCGCCCAAGCAGTTAAGCCTGAACACGTTGCAAATAGTTGTACAAAAGTACGGAGGGTTAAAAAGACTGCAACTAAGGGAAGAGGGCGGATGACCTGAACGTCATCCGCATTACCCGGTTGTTAGTGTGGCATCGACCAGGATTGCAGCAAGTGACCTTCTTTGCTGAGTTCAGCGCGCGCCTGCTGCAGCAGTTGCTCGAGTTGCGCCGGATCAGAGTAGGCGCTGCTTGGGATCTGTTTGCGACCGATACTGTTATTGGTCCGGTCAATCACGGTCAGGCTCAGTTCGCCATTGCCGTCTTGTGGCGCCCAGGCCACGCACTGGAAAGGTTTGAACGCGTGGTTGGCAATCAGAAGAGCTTCGTTGATACGGAGCGGGGCGGTCATGGATTTTTCTCTCTGTCGTGCCCAATCAAGTGATGTGCCGTCGGTTGGGCTTACCGTTCGGCTGGTACTTGTACTGATGCACCGAACCCGCAGGCGGGTCACACATGAAACAAAGAAATTTCAACTTTCTTTCATGGCGTTGCTTTACAGACAGGTTTTTGAAAGCTCACTGAAAGGTTAAGGCAGAAATTAGTAGATAGCTGACTAACAACTTCTGTTCTTATAACGTGTTTGCTTGTACACCTATAAGCAATCGATACAAGGCCCTGTCAAAATCTTGCTAATGTTACAGTCGGGTCTGCCAAATGACTGTTTTTACAATCATTTCTAATAATTTGGCGCCAAGGAACAGTCATGAGCGAAGCGCCAGCGTTACGACGTTTATTGGTGGTCGATCCCTGCGACGATTGCCACCGCTTATTGCCCGGATTACGCGCCGTAGGTTGGGATGTTGATAGCTGCACTCTGGAAAATGCCGCCGATCGAAGTTGTGATGTCGGCTTGTTGCGATTGCAGCCGTTTCACCTCGAACGACCTGAAGCCGTCAAGGAACTGATCAGTCGCAGCGGCACCGAATGGATCGCCGTGCTCAATCAGGAAGTCCTGCGTTTACAAAACGTCGGTGACTTCGTCTGTGAATGGTTTTTCGATTTTCACACCTTGCCGTTCGACGTGTCGCGGGTGCAGGTTACCCTCGGCCGGGCATTCGGCATGGCGCGTTTGCGCGGGCAGGGCACGATTCATGTGGATCAGCCCGAGCACGAATTGCTTGGCGACAGCAAACCGATCCGCGAACTGCGCAAATTGCTCAGCAAACTGGCGCCGACCGAATCGCCGGTATTGATCCGCGGTGAAAGCGGCACGGGTAAAGAACTGGTTGCACGCACGCTGCATCGGCAATCCCAGCGTCACAACAAACCGTTTGTGGCAATCAATTGCGGGGCAATTCCCGAGCACCTGATTCAGTCCGAGCTGTTCGGCCACGAGAAAGGTGCGTTTACCGGCGCCCATCAGCGCAAGATCGGGCGTATTGAAGCGGCCAATGGCGGCACATTGTTTTTGGATGAGATCGGTGATCTGCCGCTGGAACTGCAAGCCAATCTGTTGCGCTTCCTGCAGGAACGGCACATCGAACGTGTCGGAGGCAGTCAGCCGATCCCGGTGGATGTGCGCGTTCTGGCGGCGACCCACGTCGACCTAGAGGCGGCCATCGAGAAAAAGCGATTTCGCGAAGATCTGTATTACCGGCTCAACGTGTTGCAAGTGGTCACCGCGCCGCTGCGTGAACGTCACGGTGATCTGTCGATGCTGGCCAACCATTTTTCGCACTTCTACAGCCATGAAACCGGCCGACGCCCACGCAGTTTCAGCGAAGACGCGCTGATTGCCATGGGCAAGCATGACTGGCCGGGCAATGTCCGTGAATTGGCCAACCGTGTACGGCGTGGGCTGGTATTGGCCGAAGGCCGGCAGATCGAGGCACGTGACCTCGGGCTGATCAGCCAGCACTCGATCGCCACGCCCATGGGCACGCTGGAAGACTACAAGACCCGCGCCGAACGCCAGGCGCTGTGCGATGTGTTGAACCGGCACAGCGATAATCTCAGTGTTGCGGCGAAAGTACTGGGCGTATCACGGCCGACGTTCTACCGCCTGCTGCATAAACACCAGATTCGCTAGGTACCTGAAGATCAAAAGATCGCAGCCTGCGGCAGCTCCTACAGGGATTACACAAACCCGATGTAGGAGCTGCCGAAGGCTGCGATCTTTTGCTTTTATCTAGAAGTAGTAAGGGAATTTCAGGCTGAAGGAAAAGTCCGGGGCATCATCCGTCATGCCGATGGACAAGTTGGGTACGATGGTCAGGTTGTCGGTGGCCGCAATGGTCATGCCGACGTTGAAGTAGCCGGCGTTGGCGTCGCTGGACACCACCGATTCCCAATCCCCGCCATCCTGTTTCAGCTTGCTCTTGCGTTGCACCAGATCAGACACCGAGAACGACATACTCATCTTCTCGTTCAGCGCAAACGCAATACCGGCGCCGATCTGGAAGCTGTCGCCGATCTTTACCTTGCCCGGGTTTTTCTGGTTGACCGTCGAACTGATGTCGTCAAACGACTCCTCCAGGTTGTGGGTATAGGACAAGCTGCCGAACAGCACCGCCGGGTCGAACGTCTTGACCAGCGAGATGCCCGGCGTGATCGACCAGACGCCGTTGCCGGTGGGCAGGGTGTCAGGTACAAACAGATTGGAGTTGGCATTGGTCTGGCGCAGTTTGATCCCGAACGGATCCTTGCCGGTTGGCGCCTTGACCCGCAAGGTGACGACCGCGTCCGGTGTATTGACCGACTCGTCGAGGAATTTGTAAGCGATGCCGAAGTTGACGTCGCCAATGGTTGGATCCTTGGTGACGGTTTCTTCTGTGGTGACACCCGCCGCGCCCTCATTGCCGCCGCCCGACTGATAAGTCGATTCGCGATACACCACGGGCACGTTCAAGTCGAACTGCCAGCGGTTATCGAAGTTGTAGCGGCCCGTCAGGTCGAGGGTCCATGTGTCAGCCTTGATCCGGTCGAGGTTGATGTTGCCGAGAAAGATCGAATCGAGTGCGAGGAAGCCATTGAGAATCAGCTGACGGGTGTCATAGCGCGAGTAGGTGATGCCGGTTTCGACGCTGAACTTGCCGCCGCCGAAGAAGCCGCTGGCCTCGTCGTACAGGTTGGAAACGCTCTGCGCCGGTTGCGAATCGTCCGCCAGCGACTGCCCGTAAGAAGCGCCACTGCCCCCGGCGGCGCCTCCTGATGCTGCTGCCGCACCGGTGCCGGTGCCGGTGGCGACGCGATTGCCTTTCATGTCCGATGGCGATTTGGCCAGCCGTTTTGGCGGTGGGGCGGCGGGTTGCTCTTCAACCTGGCGGACTCGTTGTTCAAGTACCGCAAGGGCTTTTTGTTGTACTTCGTATCGTTGTTTCAGCTCCAGAAGTTCCTGTTTCAGGGCCTCTACATCTGCGTCCGGTGCTGCTTGAAGCATCGCCGCAGGGAGAAGAGTGCTCAAACACACTGCGGCACGCAGTGATACTGATCGATACATGAATAAGCCGTCCCTTTAAGCCCAATGATCGAGACTCAGCGTAGTTCAATATCCAATACTGCGTAGGGCCCCGAGTTGAGTCAGGTTGCAATCCAGTGCGCCGGCACTTCTGCCGTTATTATTGAGTACGACGTTAAGTTGAGTCAGGTTGTTGACCACATTGGCACTCCCGAGCAGACGGGTGTTTTGCAAGAGACCGCTCGAAGCGACCTGTTGCAGCGCCGTGCCTTGATTGCCGCTGGCTTGTATCGCCATTTGCACGCCACCCGTACCGGTTGCCGACACTGCGACATTGCCGGCGGCATTACTGCCGGAAATAGTCTGGCCGGCCATCAGGGCCTGGCCCTGTACGGGGGCGAGTGCTGGCGCCTGATTGGCTTCCTTGACGTTAATGGCGACGTTGTTGTTCGCCGTGTTGCCGTCACCCGCCGCGCGTACGCTCTGCGTCACGCCCGACGATGAGTTAAGGCCGGCACCTCCGATAATCGATCCCGTGCCCAGTTCCGGCGTATTGCCGTTGCCCATCTCCTTGATGGTCGACACGTAAAATTCCGGTTTGATGGTGGTTTGTTGCACCTGCATGGATGCAGACGCCCCGATCAGATCGCCACTGGCGTTGCGCCAGGTACTGCTCATGACAATGCCGAAGCTGATAATCCGCCCCGGCATCACATACCGACCACGCAGCTCGGCGAGCTCCTGGTCCTTGATTTCTATGGGTTTGAATCCTGCATTGGCGTAGCCCGATGCGCTCGCTGCCAGGCAGGCGGCGGCCAGCCAGTATGAGGTTTTCATCTGCTGCTCCCGGGACATCCAGTCCCATTTTCTATAATCGGCGATTAAAAGAAGTCGCTCTGAATGAACCCGAAATCCATCAATTCAGCATCTTTGACAGGGTTGAAACCGTCGAGCTTGTTCTTGGCTGTCAAGGGCACCGGAGGGCTGCGCAAGGCGTTGACCTTGTCATATCCGGGACCGACGATGGCAAAGACAATGCCGTTCCAACCTTTGACAAAGTCGTCATGTTTGTAACGCTTATGGCCGAGAACCGGGTCTCCGATGTAAACCCAATCCTTGTCCGAACGCTGCAACACGACGAAATGCTTGTAGCCGCGAATTTCCATCAGTACCACCACCGGGATCGTTACCGCTTCGAGCTTTTCCGGTGGAATCTTGTAACCCCTGGCGCGCATGCCGATGCTTTCTATGTAGCGCTTCATGTCCAGCATGGAGAACCCTTGCGTACGAACAAGGTCCTGGTCAGCGTTGACCAGCATGCCTTTGATGATGTGCTCCTCATCGACGTCGAGCCAATAGGCCTGGCGTAATACCGTGGCCAGTGCAGCAGCGCCGCAGCTGAAATCGGTTTTTTGTTCGACGATGTCGGCAAACTTGCGCTCGCGGATGCTCTGCACGTTTTTGTAGACGAGCGTGCCACCCGGCAGGGCAGCCACGGGCATCTGACCGGCCTGAGTCAGGCCACAGACGAAAAGCAGAGTGAGGAGGGCAGTCTTACGCATGATCGATACGCCTTTGCGGACTGAGGAAAAGCCCCGTTGCCGGGGCTTTCGTTTCGATCGCGATTACAGGCAGGCTCTGCAGCCAGCAGCGATGGACAGCGAGTTGCTTTGTTGGTTGCCCACACCCGCCGAGACGTTGGCTCCGCCGTTGCCGGAGAAGTTGTTCATCGAGTTGGTCATGTTGGCATTGTTGACCACAGGGGCTTTCCAGCCATCTTTGGTCATCACCTGTTGGGTGGTTACGCCAGCCAGGCCAAAAGTACCGACGGCTTCGAACTTGGCTTTCTGGTCATCGTTGCCACCGTGGCCGCCGCCACGATTGCCATAACCGCCGTGGTCATCATCTTCGATGGTTGCAGTGCCTTTGGCTTTAAACACGCCAGCGGCCGCGTAGGTGCCAGTGAGGGTATCGGTTTTGTAGGTCTGCACGCCTTTGTTGTCGACAACCAGGCCAGTGGAAGACTGGTTGGCGGCAGCAGCGGCAGTGGCTACACGGCCACCGGATACGGCGATTGCGAGGTTGTTTTTCTGTTGGTTGAAGTTGCCTGCAGACACGTTGATGCCGATGTTGCCGGAACCATTGTTGCCTGCATTGTTGAGCGTAGCGTTATTGAAGGTGGACGAGTTTTTCACATAGTTGTTGTTGTTGACTTGAGTTGCACTCGAGGCAGCAACAGCGTTGCCGAAGATGAAGCTTTCATCGGCAGTAGCCAGCGCGGCGGCGTTGTCCTGCTGGTTGCCGTCGCCGGCTGCAACGTTGGCGCCCATGTTGCCGTTAGAGCCATTGAGCGAGTCGCTGGCATTGGCGTTGTTCAGAGTGCCCTGGTTTTTCACCACGTTGCCGTCGCTGTTTTGCGCGTCGAGTACAGCGGCGCCGGCGCCTGCGGTGATCTGCAGCAGTTGTTCAAGATTTGGACCTTGTGGCTGGCCGTGACCGTTGCCGTGTCCATTGCCATGCCCGTTACCATGACCGTTGTTGTCATCACGACCGCCTGCCTGTGCTGCGATTGCCATCACTGCTGCAAGTGCGAAAACCAGTGGTTTGAGAGCCATTGTAGGTTTCATGGTGTTTCTCCATCGTGCTTATTAGTTGGTTAAGTGTTGGTACTTTCTAATTGCACTGCTTTTTGTTGTTTGGGTCAGTCAGCGACCCGGATGCTCAGGGTGTTAGCCATTCGGTTCCCCACCCCGGCACTCTGGTTCACCTGGATTACCCCGCGGCTGCCGGTGAAGGCCTGATCACTTGTCGTGACCTGGCGACTGCCGGATGAGGTACCAGTTGCTCCTGAGCTCGGTAAAAGCGCCACGTTCTGTTGTGAAAGGGCACTGTCGTCAACGCTCTGCGGGGCAGCACTGATGCTGACGCGCGTGACGTTGGCCATCTGGTTGTTGGCCCCGGCACCCTGGTTCACACCAAGGATGCCGTTGCCATTGCTGAAAGAGGTGCCGCCGATGGTTGCGCTGGCGTCCATCGAGCGAGAGGCAGGCGTATCGATTTTCTGCATGACGCTGGTGCTGGCATGGGATCCGGTGCCGATCGCCACAGCCTTGACGTTGGCCTGTTGCATTTGATCGCCAGCCGCCTGGTTGACGTTGAAGTTGCCGCGGTACTGAACCCCGGAATCCTGAATGTTGGCGTTGTTCACTGAAGCGGGATCGGCAGCCATGACAGTGGTGCAACCGAGCAAGGCGAGCAGAAGGAGTGAACGATTCATTTCATTGGCCTCCGGCCATGCGGGTCAATGGCGCGAGGCCGGAACTCATGGCGCGGTTGATCGTGCCGGAAATCGCGCCACCGGAACCGCCACCGTGGCCAGCACTCATGCCGGGCATGCCGTTGGGATTGGTGAGGGTATTGAGGCCTGGCATGTTGGCGCCGGCTTGGACATTGTTGGTGGTGCGGAACGCGCTGCCGCTGGCGACGCCGGCGAAGTCGCCATCGCTCAATTCGGTGCTGTTCATAGTGGAATTGATGCGTGCGGACGGGTTGGCATTGACGGTGGTCGGGTAGGGGTCTTTGCCACCGTTGCGACCGATCGGGATAGGCTGAACATCGCGATCGAGAACAATCACGCCGTTACCTTCTGCCTGCACGTTGAAGCTGATCAACGTACTGGCTGCTGATCCGATCAGCAGAAGGCAGGTCAAACCTTTTTGGATATTCCCCACGGCTGCAATTCCTTCTTCAGTGGGCTGGCCCTAGTCAGCGTTGTGAAGGAGAGAGCGAAAGCTGTGCCGCTTTTTAAAAGCGTTGTAATTTCAAAGGGTTGGAAAATAAATGCGCACGTCTGACACACAGGCTGTTTCAGGCTTGATACACGCACTGGTGCGCCGACCTGTCCATCGGCTGAACAAAGCTCTGGAACAAGGGTTTGCCGCGGTGTGTATCAGCCGCGTAACAACTCGGATGACAAAGCAGTGAACAGTGCTGAAACGGGCACTTTGCAACTCACGGAGTGTTTCAGGAACGGACACTTTGCCCCCAAAACAGGGGGGAGTCGTGGGGCAGTTGACCCTTTGACCGGGTCACTGCCTCAGCAATTGCTCGACGGCGGCAAATGCCTGAGTCTGGCGTTCGGCCCAATTGCCCTGAATGATCTGAAAACGCTGGTGATGGTTTTCCAGCCAGTTTCGCGTGGAACGGTAAAACGCCATTCGCTCGTGCAGATCCGGTTGGCAGCGCTGACCGTCATCAGTCCAGTCGACCTGTTCCGGGGACAAAAGAAGGTGCAGATCGTAATGCCGTGTCAGCAACTCGGATTCCAACCAGTCCGGGCAGTCACCGAACAGCGTCTGGCTCCAAAGGATATTGCTCAACAAGTGAGTGTCGAGAATCAGCAACGAAGGCTGCTGCGCTCGCGCCTGGTCCTCCCATTGCATTTGGCCCTGAGCGATTTCCGGGATGTCAGCCAGACAGGTATCGCGGGGATTGAGCTCGATAAAGCGGCGCACGTATTCATCCACCCGCACGCCGCCAAAGCGTTGTTGCAGGCCCGCCGCCAGCCAGCTCTTGCCGGTGGATTCGGGCCCGGTCAGGACCACAACCTTCATGTGCGCAACGCCGGGTCGGCGCGCCATTCGCGAAAGCCTTGAATCGCCAGCAAGGTGAACAGCCCGTACAGCGCAGCGGTCAGGTACAGCCCCTTATAGATGAACAAGCCGACAAAGATCACATCGAGCACAAACCACAGCGCCCAGCATTGCAGGCGTTTCTGCGCCATCCACAGTTGTGCCACCAGGCTGAAACCGGTCAGCGCGGCATCGAGCCACGGTTGCGCGGCGTCGGTCCAATGGGCCATGGCCGCGCCGAGCAACAGGCTGCCGATCGCGCCAACGCCTAAGCCGACCAGGATCGAACGTTGATCAAGGCGCGTGACCTCACGACCGTCATGCATCGTCCCGGCGCGGGTCCATTGCCACCAGCCATAGACTTGCAACGCGGCGTAGATCACTTGCAGCAACATGTCCGAGTACAGCTTCACTTCAAAGAAGATCCAGCTGTAGAGCAAGACCATGACCAGGCCGATCGGCCAGCACCACGGATTCTGTTTGACCGTCAGCCACACGGCGATCACGCCAAGGGCGGCGGCAAACAGTTCAAGCCCGGACATGGCGGTTCCTTGGGGGAAATTGAGGAGGGGGCGGATTGTACTGCATTGGGCCAAACCCCTCACCCTAACCCTCTCCCAGAGGAGAGGGGACTGACCGAGTTGGATGTTCGAGATACGCCGACCTGATCTTTCTGCGTTGAGTCCATAATCGACTCGATTTTTCTATAGCTTGAGACACCTCGGTCGGCCCCCTCTCCTCGGGGAGAGGGCCGGGGTGAGGGGGGACTCACCAGAGTTACACGGGTCAGACGCGGAATTGGCGCAGGAGGGCGTTGAGTTGTTCGCTCAATTGGCCGAGGCGCAGGCTGGCCGCACTCGACTGCTCAGCCGCGATCGCTGTGCTGTGCGAGAGGCCGGCCGCTTGCGTGACGTTCTGATTGATGTCCTCGACCACATGCGCCTGTTGCAGCGTGGCGCTGGCAATCGACGCATTCAGACCATTGAGATTGCGCAATGCCTGGCCAATGGCATTCAGACTGGCGCCGGCCAGCCCGGCTTGCTCGATGGTCAGTTGCGATGCCTTGCTGCTGTCGCCGATTACCTTAACGGCGGCTTCGGAATGGTTCTGCAAGCGTTCGATCATCGACTGAATTTCCGCTGTCGACTTCTGCGTGCGCTGCGCCAACAAGCGCACTTCATCGGCGACCACGGCAAACCCGCGACCCTGCTCACCGGCCCGGGCCGCTTCGATTGCAGCGTTGAGCGCGAGCAGGTTGGTTTGCTCGGCAATTGAGCGAATCACCTCCAGTACACTGCCTATCTGTGTGCTTTCGGCGGCGAGGGTGCGAATCACTTCAACCGCTTGATCGATGGTGCCGGACAGCTTGTCGATCTGCTGCAAGCTACCATCGATGTTGATCTGGCCCTGTTGCGCCTGTGCTTCGGCATCGCGCATTTCGGCGGCGGCGTGCTCGGCGTTCTTCGCCACATCCTGCACACCGTAGGTCACTTCGTTGATCGCCGTCGCCACCAGTTCCATCTGCTGCGACTGCTGCTGGCTACGCTGTTGCGCCTGCGAAGCGTCGTTGCCCAGTTCGCTGGACGACTGGCCCAAGGCGCTGGCCGACACCTGCAAATCACCGATCACCCGCCGCAGTTTGGCGGTAAAGGCATTGAAGTGATGCGCAAGCTCGGTGACTTCATCCTTGCCATGGGTATCGAGACTGCGGGTCAGGTCGCTTTCACCGCTGGCAATGTTGGCCATGGCGTTCACGGTTTCCTGTAGTGGACGGACGATGCTGCGCGCGATCAGGATCACCAGCAACGCCATGATCAGCGCAATCGCCAGGCCGATGACCGTGGCTTTGATCACCTGACCCTGGAACTCCGCCTGTACGTCATCGACGTAAACCCCGGAGCCAAGCACCCAGCCCCACGGTTCGAACAGTTTGACGTAGGAAGTTTTGGCCACCGGCTCACTGGCGCCCGGTTTTGGCCAACGGTAGTCGACCATGCCGGCGCCTTTGGATCGGGCGATGGCGACCATTTCGTTGAACACCGCGAAGCCGTCCGGATCGCGGATCGCCGAAAGGTTCTGGCCTTCGAGTTTCGGGTTGGTCGGGTGCATGACCATCACGGGCGTGAGGTCGTTGATCCAGAAGTAATCGCTCTGGTCATAGCGCAAACCACGAATTGCTGTCAGCGCCTGTTTCTGCGCGGCGTCCTTGCTCAGGGTGCCGGCAGTTTCGAGGTCGTGGTAATAGGTCAGCAGGCCGCTGGCGGTCTGCACCACGTGCTGGGTTTTCTGGGCCTTGGCGTGATAGAGATCGTCGTGGATCTGCTTGAGCATCAATACGCCCAAGGTCAGCAACATGACCACCGCCACAATCAAGATGAGCCACAAGCGTCGGCTGATCGACACACTGCGCAAGCTGTTCATAACGCTGTCACTCCGGATTCTTTTTCTTGTAATAAACGACCGCCAGCATCCAACCACGATTTTGTGAGCGGGCATACGCGACCCAAGTCGTATAACGCGGCAGCGCTATTAAGGCTTGTCTGTTAGGATTTCGGCCCCGCGCGTGAAAACCTGAATCCAAATTGATATTTCACGGAATTTTGACTGTTTCGTGTGGATCCTGTGCGTGCGGAATCGGTACAGCCACAACCAGCTACGCTGATCGCAGTGAACGTAAAAAAATACTATCGGGGCATGCCAGCGCGCATCGCTCTTTGGGGGATTGATGGATCTTTGGACGGCCTTGCAGGCACTGATACTAGGAGTTGTAGAAGGGCTGACGGAGTTTTTGCCCATTTCCAGTACCGGACACCAGATCATTGTTGCCGACTTGCTTGAGTTCGGCGGCGAACGGGCCATGGCGTTCAATATCATCATCCAGCTCGGCGCGATCCTCGCGGTGGTCTGGGAGTTTCGACGCAAGATTCTCGACGTGGTCATCGGCTTGCCCACGCAGCCCAGTGCCCGTCGTTTCACCGCTAACCTGCTGATCGCATTTCTGCCCGCCGTGGTGCTGGGCGTGATCTTTGCCGACCTGATCCACGAATATCTGTTCAATCCGATTACCGTCGCGACCGCACTGGTGGTGGGCGGCATCATCATGTTGTGGGCGGAAAAGCGTCAGCATGAAGTGCATGCGGAAACGGTCGACGAGATCACCTGGAAAGACGCCCTCAAGGTCGGCTTTGCGCAGTGTCTGGCCATGATCCCTGGTACCTCGCGCTCCGGCTCGACGATCATTGGCGGTTTGCTGTTCGGCCTGTCGCGCAAGACCGCTACCGAGTTCTCGTTCTTCCTTGCGATGCCGACCATGGTCGGTGCGGCGGTTTACTCGGGCTACAAGTATCGCGACCTGTTTGTCCCGGCGGATTTTCCGGTGTTCGCCATCGGTTTTGTCACTGCATTCATCTTCGCCATGATTGCCGTGCGCGGTCTGCTCAAGTTCATCGCCAGCCACAGCTATGCGGCGTTCGCCTGGTATCGGATCGTGTTTGGTCTGGTGATTCTGGCGACGTGGCAGTTTGGCTGGATCGATTGGGCGGCGGCCAAGCCATGAGTGATTCCCGCGCACGCCGCCCCGAAGGACGACCTTCGGGCGGCAACAACATCCAGAACCTGAAGCTGAAACTGGTCGTTCTGCTGATCGTCTGCGCGTTGCCGCTGTACGGCTCGTTGTCGATGTGGCTGCGCGGGATTTCGCTGGTCCCGCTGGCCGCTTACGGGATCGTCAGCGTGCTGGCGCTCTTCATGTATTGGGCGGACAAGCGCAAGGCGCGCGCTGATGCCTGGCGCACACCGGAGAACATCCTGCATGCGGTAGAGCTGGCGGGCGGCTGGCCGGGCGCGTTGATCGCCCAGCAGGTATTCCGGCACAAGACGCGCAAAGTGTCGTTTCAGATTTTGTTCTGGGTGATTGTGCTGCTGCATCAGGTGTTCTGGATCGACCAGCTGTTTCTCGGCTCGAATCTGCTGGCGCTGTTCTGACAGCCCACACAAATCCCCCTGTAGGAGCTGCCGAAGGCTGCGATCTTTTGATCTTGCTTTTTAAACGATCAAAGTCAAAAGATCGCAGCCTTCGGCAGCTCCTACATAGGGGGATTGGGGTTACAGCAACAAACCGATTTGGGTTTTCTTCGGCAACTTGCTTACCACCAGTTGATGCGAACGCTGCAACAACCCCTTCAGTTCCTCGGCAGCCAACGGGTAGGGCGGATGCATGATGATCCACTGCGCCCGCGCCAGATACGGCGCCGGATGAATCCCCGGGCGGTCGCAATGACCGAGAAACAGATCCTTGTCGACCTTGAATGCCAACGAATCGCCACGCAGCCCCTGCAAGGCAAACATCTTGTTGCCGGCAATCGAAAACACCCGCACGCCACCCCATTTGTAATCTTCCCGAGCGCCCGGCAATGCCAGGCAGAACGCCGCGACGTCGGCTTCGCTCATTTTTCCCTTGCTCATAACAACCGCTCCCCACAGGCATTGAACGACTCGACCAGATGATCGATCCATGCGCGCACCGCCGGCATTACGCCGCGTCGATGCGGATACACCGCTTGCAGCCAGCCGCCGGGCAGTGACCACTCTGGCAGCATCTGCACCAGCGTGCCGTTTTCCAGCTCCGCCTCGCAATACATCATCGGCAACAGCGTAAACCCCTGACCGGCCAGAACGCAGGCCTTGCGTACGACAAAGTCATCGATGCCCAGGCGGGCTTCCATGTTCAGTTCAAAACTGTGGCCCTGCTGATCGAGCAAACGCACATGCACCATGCGATCGGCCTCCAGCGCCCCCAACACCGGCAGATTTTTCAGATCTTGCGGATGATTGATCGTCTGGCCTTGTAAAAACGCCGGGCTGGCGACCACGACCATTTGTGCCTGACGCAAACGCCGGGTCACCAGCAGCGGATCCTCATCACCGTGTTCACGCACGCGCAATGCGACATCAAAACCTTCGCCGACCAGGTCGACCCGACGATTGAGCAGGACGACTTCCAGTTGCACCTGAGGAAATTTGCCGAGGAATTCGCTGATGACCCACGGCAACATTTCCCGGGCCAGACCGGTGGGGCAGGAAACGCGCAGGCGACCGCGCGGCTCACTGGACATGCTCGCCACCGCCTCATCGGCCATTTCCGCTTCCAGCAACATCGCCTGGCAGTGACGCAGATAACGTTCGCCAACGGCGGTGAGATTGAGTTGCCGGGTGGTACGTTGCAGCAAACGCGCACCGAGGCGTTCTTCCAGTTCGGCAATACGCCGCGACAGCCGTGACTTGGGAATCCCGAGCAATCGCCCGGCCGCAGCAAAACCGCCAGCCTCGACGACTTTGGCGAAATAGTAGAGATCGTTGAGGTCTTGCATAGGGAAATCCAACTGTTCTATCAGTGGGACAAACTATCGCATTTCAGGCGGCTAATCATCCATTGGTTTCTTGCGTAGGATTGTCTCCATTCCGTCGCCACCGGCGATTCCTTCCAGGAGATTCCACATGAAACTGCTGCATATCGATTCGAGCATTCTGGGCGACAATTCGGCTTCCCGTCAGTTGAGCAGCGAAGTCGTCAAAGCCTGGCAAGCCGCCGAGCCAAGCGCAGTCGTGACTTACCGCGATCTGGCCGCCGACGCTATCAGCCACTTCTCGTCGACCACCCTGGTCGCCGCTGGCACTACTGCTGAGCTGCGTAACGCCGCACAACAGCACGAAGCCGAACTGAGCGCTTCGACCCTGGCCGAGTTCATCGCCGCCGACGCCGTTGTTATCGCGGCTCCGATGTACAACTTCACCGTACCGACCCAACTCAAGGCGTGGATCGATCGCGTAGCAGTCGCCGGTCAGACCTTCCGTTACACCGAAGCCGGCCCTGAAGGCCTGTGCGGCGGCAAGAAAGTGGTGATCGT
>Ga0163161_10001140_pt1 | contig 19990 bp, 15 predicted proteins | sample S45metaG_FD_129847 | JGI IMG/M metagenome (GOLD analysis project Ga0163161, IMG submission 129847) | Switchgrass rhizosphere microbial communities from Kellogg Biological Station, Michigan, USA - S4-5 metaG | ecosystem: Host-associated > Plants > Roots > Rhizosphere > Soil | place: USA... | reverse complement strand
CCCCAAGGCTTTGACCGATTCCGAATTGATCCTGACCCGGCTGAGCGCCGAGGGCTACCAGACCTCCAAGACTTTCGAAGGTGCCGATCTGGTGATCGTCAACACCTGCGGCTTCATCGACGATGCCGTGAAGGAAAGCCTGGACACCATCGGTGAAGCGCTGGCCGAGAATGGCCGCGTGATCGTCACCGGCTGCCTGGGCGCCAAGACCGGTGACCAAGGCGGCAACCTGGTGCGCCAGATGCACCCGAGCGTGCTGGCCGTCACGGGTCCGCATGCGACCCAAGAGGTGATGGATGCGGTACATGCCAATCTGCCCAAGCCACACGATCCGTTCATCGACCTGGTGCCGAACACATTCGGCATCGCTGGCCTCAAGCTGACGCCGCGCCACTATGCATACCTGAAGATCAGCGAAGGCTGCAACCACCGCTGCACTTTCTGCATCATCCCGTCGATGCGCGGCGACCTCGTGTCGAGACCGGTGGGCGATGTGCTCGGCGAGGCCAAGGCCCTGTTCGAGGGCGGCGTGAAAGAACTGCTGGTGATCAGCCAGGACACGTCCGCCTACGGCGTCGACGTGAAGTACCGCACCGGTTTCTGGGATGGCAAGCCGGTCAAGACCCGCATGCTCGAACTCGTGCGCACGCTTGGCGAAATTGCAGAGCCTTATGGCGCTTGGGTTCGTCTGCACTATGTGTACCCGTATCCGAGCGTCGACGAAATCATCCCGTTGATGGCGAGCGGTCAAGTGCTGCCATACCTCGACGTGCCGCTGCAGCACAGCCATCCCGATGTGCTCAAGCGCATGAAGCGTCCCGCGAGCGGCGAGAAGAATCTGGAGCGGCTCGCGCGTTGGCGCGAGGTGTGTCCGGAGCTTGTGATCCGCAGCACTTTCATCGCCGGCTTCCCTGGCGAGACGGAGCAGGAGTTTGAGCATCTGCTGGACTTCATCCGCGAGGCCGAGATCGATCGCGCCGGTTGCTTTGCCTACAGCCCGGTCGAAGGCGCGACCGCCAACGACATTCCGGGCATGCTGCCCGAGGCGGAGCGGGAGGCGCGGCGCGCCCGCTTCATGGAAGTGGCCGAAGCCGTGTCGATCGCCAAGCTGCAACGCCGCATCGGCGCGACGATGCAGGTGTTGGTCGATTCCGCGCCGGGCATGGGTCGCAAGGGCGGTGTGGGGCGCACCTACGCCGACGCACCGGAGATCGACGGCACCGTGCGGCTGTTGCCGCCCGAGAAGATCAGCAAGACGCTGAAGGTTGGTGAGTTCACCCGCGCGCGCATCGTCGGCGCCGAAGGGCATGACCTGATTGCGCTGCCGATTTGATGATTCGAACAGGCAAGAAAAAAGCCACCGGATGTCGGTGGCTTCATTCGAAAGACCTGGTAGGGGTCTGCTTGACTCTGGTGCCCAGAAGAGGACTCGAACCTCCACGATGTTACTCGCTAGTACCTGAAACTAGTGCGTCTACCAATTCCGCCATCTGGGCTTTTCAGGAAAGCCGACGAGTATACCAAATCGAATGCTGCAATTTCGCAGCAACGAAGGAATTCGTGGGTTGCTCGATGCCGGCTCTAACTCGAGCGGGCAAGAAAAAAGCCACCGGAGACCGGTGGCTTGAATCGAAAGACCCGATGAGGGTCTGTTTAAACTTGGTGCCCAGAAGAGGACTCGAACCTCCACGATGTTACTCGCTAGTACCTGAAACTAGTGCGTCTACCAATTCCGCCATCTGGGCCCACATACCTGCAAAAGCAAGTACGTTTTGAATTTCAGGAAAGAAGGAGATCATATCAAAAATAATGTCAATTCCAGCGGCTTGCTGGACGAATTCGAAGGCACTGTTCAAGGGCATCGCGACGGTCACGGCTTCGTGCAACGCGATGACGGCGAGGCAGACATCTACCTGCCCCCGAACGAGATGCGCGCGGTGTTGCACAAAGATCGCGTCAAGGCGCGCGTCGTGCGCCAGGACCGCCGCGGTCGTCCCGAAGGACGCGTGGTCGAGATCGTCGAGCGTCCCGAGCAGCCGATCATCGGCCGCCTGTTGCATGAAGGCGGCATCTGGCTCGTAGCCCCTGAAGACAAGCGCTATGGGCAGGACGTCCTGATCCCCAAGGGCGCGACCGGTCCCGCCAAGGTGGGACAGGTGGTCGTGGTGCAGCTCACCGAGCCGCCGGCCCTGTTTGGCCAACCCGTGGGCCGTGTGAGAGAAGTGCTGGGCGAGATCGACGATCCCGGCATGGAGATCGAAATTGCCGTGCGCAAGTACGGCGTGCCGCATGAGTTTTCCGCGGAATGCCTGGCCGAGGCCAAGGCCTTGCCCGAGAAGGTTCGCCCCGCCGACAAGAAGGGCCGCGTCGACCTCACCGACATCCCGCTCGTCACCATCGATGGCGAAGACGCCCGCGACTTCGACGATGCCGTGTACTGCGAGCCCGCCAAGGTGGGCCGCGGCAAGGGCTGGCGATTGCTCGTCGCGATCGCCGATGTCAGCGCATATGTGCGGACCGGCTCGGCGATCGACATCGATGCCTACGACCGTGCCACCAGCGTCTACTTCCCGCGCCGCGTCATCCCGATGCTGCCCGAGAAGCTCTCGAACGGCCTGTGCTCGCTGAACCCCGAGGTCGAGCGCCTGTGCATGGTGTGCGACATGCTCGTGGCCGCCGATGGCGAGATCTACGCCTACCAGTTCTATCCGGCCGTGATGTTCAGCCACGCGCGCTTCACGTACACCGAAGTGGCTGCGATCCTCGGCAACACGCGCGGCCCGGAAGCTGCGAAACGCAAGGACCGCGTCAAGGACCTGCTGAACCTCGCCGACGTCTACAAGGCCCTGCTCAAGCAGCGCGGCAAGCGTGGCGCGGTCGACTTCGAAACCACCGAGACGCAGATCATCTGCGACGACGCCGGCCGCATCGAGAAGATCGTGCCGCGCACGCGCAACGAAGCGCACCGCCTCATCGAAGAAGCGATGCTCGCGGCCAACGTCTGCAGCGCCGACTTCATCGCCGAAGGCAAGCACCCGGGCCTGTTCCGCGTGCACGAAGGCCCGACGCCGGAGAAGAAAGAAATCCTGCGCGGCTACCTGAAGGCCATGGGCGTCGGCCTCAGCATCACCGACGATCCGAAGCCCGGCGAGTTTCAGGCGATTGCCGAAGCCACCAAGGAGCGCCCCGACGCGCAGCAGATTCACACCATGCTGCTTCGTTCGATGCAGCAGGCGATCTACACGCCGTTCAACAGCGGTCACTTCGGCCTGGCCTACGAGGCGTACACGCATTTCACCAGCCCGATTCGTCGCTACCCCGACCTGCTGGTGCACCGTGTGATCAAGGCGATCCTCACGAAGACGCGCTACCAGTTGCCGATGCTGCCGACCCCTGGCGAGGCGCACGCCAAGCTGGCCAAGCGCCTCGCTTCGCGCGTGAAGGCGCCGACGAACAAGCCGCAGAAGGCGACCATTGCGCCCACCAAGGAAGTGCTGGCGTGGGAAGCCGCGGGCCTGCATTGCAGCGCCAACGAGCGCCGCGCCGACGAAGCCAGCCGCGACGTTGAGGCCTGGCTCAAGTGCAAGTACATGCGCGAGCACCTGGGCGAGGAATACGGCGGCGTGGTCACCGCGGCCACGACCTTCGGTATCTTCGTCACGCTCGACGCGATGTACGTCGAGGGCCTGGTGCACATCACCGAGCTCGGCGGCGAATACTTCAAGTTCGACGAGATGCGCCAGGAATTGCGCGGCGAGCGCACCGGCATCCGCTACGCCATCGGCACGCGGGTTCGGGTGCAGGTGAGCCGCGTCGACCTGGACGGTCGCAAGATCGACTTCCGCCTCGTGCGCGAAGGCGAAGACCTCACGACGCGGGCCATGAGGGACAAGGGTGCTGCATCCGGCGTGCCGGTCAAGGCATCGGCCAAGCGCGGTTCGCGCCACAAGGCGGAGGCGGCCACCAGCGACCAGCGGGTGGAGCGCAGCACGGCTGCCGTTGCCGCCGGGCCGCAGTCGGCGATGCAGGCCTTCAAGTCGGCGGTCAAGAAGGCCGCCAACAAGATGAAGGGGCGCAAGCCCCGCCGCGGATGACCCTCAAAAAATCGATACGACAGACAAGCCTAGAAGGAGACATTGAGCATGAGCGTTGAAAGCAACAACAAGGGCCGCATCGCGATCGTCACGGGCGCGGGTTCCGGCATCGGCCGGGCAGCCGCGCTGGCGCTGCTGGGCGATGGATGGAGCGTGGTCCTTGCGGGCCGTCGCCTCGAACCGCTGGAGCAGGTGGCCGAGGAGTCGGGCGCCGGAGAGCGTGCCTTCGCAGTGCCGACCGATGTGTCGAATGCGGAATCGGTGCAGTCGCTCTTCGCCGCCACGGTGGAGCGCTACGGCCGCGTCGACCTGCTGTTCAACAACGCCGGCGTGGGCAACCCGCCGGGCCCGTTCGAGGACTGGACGCCCGCGCAGTGGCAGGGCGTGGTCGACATCAATCTCACCGGCATGTTCTTCTGCATCCAGCAGGCGTTCCGCACGATGAAGGCGCAGGTGCCGATGGGCGGCCGCATCATCAACAACGGCTCCATCTCGGCCACTGCGCCGCGTCCGAATTCAATTGCATACACGGCGACCAAGCACGCGGTCGAGGGGCTGACCAAGACCGCATCGCTCGATGGCCGCAAGTACGACATCGCCGTGGGGCAGGTCGATGTGGGCAATGCGATGACAGAGCTGGCTTCCCGCATGGCCACGGGTGTGCCACAAGCGAACGGCGAACTCGCGATCGAGCCGCTGATCGACGTGAAGATCGTGGGCCAGTCGGTGCTCTACATGGCGAACCTGCCGCTGGAAGCCAATGTGCTGTTCCACACCATCATGGCGACGAAGATGCCCTTCGTCGGGCGCGGCTAAAAGCCGTCAGAAGGGCGCTTGGCGCGCCAGCGTGCCGGCCGTGAGCGGGGCCGCATCGGCCGGCCAGGTGTCGGCGATGCGGCCGTGTCGCCAGACGGCTTGGCATGCCGCCTCGAATGCCGGTTGCTGTGCTGCCAGCGCGGCGCCGATCATGCCGGCCAGCACATCGCCGGTTCCGGCAGTCGCAAGCCGCGCATTGCCTGTGAGGTTGAGCACCGCCGGCGCGCCGCAGTCGTCTGCGATCACCGTACCCGAGCCCTTGAGCACGGCGACGACGCCGAAGCGCGATGCGAGTTGGCGCGCCGCCGCCAGCCGATCCGCCTGAACTTCGCCGGCCGTGCAGCCCAGCAGACGCGCTGCTTCCAGTGGATGAGGCGTGATCACGGTCGGCCTTCCGCGCCGGGCACGAGATGCCAGTTGCGTCTGCAATGCGCTGTCGGTTGCGATGGCGTTGAGCGCGTCGGCATCGAGTACCAGTGCAGCCGCCGTCGCCAGCACGCGGGCCAGCACCGAGCGAACGTCCGTGCCTCCGCCGCAGCCACAGACTGCCGTCATGCCCGAGGGGTCGAGTTCGTTGGCGTCACGAAGCATTAACTCGGGTTGTGCTGTGTCCACCGACGCAGCGCTCGGATCGAGCAGCCCGACGAACACGCGGCCGGCCCCTGCATGCAGCGCGGCCGATCCGGCCAACAAGGCGGCGCCCGCCATGCCCGACGCTCCGCCAATCACTGCAACATCGCCGTAGCTGCCCTTGTGTGATGCGTGGGTGCGGGCCTGCGCCTTGGGGGCGCCTGCCAAGCGGGCGGTCGGCGGCTCGGTGGTGTCGCCAACGCCCAGGTCGTCGAACCACACGGTGCCTGCTGCGTCGCGGCCGTGCGCGGTGAAGAGGCCGGGCTTGAGGGTCAGAAAGGTCACGCAGAAGCGGGCCGTGTTTGCATGGGCTCCGGTGCTGCCCGACAACAGCACGCCCGTGTCCGCATTCAGTCCTGACGGCACATCGACGCTGAGCACCGGCTGGCCTTTCGCATCCATCTCCCGCAGCCACTTGGCCATGATGCCTTCGGGCGGGCGGGTCGATCCGATGCCGAGCAGCGCATCGATCGCCAGCTCGTATTCGGCGGGCGGCTTCTGCGCAAAGATGACGCTGGCGTCGCGGGCGCGCTGCAGCGATGCCTTGGCATCGGGCGGCAGGCGGTTCTCATCGCCCACGAAAGTGACGATCGGCATGAAGCCTCGGTACTGCAATTGCGCCGCGGCTTCGAAGCCGTCGCCGCCGTTGTTGCCGGGGCCGCAGGCAATCCAGATCGTGCGCGCATGCGGCGTGATCGCCATCGCGAGCCGCGCCACGGCAAGGCCGGCGCGCTGCATCAGCGTGTGGGCGGGCAGGGCGGCTGCTGCAACCTGCTCGATGCGGCGCGTTGCCGCGATGTCGAACAGGTCGGCGATGGTGGCGGAGGTGATGCGGTGCATCGAGGCATTTTGCCGTCCTATGATTGACGGATGAAGCTCAAGAGCCTTGGCTGGCTGCTGGTCCTGCTACTTGCGGGGATCGTCTTTTTCGCGGCCGCTACGCTGGCCTGGATCGCCGGCGTGGCGTGGTCGATCGGCTTGTTGGGCCTCGTGTGGAGCACCTTCTTGTTGGCCGAAGTGAAGCGCTGGGTGCCGCTGCGCGATGTGGCCTGGGTCGGGGGTGTCGCTTATGGCGTCGGCGTGATCCGCTGGTTCGATCTGCCGGTCGAAGGGCTTTCCACCATGCAGCGTTGGCTGATGATGGGTGCCGATCTGCTGTGCCTTGTTTTCTTTGCGCTCATGGCGCCTGCGCTGCTGGCGTGGATCGCCGAGAAGCTCAGGCCGCCGGCAGAGCCCGACCTGCCGGTCGAGCCGCCGCCGAGTCCGCAAATGCTTCGTCGGTGGGACCCTAAAGACTGAGCCGTTCGACGCCCAGGCCTTCGAGATCGACGCCCGGGTCGCGTCCGCCGATCAGGTCGCCCAGCACCCGCGCGCTGCCGCACGACAGCGCCCAGCCGCTCGAACCATGCCCGAGGTTGAGCCAAACGCCGGGGATGCCACTGGCGCCCAGCACCGGTGGACCATCAGGGAGCATCGGCCGCGCGCCTTTCCACTGCTGCACGCCCGATTGCAGCGTCGCGGCGCCCGGAAACCAGTCGTGCAGGACCTTGTAAAGCGTCTGGATCGCGGCCGGATTCATCGTGTCGAGCGAGCCGCCGATCTCGGCGCTGCCGGCCACGCGCACACGCTGGCCCAGTCGAGAGATGGCGACCTTGTAGCGCTCGTCCATCACCGCGCTGCGCGGTGCGTTGAGCGGCTCGCGCACCGGCGCGCTGACCGAGTGACCATAGACCGGCGCTAGCGGAATTCGCAGGCCCAGCGGGCGCAAGAGCGTCGCCGAGGCGAGGCCTGCGCACACGATCACGGCGTCGAAGCGCAGCGCTTCGGAGCCGCTGGCGAGCGACAGCGAAGTGGGCGCCGCGCGGCTGAGCGGCGCGATGTCGCAGTTGAAATGAAACTGCGCGCCGAGCGCCTCGGCCTCCCACTTGAGCAGCAACGCGAACTGGCGGCAGTTGGCGACTTCGTCTTCCGGCAGGTGGATGGCGCCTGCCAGCGGCGTGTCGGGGTTGAGCGCGGGTTCGATCCGGCGGGCCTCGTCGGCATCGACTTCGTGAAACACGCTGCCTGCCGTGCGCAGTACTTCGAGACCGGGCTGGATCAGCTTTTTCTCGCGCTTGGAGCGCAGCAGCACGAGGTAGCCGTCGCTGCGTTCGTAGCTGAGCTCGCGCGCCTCGCTCACTTCGTGCAGACGGGTGCGGCTGTAGAAGGCGAGGCGCTGCATGCGGGCGCGGTTGGCGAGGTAGGTCTCCAGCTTGCAGGCCTTTTGCCAGCGCGACATCCAGCCGAGGTCGCGTGCGCCGAGTGGCCAGCGCAGCTTGACGGCGCCGTGCGAGGAGAGCAGCGAGCGGAGCACTTTCATGCGCATGCCCGGCGCGGCCCACGGTGTGACGTAACCCGGCGCGACGACGCCGGCATTGGCGAAACTGGCTTCTTCGGCCGCGGCGCCGCGGCGCTCGAACACGGTCACTTCATGGCCGTCGGAGACCAGTTCCCAGGCGGTGGTGACGCCGATGATGCCGGCGCCAACTATCGCGATTTTCATTGATTGTTCAGAGGTAAAAGAGACGGCTGGCGCCCGTGAGGTGGCGTAGACGGCTATTGGTTTTGCAGCGCTCGCTCCACCTGCAGGGCGATGGCGAGCACGGCGTCATCATGCAGCGCGGCGTGCCACAGCATCAGGCCGACCGGCAATTCGCCGGGGGCGTGGCAGGGCAACGAGAGGGCGCAGCCATCGAGCATGTTGACGATCGACGGGTTGCGCAGCAGCAGTGCGTTGACGCGGAAGAATTCGTCGTCGCGCTCGGCGCCCGGCGCCACGCTGGCGATCGATGGTGCGGTGATGGGCACGGTCGGCGAGAGCACGGCGTCGAAGGGCGCAAGGGCCGCCTCGACGCGGGCGAGCCAGGCGCGGCGGGCGTTGACGAGGTCGATGTATTCGTGCGCCTTCATCGTGGCGCCGCGCAGGATGCGCTGGGCCACGCGCGGGTCGTAGCCCGCACCACTGCGCTCCAGCAGCAAGCGGTGCCAGGCGTGGGATTCGGCTGCCGAGAAGCCGCCGGTGGCGTTGATGGACTGCAGGTCGGCCAGTTCGGGCAGGTCGATTTCCTCGATGCGGGCGCCTGCGTTGTGAAGCGCTTTCAGCGTGCGTTCGAACGCGGCGGCCACGACCGGCTCAATGCCGTCGAAGAAAACGTTCTTCACGACGGCCAGCCTGTAGGCGGCGAGCGGGGCGGTGCCAGCCGTCACGCGGCGGGCCGAGAGGATCTCGTGCGCAGTCATCGCGTCGCGCACCGAGCGCGTCATGGCGCAGACGGTGTCGAGCGTGGTCGACAGGGGCAACGCGCCATCGGCCGGCACCAGGCGGGCCGTGTTCTTGAAGCCGACGATGCCGTTCAGCGCGGCCGGGATGCGGATCGAGCCGCCGGTGTCGGAGCCCAGGCCGATGAAGGCGGCGCCGCTGGCCACCGAAATGGCTGCGCCGGAAGAGGAGCCGCCCGGGATGCGCGCGGTGGCTTTGTCGCTGACGTTGACCGGCGTGCCGTGGTGCGGATTGACGCCCACGCCCGAGAAAGCGAACTCGCTCATGTTGGTACGGCCGGTGAGCACGCCGCCCGCGGCACGGAGCCGCGCCACCGCGACGGCGTCGACCCTGGCTGCCGGTGCATGGGACAGGACGACGGACCCTGCAGGCGTCGGTTGGCCGGCGATGTCGAACAGGTCTTTGGACGTGAAGGCGAGTCCGGCGAGCCTGCTTTCAGGATTCGCTTCGGCGGCGCCCTGGCGGGCCTCGTCGAACATCGTGCGGGTGAAAACGTGGGCGCAGACCGGGGACTGAGAAATTTCGATGGCGCGCTCTATTTCGGTGCGTGCATCGGAGCCACCTGCCTGAAGGGTGAGACGGGCGGCGTGAAGGTCGTTCATGGGTGGCTGCAGGTGCCGTGGGCGGCTCGGTTTCAAGGGGAAAGAGGGGCGGCGGCCGTGCTATACTCTTTGGGTTTCGCTGGTCGAGCGACGGCTCCCGTTGCATCCAGCCAAACACATCCGCAAACCGGCCCAATCAAGGTGTTGTGACTCCATTCGAAAGGAGCGCAAAACGGGCTGGATTTTAGACCCAACCTTTGGAGTAATTTCTAATGTCTACCACCATGCGCGAAATGCTGGAAGCCGGTGTCCATTTCGGTCACCAAACCCGCTTCTGGAACCCCAAGATGGCTCCGTTCATCTTCGGCCATCGCAACAAGATTCACATCATCAACCTGGAAAAGTCGCTCCCGATGTTCCAGGACGCGATGAAGTACGCCAAGCAACTCACGGCCAACCGCGGCACGATCCTGATGGTCGGCACGAAGCGCCAGGCCCGTGAAATCGTCGCTGCAGAAGCTCGCCGCGCCGGCGTGCCTTTCGTCGACACCCGCTGGCTCGGCGGCATGCTGACCAACTTCAAGACCGTCAAGACCTCGATCAAGCGTCTGAAGGACATGAAGGCCCAGCAAGAAGCCGGCCTCGACAGCCTGAGCAAGAAGGAGCAACTGACCTTCTCGCGCGAAATCGCGAAGCTCGAAAAGGACATCGGCGGCATCCAGGACATGGCTGCATTGCCTGACGCCATCTTCGTGATCGACGTGGGCTTCCACAAGATCGCCGTGGCCGAAGCCAAGAAGCTCGGCATTCCGCTGATTGGCGTGGTTGACTCCAACCACTCGCCCGAAGGCATCGATTACGTGATTCCTGGCAACGACGACTCGTCCAAGGCTGTCACTCTGTACGCGCGCGGCATCGCCGACGCGATCATCGAAGGCCGCAACAGCGCCGGCGGTGACGTGGTCAAGGCCATCGCCGAAGGCAGCAGCGACGAATTCGTCGAAGTCGAAGAAAGCGCTTCGGCCTGATTGGTGCTCTCGCGAGCCTGAAGAAGGGGCTTTGGTGCCCCTTTTTTTTAACCTGATTTTTGGATTTACGGAGATACACAAATGGCTGCAATCACCGCAAGCATGGTCGGCGAACTGCGCGCAAAGACCGACGCGCCGATGATGGAATGCAAGAAGGCCCTGACCGAGGCCGAAGGCAACATGGAAAAGGCCGAAGAGCTGCTGCGCATCAAGCTCGGCAACAAGGCCGGCAAGGCATCGGGCCGCATCACGGCTGAAGGCGTGGTCACGGCTTTCGTCGACGGCGCCGCCGGCGGCATGATTGAAATCAACTGCGAAACCGACTTCGTCACCAAGAACGACAGCTTCCTGGCCCTGGCCAACGCTGCCGCGATGTTGGTCGCCAAGAGCAACCCCGCCGACATCGCTGCCCTGGGCGCGCTGCCCTACGAGCAGGACGGCTTCGGCCCCACGCTCGAAGACGTGCGCAAGGGCCTGATCGGCAAGATCGGCGAGAACATGAGCTTCCGCCGCTTCAAGCACTTCGCCGGCAACGGCAAGTTGGCTTCGTACCTGCACGGCACGCGCATCGGCGTGATGGTCGAGTTCGAGGGCGACGACACGTCGGCCAAGGACGTCGCGATGCACATCGCCGCCATGAAGCCGGTCGCCATTCAGGCATCGGACGTGCCTGCCGATCTGATCGAAAAGGAGCGCGCAGTTGCCGCTGGCAAGGCCGAGGAAGATCGCAAGACGGCCGAAGCCGAGGGCAAGAAGCCGCAGCCGGCCGACATCGTTGCCAAGCGCATCGAAGGCGGCGTGCAGAAGTACCTCAAGGAAGTCTCGCTGCACAACCAGCCCTTCGTGAAGAACGACAAGCAGACCGTCGAGCAGATGCTCAAGGCCGCCAACACCTCGATCAAGGGCTTCACCCTGTACGTGGTCGGCGAAGGCATTGAGAAGAAGGTTGACGACTTCGCTGCCGAAGTGGCCGCGCAAGTTGCAGCAGCCAAGGCCGCTGCTTAAGCCATAAGGCTTCCAACGACGGCGCGTGCTCGCGTGCCGTCGTTTTTTCATCGCTACGTTTTACACTCGTCACCGCCAACTCAAAGGAAATTGCCCATGTCTGATGCCCGCCCAGCCCACAAGCGAATCTTGTTGAAGCTGTCGGGAGAGGCACTGATGGGCGATGACGCCTTCGGCATCAACCGCGCGACCATCGTTCGCATGGTGCAGGACGTGGCCGAAGTCGTGAACATGGGCGTGCAGGTCGCGGTCGTGATTGGCGGCGGCAACATCTTCCGCGGCGTCGCGGGCGGCTCGGTCGGCATGGACCGCGCCACCGCCGACTACATGGGCATGCTGGCCACCGTCATGAACTCGTTGGCGCTGGCCGATGCGATGGACAAGCAGGGTCTCGTGGCCCGCGTGATGTCCGCCATCGCGATCGAGCAGGTGGTCGAGCCCTATGTGCGTCCCAAGGCCCTGCAGTACCTCGAAGAGGGCAAGGTCGTGGTGTTCGCGGCCGGCACCGGCAACCCGTTCTTCACCACCGACACGGCGGCTGCGCTGCGTGGTGCCGAGATCGGCGCCGAGCTGGTGCTCAAGGCGACCAAGGTGGACGGCGTCTACACCGCCGACCCCAAGACCCACCCCGACGCAACGCGTTACGTCTCGCTCAGTTTCGACGAAGCGATTGCAAAAAATCTCGGCATCATGGACGCCACGGCCTTCGCGCTGTGCCGCGACCAGAAGCTGCCGATCAAGGTGTTCTCGATTCTCAAAAGTGGCGCGCTCAAGCGTGTCGTGATGGGCGAGGACGAGGGCACGCTGGTGCATGCCTAGGAGTATTTGAGATGACCATTGCAGACATCCGCAGTGCGACCGACGCGAAGATGAATCAGTCGCTCGCCGCATTCCAGAACAACCTCACCAAGATCCGTACGGGCCGCGCCAACTCGGCGCTGCTCGACTCGATCCATGTCGAGTACTACGGCTCGCAAGTGCCGCTGAGCCAGGTGGCCAACGTTTCGGTGCTCGATTCGCGCACCATCAGCGTCCAGCCTTGGGAAAAGGGCATGGGCGCCAAGATCGAGAAGGCCATCCGTGAAAGCGACCTGGGCCTGAACCCCGCATCGATGGGCGACCTCATCCGCGTGCCACTGCCCGCCATGAGCGAAGAGCGCCGCAAGGAAATGACCAAGCTGGTTCGCAACGAAGGCGAAACCGCCAAGATCGCCACGCGCAACCTGCGCCGCGATGCGAACGAGTCGGTCAAGAAACTGGTCAAGGACAAGCTGGCGTCCGAGGACGACCAGAAGCGCGCCGAAGCCGAGATTCAGAAGGTCACCGACCGCCATATCGCTGAAATCGACCGCCTGGTCGCGGCGAAAGAAGCGGAGATCATGGCCGTTTGAGGCTCGTCATGGCCTCTTCGCCGCCGCCCATTCCCCGCCACGTTGCCGTCGTCATGGATGGCAACGGTCGTTGGGCGACAAAGCGATTTTTGCCTCGCGTGGCGGGGCACAAGCAGGGCGTCGAATCGCTGCGTCGCTGCGTCAAGGCTTGCGCCGACCGCGGCGTGGGTGTTCTCACCGTGTTCGCGTTCTCCTCGGAGAACTGGAATCGTCCTCCCGACGAGGTCTCCGGCCTGATGTCGCTGATGGTGGGCGCGCTGGCGCGCGAGGTGCCGCGCCTGAGCCGCGATGGCGTTCGGCTGCATTTCGTCGGCGAACGCGGCGGTCTGTCCGCTAAGCTGGTGGCCGGGTTGGTCAGTGCCGAAGAGGCGACCGCGCACAACACGCGGCTCGTGCTCAATATCTGCTTCAACTACGGTGGGCGCTGGGACATCGCCCAGGCCGCGGCCAAGCTCGCCCAGCAGGGCCTCCCGATGACCGAGATGAACATGGACCGCGCAATGGCGCTGGCCCATGTGCCTGACCCCGACCTGTTCATCCGCACCGGCGGCGAGCAGCGGTTGTCGAATTTCCTGCTCTGGCAAAGTGCATACGCCGAGCTCTTCTTCAGCGACAAGCTCTGGCCCGAATTCGACGAGGCCGCGCTGGACGAGGCCATCGCCGCGTTCCAGGGCCGCGAGCGCCGCTTCGGCCAAACCTCGGCACAGGTCTCGACGGCTGCGGCCTGAGAAGGCCTCACAAATTCCCGCATGCTCAAACAACGCATCCTCACGGCGATCGTGCTGCTCGCGATCCTGCTGCCCGCGCTGTTCTACCGAAACTACATTCCATTTGCCTGCGTGATGCTCGTGCTGATCGGCGCGGCCGCGTGGGAGTGGGGGCGCCTGAACGGCTACGGCCAGGGTATGTCGCTGTTCCTCGGCGCCGAGATGGTCGTGCTCTGCGGGCTCTCTTGGTGGCTGGGCCTGCTCGAACAACCGCTGGTTCTGATGTGGATGCTGGCCAGCGCGGCCTGGGTGCTCGGCGGCGCAGTGCTGCTGCGCGTGGCGGTGCCGGGCTGGCCCCGCATTCCGCGCGGGCTGCGCCTGGTCGGTGGCCTGCTGGCACTCTGGGTCGCGTGGCTCGCCGCGGTGCAGGCGCGCATGGTCGGCATCAACTTCCTGCTGTCGATCCTTGTGCTGGTCTGGGTGGCGGACGTGTTCGCCTATTTCGCGGGCCGCGCCTTCGGCCTGAAGTTCACCCGCGGCAAGCTGGCCCCGGCGATCAGTCCCGGCAAGAGCTGGGAAGGCGTGTGGGGCGGAATGATCGGCGTCCTCGTGCTGGCCGTTGCCTGGGTCTTCGCTGACAAGGCCCTCGGCGCCACGGTGCCGAGCCTCTACACCCGTCTGAACGAGCGCGGCTGGTGGCTGCTCCTGATCGGCGCGGTGTTCCTCGCCGCGATGAGCGTCGTGGGCGACCTGGTCGAATCGTTGATCAAGCGCAGTGCCGGTGCCAAGGACAGCAGCCGCCTGCTCCCCGGCCACGGTGGTGTGCTCGACCGCGTGGATGCCCTCTTGCCCGCACTTCCCATTGCCATGATGCTGGCCTTCCTGTGAACACTCCCAAACAACGCGTCACAGTACTGGGGTCGACCGGGTCGGTCGGCGTGAGCACGCTCGACGTCATTGCGCGGCACCCTGAGCGCTTCGAGGTTTTCGCGTTGTCCGCGGCCACCAAGGTCGACGAGATGCTGGCGCAGTGCGCGCAGTTCTCGCCCCGGTTCGCCGTCATGGCGAGCGCACCGCATGCGGCATTGTTGGCCGAGAAGCTCAAGCAAAACAGCCTGAGCACCTGTGTACTGACAGGCGAGGATGCTATTGAAAAGATAGCCTCGCACGAAGAGGTAGATGCCGTCATGGCTGCCATCGTCGGCGCCGCCGGGCTCGGCCCGTGCCTGGCCGCCGCGCGCGCCGGCAAGCGCCTGCTGCTGGCCAACAAGGAGGCCCTGGTCGTCGGCGGCGAACTGTTCATGCGCACGGTGCGCGAGGGCGGCGCGACGCTGCTGCCGATCGACAGCGAGCATTCGGCCATCTTCCAGTCGCTGCCCGAAGATCCGTCCACCTGGGCGCGGCGCATCGACAAGATCATCCTGACCGCATCGGGCGGCCCGTTTCGCACCCGCGCGCCCGAGACTCTGGGCACCGTCACGCCCGAGCAGGCCTGCGCGCATCCCAACTGGGTCATGGGCCGCAAGATTTCGGTCGATTCGGCGACGATGATGAACAAGGCGCTCGAGGTGATCGAGGCGCGCCACCTGTTCGGCGTGTTGCCCGAGCAGATCGAGGTTGTCATTCATCCGCAGAGCGTGGTGCATTCGATGGTGCAGTTCACCGATGCCTCGGTCATCGCCCAGCTTGGCACGCCCGACATGCGGGTGCCGATCGCGGTCGGCCTGGCTTGGCCCGAGCGCATCGAGAGCGGGGCGGCACGGCTCGATTTCCGCCAGATGGCGTCGTTGACCTTCGATGCGCCCGACGCGGCGCTCTTCCCCGGCCTGGGTCTTGCGTGGCATGCATTGCGCGCGGCGCCCGGCACGACGGCGGTGCTCAACGCGGCCAACGAGGTCGCCGTCGAGGCCTTTCTGGACCGGCGCCTTCGTTTCGATCGCATTCATGCGGTCAACATGGAAACTTTGGAAGCCATTGCCCCCTCCAAGCCGGCGTCGCTGGCCGATCTGCTGGCGCTCGATGCCAGCGCCCGTGCGGCGGCCAATGCCGCAGCGCTGCGTTTCGCAGCCTGACTCTCCCATTCGTTGAGGATCCGATGCTCACTGTCATAGCCTTCGTGGTTGCACTCGGCGTCCTGATCGCGGTGCACGAATACGGCCACTACCGCGTGGCGGTCGCCTGCGGTGTCAAGGTGGAGCGCTTCTCGATCGGGTTTGGCAAGACACTGTTCCACTGGCAGCCCAAGCGCCAGCATCCGGGGCAGCAGACCGAATTCGTCATCGCCGCCTTCCCGCTGGGCGGCTACGTCAAGATGCTCGACGAGCGCGAGGGCCCCGTGGCGCCCGAGGAGCGGCATCGGGCCTTCAATACCCAGCCCCTGCGATCGCGCGCGGCCATCGTGGCTGCGGGGCCCATCGCCAACCTGCTGTTGGCGATCGCGCTTTACACGGCCGTCAACTGGATCGGCGTGGAAGAGCCGGTTGCCAAGCTGGCGCGGCCGGTGGCGGCTTCGCTGGCGGAGGCCGCGGGCCTGCGTGGCGGGGAGCACATCACGCGTGCCGGTTTCGACGGCGATCTGACGCCGGTCCAGTCCTTTGAAGATCTGCGTTGGCGCATGACGCAGGGCGCGCTCGACGCTCGGGACCTCACGCTCGAAGTGGCCGGCGAAGACGGCAAGCCCGCACGCCAGTTGGTGCTGCCACTGAGCCAGGTGGAGGCAAAGGACGCCGATCCGCAGATGTTCCGCAAGATCGGCGTGCTTGCACCACTGACCCGCCCCGAGATCGGTGAGGTCATGGCTGGTGGGGCCGGTGAGCAGTCGGGCCTGCGCAAGGGCGATCTGGTGCGCGCTATCGGCGACACCGCCATCTACGACGGGCAGCAGTTGCGCGAGGTGATCCGCGCTTCGGTCGATGGCGGGCAGCCGCGCACCCAGGCCTGGGAAATTCAGCGCGGCGGCCAGTCGCTCACGCTCGAGGTGAAGCCCGAGGTGCGCGAGGAGGGCGCCGTCAAGGTCGGCCGCGTCGGCGCTTACGTTGGTGCACCGCCTGACATGGTGACGGTGCGTCAAGGTCCGGTCGATGGCGTCTGGCGCGGCGTCGTGCGCACGTGGGAGATGTCCGCATTGACGGTGCGCATGATGGTCAAGATGGTGACCGGCCAGGCATCGCTGAAGAACCTGAGCGGTCCGCTGACCATTGCCGACTATGCAGGCAAGTCCGCGAGCCTCGGGCTGACCCAGTACCTGATCTTCCTCGCAGTCATCAGCGTGAGTCTGGGCGTGCTCAATCTCATGCCGCTGCCGGTCCTCGATGGAGGACACCTGATGTATTATCTTTGGGAGGGCCTGACTGGCAAAAGCGTCTCTGACGCCTGGATGGAACGGCTTCAGCGCGGCGGTGTCGCCTTGCTGCTGGTCATGATGTCGGTCGCACTCTTCAACGACGTCACGCGGCTCTTTGGTTAACTTTCTGCCGGCCCTTTCCGTGCCGGCTCAATTCACAGATGAACAAAAACTCCAATCGCTTTCGCCTGCGTAGCGTTGTCGCGGTAGTTGCCAGTGCGCTTGCAGCCACGGCAGCCTGGGCCGTCGAGCCTTTCACGGTGCGCGACATTCGCGTCGAAGGCCTGCAACGCGTCGAGGCCGGCACGATCTTCGCGTCGCTGCCGTTGCGTGTGGGCGATACCTACAGTGACGAACGTGGTTCGGCCGCCATTCGTGCGCTGTTCGACCTGGGGTTGTTCAAGGACGTGCGCATCGACGTCAACGGCAATGTGCTGGTGGTGATCGTCGAAGAGCGCCCGACCATTGCAGACGTCGACTTCGTAGGCACCAAGGAATTCGACAAGGCGGCGCTGCAGAAAGCACTGCGCGAAATCGGCCTGACCGATGGCCGTCCCTACGACAAGGCGCTGGCCGATCGCGCGGAGCAGGAGCTCAAGCGCCAGTACGTGAGCCGCAGCCTCTACAACGCGCAGGTCGTGACCACCGTCACGCCCATCGAGCGCAACCGCGTCAACCTGACGTTCACCGTCACCGAAGGCGATTCCGCACGCATTCGCGAAGTCCACATCGTCGGCAGCAAGGCCTTCAGCGAATCGACCCTGCTGAGCCTGTTCGACCAGGATAGCGGCGGCTTCATGAGCTGGTACACCAAGTCCAACCAGTACTCGCGTGCCAAGCTCAACGCCGACCTCGAAACGCTTCGCTCGTACTACATCACGCGCGGCTACCTCGAGTTCCGCATCGATTCGACCCAGGTCGCCATCTCGCCGGACCGCAAAGACCTGACGGTCACGGTCAATATCACCGAAGGCGAGAAGTTCGTGGTGGCGGGCGTGAAGCTCAACGGCAACTACCTGGGCCGCGACGACGAGTTCAAGTCGCTGATCACCATCAAGCCCGGCGAGCCCTACAACGGCGAACTGGTCACCGAAACCACCAAGGCTTTCAGCGATTATTTCGGCACCTTCGGCTACGCCTTCGCCCGTGTGCAGGCCGTCCCGGACATCGACCGCGTCAACAACCGCGTCACGCTCACGCTGCAGGCAGAGCCTTCGCGCCGCGTGTACGTGCGCCGCGTGTCCGTCGGTGGCAACAACAAGACCCGCGACGAAGTGATTCGCCGCGAATTCCGCCAGTTCGAAGCCTCCTGGTACGACGGCGACAAGATCAAGGTCTCGCGCGACCGTGTGGACCGCCTGGGATTCTTTACCGAAGTGAATGTCGAGACCCAGGAAGTGCCGGGTTCGCCCGACCAGGTGGACCTGACCGTCAACGTGGCCGAAAAGCCCACCGGCAGTCTGCAGCTCGGCGCCGGTTATTCGAGCGCCGAAAAGGTTGCACTGACCTTCGGCATTTCGCAGGAAAACGTGTTCGGCTCGGGCAATTTCCTCGGTGTGCAGGTCAACACCAGCAAGTACAACCGCACGATCTCGCTGACAACCACTGATCCTTACTTCACGAAGGACGGCATCTCGCGCACGATCAGCGTCTATCACACGACGACGCGTCCGTACTCGCAGACCACCGACGGTGACTACAAGCTGGTCAACCAAGGCGCGTCCATCCGTTTCGGCGTGCCGTTCAGCGAACTCGACACCGTGTTCTTCGGCATCGGGCTCGAACGGTATGCGTTCGATCCGAACTCGTCGACAGCGCTCTCGGGGCTGTATACGCCCAAGTCCTATCTGAGATATTTCCAGTGCCGGACGAATACCGAAGGGCCATTTCCAGCGGGCTGGATCGTGACTGGATGCGACCAGAAGAGCGTCTGGGGCGTGCCGCTCACTATTGGCTGGGGCCGCGACAGCCGCGACAGCGCGCTGGTTCCGACCACCGGGGTCATGCAGCGCGCCAACCTTGAGCTTGGCGCCGGCGGCGACATGCAGTACATCAAGACGAACTACCAATACCAGCAGTTCTTCGCGATCAACAAGCAGTACACCTTTGCCATCAACGGCGATGTGGGCTACGCGAAGGCCCTGGGCAGCAAGGTCTATCCGATCTTCAAGAACTTCTACGCGGGTGGCCTTGGCTCGGTCCGCGGTTTTGAACAGAATTCGCTGGGTCCGCGCGACGTGCCTCTGATTGGCCAGACCGACGGCGCTCCACTGGGCGGCACCAAGAAGGCGGTCTTCAATGCTGAGCTCAGCACGCCGTTCCCGGGGGCGGGCAATGACCGAACCTTGCGTTTGTATGGCTTCTTCGACGTGGGCAATGTGTTCGGATCGCGCGCCCCAGGCCTGACCGACGAGCAGTACAAAGCGCAGAAAAAACTGCGCGCCTCGGTCGGTCTCGGCATCAGCTGGATTTCGCCGCTGGGCCCCCTGCGCCTTGCGTACGCTTTCCCCATCAAGTCTCAAAAGGAAGTGCTCGATCCGGCCACCGGTTTCGTCTTGATCCCGAAGGATAGAATTCAGCGCTTGCAATTCCAGATCGGAACGTCTTTCTAAATGAAGCATTTGATTCGCGCCGCAGTTGGTGCGTTGTTGATTCCCGCTTTCGCGATCGTCGCTGCGCCTGCACAGGCGCAGGAAACCTTTCGCATCGGCTTCGTGAATCCGGACCGCGTGCTGCGCGAAGCGCAGCCAGCCAAGGCGGCGCAGGCGAAGCTCGAAGCCGAGTTTCTCAAGCGCGAGAAGGACCTGACCGCGCAGGGCGACGCACTGAAGACAGCGTCGGAGAAATTCGAGCGCGAAGCACCGACCATCTCCGAAAGCCAGCGGGCGACGCGCCAGAAGGCGCTGATCGACCAAGACCGCGAGTTCCAGCGCCGCCGCCGCGAATTCCAGGAAGACCTGAATGCGCGCAAGAACGAAGAGCTCCAGCAGGTCTACGAGCGCGCCAACCGCGTCGTGAAGCAGGTGGCCGAAGCTGAAAAGTACGACGCCATCCTGCAGGAAGCGATCTACATCAATCCGAAGCACGACATCACCGACAAGGTGATCAAGGCGCT
>Ga0163161_10001139_pt1 | contig 19997 bp, 25 predicted proteins | sample S45metaG_FD_129847 | JGI IMG/M metagenome (GOLD analysis project Ga0163161, IMG submission 129847) | Switchgrass rhizosphere microbial communities from Kellogg Biological Station, Michigan, USA - S4-5 metaG | ecosystem: Host-associated > Plants > Roots > Rhizosphere > Soil | place: USA... | reverse complement strand
TTATTCGCTCACCCGTCTAGGCATTGAAACCATAGACCTGTACCAGCCCTGCCGGATGGACGGCAGCGTACCCGTAGAAGATATTATTGGTACCATAGCCGACCTGATCAAAGAAGGTAAAGTGCGCCACATTGGTGTTTCTGAGATTACGGCCGATCAACTGCGCGAAGCAAATAAGGTTCATCCGATAAGCGCGTTGGAAATTGGCTATTCACTGGCAGACCGTCAGATAGAAAGCGAATTGTTACCGGCCGCTAAAGAATTGGGTATCGCAGTAGTTGCCTTCGCCAACACCGCTGAAGGTCTGTTAACAGGCGATATGAAAGCGCCGCTTCCAGCTGATGACTATCACCTGCACTTCTCACGCTTTCAGGGCGATAACCTCGTTAAAAACCTGGAAAAGGTGGAAGTATTGAAAGCCTTAGCCAAAGATAAACAAGCTACACCTACACAAATCGCCATCGCCTGGGTAAATACCCAAGGTGACCATATGATGCCGCTGGTAAGCATGAGCCGCCGTTCAAGGTTGCCGGAAAATATAGCTGCCATGAGTATTGAATTTACAACAGCTGAAATAGAATTATTAAATACTACTTTTGCACAGGGCGCCATCTTAGGCGGCACTTATTTACAGAGATAAATGACCAATCCAGCTGAAATACTTCCCGGTGTGATCTTCTATTCCTATCTCTCTGCAGAACGGAAAGATAAAGTATGCTTCTGGAACCATCATACGCTGGTATTGATGGTTTCCGGGCAACTTCATCTAGAAACGGCCGGACAGCATATGGAGGTTAAAGCAGGCGAAATGATGCTGGTCGGTAAAAATCAGCTGGGTACGCTGACTAAAACGCCTCTTCCCGGCCAAAGTTACGAGAGCATCGTCATTTGCCTTCAGGAAGATCTGTTGCGCAAAATAGCGCTGGAAGAACAGATCGGAGTCAGTCCTAAATATGTCGGCCCATCTAATGTCCCTATTCCACCCGATCCATTTCTTGTTGGTTATTTTCAATCCATTATTCCTTATGCACGCGCTATTGCAGGGCCGCTTACAGAAGATATGGGCATGCTCAAAGTCAAAGAAGGCGTCAAACTATTATTACATAGTCTGCCGCAATTGAAGTCGTATTTATTCGATTTTGCAGAACCTCACAAAATTGATCTGGAACGCTTTATGATGACCAATTTTCATTTTAATGTACCGATTGAAAGATTTGCGCGACTCACCGGACGCAGTCTGGCAGGTTTTAAACGCGACTTTACAAAAACGTTTGGCATGCCGCCCCGTCAATGGCTGTTAGATAAACGTCTTAATGCAGCAAAGCATCTGATCGAACAGAAAAATCAAAAGCCATCAGCCATTTATTTAGATCTCGGCTTCGAAAGTCTGCCCCATTTTTCACGTTCGTTCAAGCAAAAATTCGGCAAAGCACCCTCAATGATCTGATTCAACGAACTGCCATCACCACCCCGTCATGCTGACCTGAAGCGAAGCGGAAAGCTACGCAGTAAATTCATTTCAGCATCTCGGAAGCGCTATCACCGCCCCGTCATGGTGACCTTACACCTTATACTCCGGGTTAAACTCAACAATCCACTCAATACCATATTTATCCCTGAACATTCCAGCATAAGTACCCCAAGGACTGTCGTCAATTGGCCCATCCACATCTCCCCCTTCTGATAATCCCTTAAATATTTTATCCGCTTCTTCACGGCTTTCCGCATCCACATATATTTTAGACCGGTTTTCATTTTCACTTACCCGTCCCATAAATCCGGGAACATCGTTAGCTATCAACACATTGTTCTTGCCAAGAGGCAAGCCGATGTACATTATTTTATTGGCCTCCTCTTCCGCTACCTGAAAATCGGGTCCAGATAAATCTTTAAAACGGATGATCTTTGTAAACTCACCGCCAAAAACCGATTTGTAAAAAGTGAACGCTTCTTCAGCATTACCATTGAAGTTGATCCAGGGATTAATTGCTCTCATGATATTTAGTTTATCTCATCTCTAAAATAACAATTGAAAATTAAGATTTATAGAAAAACCATTCCCCACTCAAAAATGATATTATGCTGCGCATGTTCTGCCCATTAATTGTTTAGACAGGCTCACGAACCCTAACCAGAAGCGAAACGCTATCACCACCACGTCATGCTGACCTGGAGCGCAGCGGAAAGCTACGCAGTAAATTTATTTCAGCATCCCGGAAGAGAAAGAAATACATTTGTTTTAATTTAGAGTATCAAACAACTATGACGCGTCAAGTAAAAAAAACAATAACTTATTGTGCCGTATTTTTATCCATTGCCGGATTACTTTTCTCACTCTATCCAAAAAAAACAGCCAACGCGCCTGCTACCAAAGCATCGAATATGGATATAATACATGATCCTATCCAGCCCTTTGAAATGAAGATTACCAAATATAATTACTCAGGTGCATATAGTGTCGCCTATTTAATTAACCAAAATGAACTAAAAATCATCTTCCAGGGAGAACTTGAAGGAGAAAAAGACTCCGTCATTTTCCAAAAACATTTACAACCAAGCCGCAGCCTTCAGAAATTAAGTACAATAAAACTAGATTCTCTGGATAGTTATTATGCAAATCCCTGCGTCAAGGATGGATCTCAAATAATAGTCGAAATAAAAAAAGACAGTAAAGAGAAACAGATACAACTAAGTAATTTTTATCAACAAGATATAGGGACAGCGATCGAGATGATCAATAAACTCGTTCCTAAAAAGTACTTCATTTGGTATGATAAAAAAATCCTGATGCAGGATATGTTAAAATGTAAATAAATGTTTCTATCATATCTTTAAACATGAACGTGGATTTCAAAAAGAAAGAAATTAAAGCTTTTTTTAAAGCAATTAGAGCAAGTGACTTGTCAACGGTATCACAACTTGTTAATACCAACAAAGCCTATGTTAATGTTTGTAGTTTTGCCCCACCTAAAAAAGATGATGGACAATCAGGTCTTCAGGTAGCATTTAAAACAGGCAATTTTGACATCGCTTTATTTCTTATAAAAAATGGCGCAGACATAAATTTTATGGAGAAGTCTGAAGTCAATAACTGGACAGCTCCAGTATTGCACGATTGTATACGAGCAGCAATATTTAATTCATACACTCTAGAAAAGGACACAAGCATTTTTGACCAAGCACTATCACTTTTAAAACTGATGTTAAGTGAAAAAGCCAATCCAAATGCAATTGACTCATACGGCAACAATTGCTTACATAGAGCTCTATTGGACAGCCGTCAAATGATTCACCATCCCGATGCCGATTTCACAAACGAAATTTTATTAAATCAATTAAGAAGCATATTTAAAGAATTAATAAATGCCGGTGCAGATGTAAACCAAATAAACGACACACGACCTAGTGTATTAAATTTTATAGCCAACTTTAATATCGAAAAATATGAGTTACTCTAGCAACAACCCCACCCCAAGTCGACTTATCTAAACTCAACGATCCTCTGATTAACAGACGGAGGCTATCTGCATCTAACTACATCTTAACCGATCTGTTACAATCTTAACTTGATGTCTTGATTTTTAGTTTTGCACTCAGGTCGTGGAAATAGCTTGAGGACCATATTTCAAGTACCTTTGGATCCTTTATAAATCTGGAGATATCCGCTTTAACAAAGTCCATTTTAACACTTTCGATCTTTTCGCTCAATAATTTCCTGAACTCCTCTTCGTTGATGGTCTCTTTTTTCCAGTCACCGCTATCTATCGCCCTTAGCAGGAAATGGTCGAGATTGAGGGGGTATCCTTTTTTGATGTACCATTCCATATCATACCAGTCCCGCCCTTTTACATTCGTGCCCCATTTGCGAAAAAGCAATGCATGCATCTTTCCAGCAAAAAGGTCGGGAAGCGACAGGCACTTCACGTAAAACGAAAAAGGCTTTAACAATAACTTTTCCTCAGTAGAAAACCCCAATGGCGGCTCTTTATCCACTTCTATCTTGATCTTGATACTGGCTACTTCCTTAAGTCCGTTCTGTGGGATGACACCCTCCAACACAAGTTCCTTCCAAATGGTTTCCGACTTTAGAAAGGCTGAGTTGATGTTGCTCTTCGCTGCCTTCTGTTTTTCCGAAATAGATACCTGCATCCCTAGGGCAGCGAACTCATTTATGATAGCATCTTGGTATTTATCCAACGAAAAATCCGGGTCAACGGCAAGCAGCGAAAAGTCCAAGTCCTCTGAAAAGCGTTCTAGCCCGTAGAATATCCTGAGAGCAGTTCCACCATAGAATGCCGCTTTTTCAAAAAAACCTGCACGGTTAAGTCCTGCAAGTGTGATCTCCTGCATGATTTCTCTCAATGCATCTTTAGCTTCCTCCCTGTTTGCGGGATGATAATCTTGGAGCCATTCCTTTATCATATTTTTTCGATCATTTTGATTAACATTTCCAGGCTTTCCCTTTTGGGTGCATTTTCTAGCCAGCTTAATATAGCGTTTAGATCAAACTTAGCGAGATCTTCTTCCTCCATTCTTAGGTTTCCAAAAACATAGTCCCTTGCAGAAGACTGGCTTCTTAAGGTTATGCCTGCTGTTGTAGCTATTTTATCGCATAGTGCCTTTTCGGGGATTGCCATTATAGCCTGTTGGTCTTTAGACAGGCTCACGGTGGCAAGGCCGAATGCATAATAAGGCAATGGCAGATTGGTATAGCTATATAGTCCAATGCTGGTCTGAAATTTCCTCGAGGCTTTTGTAGTCATTGAAGTAACCGCAAAAACCTTCTCTGGAATTAGTCCATAATGGGCGAGTGCACTTTCCATTGAAAGGTAGCTTGGTCCAAGTATATGATTGGCAAGCAATGCGCTTTCAGGTCGTTCAGCGCCAAGCGATCTACCTGCTATATAAAGTCCCTTTTTGACCGATTCGATCAGACCATCTGCTTTTAAAGATAGTATCTTATCATTTGGTCGTTTATAGTCTTTCAAAAGGCCAGCTAGTAGCTGATGGGTCAGCGGTTGGTTAGATAACTCTCTTAGTGCTGTCTGAATATCCATTGTAAAATATCAATAAGATAAACGGTTTATTTTCGTTTATCTTATATCAAAACTACATAAAATATTTAAAAATGCAAAATATTAATAAGATAAACGAATAAAAATCGTTTATCTTATGTTATTTCAACAGTAACACTGAATTAAAAGATAGAAGTTACTAATGTGTATACTCAAAATGCTTTATAACATCTTTGACATTGGAATAGAAAACTTACTCCAGAAATGATGAAAAAGTCCGCACTTAGGGGAAAAACCAAAAGATTCAATCCCAACCAACGCTTCGGGTTTGAAGCATCCGCATGATCCTTAGCCAACTCAGTTTCCCAAATACGATCTACAGGGCTAACTTCTACCAAAATCCTATCCCCAATCAGGATATGATTCTTCCCGTTAAAACATCTAACAATTTTAATCATTTAAGATCAGGTCGTACCGTTGCTCTACCAGTTCCTTGTCAAAAGCAACAGACTTTTTTTCAGCTGTTAGTTTAAAACCGAATCTCTTATATAGTTCAATTGCGGCAACTTGCTCTTGAGTTGTCCATAAGTAGGCTGTCCGGTAGTTTCGTTCTTTCATATAATTGGTAAACTCTTTCATTAATTTTTTGCCTAAGCCAAGTCCTCGGTATTCAGGTAAAAAGATAAAGTAACGAAGCTGTGTACCTTCATCACGATGAGCGCCAATCAAGAACCCAACTATCTTATCCCCATCTTCACAGACCCAAACCGCATCTTTTTCCGAGTCGTATTGAGTGGCAAACTCCTGTAAACCTGTTAATACATATGCTTCGAAATTAAGTCCATACCCACATTCCTGAGCATAAATCATCCCGTGAATATAAGCGACATATCCGAGGTCTCCAGGCATAAGTTCTTTTCTTATCCTGATATCATTTAAACTATGTTTTGTAGGTGTCATTACTTTATTTACTATGATTTAATATATTGGTAATAGATGTCATATGACTAACGAGCTCTTGTTGTTGCCAGGTAGGCAATGAATTGATCAACGTATGGATTTGTTTGTCAGATGCAAGATTGAGTTTATCAAATAATTCCTGTCCTTTTATGGTGAGTGATAACAGATAGGCTCGTGCGTCCTGCTGCGAGGGCTCTTTTACAACCAGCTCCTCTTTTTCCAGCTTTTTAACTAAGCGACTCAGATAGCTTTTGTCAATATGCATAGCTTCCATTATTTGTGAGGCTTGTATTGGCTGACCAATATTTATCTCAAATAAAATGCGCACTTCAGCTAAAGAATAGTTACTATTCAGCAGATGTTTATCCAACAGGCCGATGAGGTCTGTATAAAACCGGTTAAATGCCCGTATTTGCCCAACCATTCTTTTTAATTCGCTCATATCTCTCCTTTTGACATGATGCAAAGTTACTGATATAGTTGACTTAGTCAACTATATCAGTAACTTTTATTTTTATACGGCCATTTCCACAGTGTGATAACTTAATGAAAGTTTACGTACACGTCAGCAACTTCAAATACGTAAAAATCCTCCCGCTGTGCTCCGCTTCGTGATAGTTAGCGGCTTGTAGTGCCTGAACATGATTCTTCACTTGAAATCCTATGGGTAACTCAAAGGGCTCATAGTTGACAAATAATCCGAATTCTAGATCTGATTCAAGGTGGTCAACTGTATCAATCAATAAACGTTTCACCTCATCAACATCCGGAGTAATTTTCCAGGAAGCTGGAGACGATCCAATTTTGAAGGACTCCATGAATTCATTAGATATATACATGGGTAATCCGCTACGCATATACATATGTCTCTGTTGAGAAGTAATACAATGACCAATTTGCCAAATTATATTATTGTTGAAACCCTCTGGAATTTTAAATAATATTTCAACATTATTCGTTTCCATTAATCGCAACAGCCTGGTCCTGCTCGCTCTTAAAATTTCACATTCGAAACCTACATTAATCATTTAAATTGGTCTAAGATCTTAATAACGGAAGAAGCCATCATATTCTCTAAAGTAAGCTTTCCACATTAAAGTTCAAACTTTATCCCAGAATGCGATCACCCCAATAAAATCCCTCACCTTCATCTTACCACACACTCATCGATATAAAATGGCGTATCTAAATTAAAATAATTTCCTTATGTTGCATCTACCTATAAAAACAACAATCTTCATTTTGAGCAAAACCACATATATAAAGCACCTTTTTATTTTAAGTATTTCTCTGTTCATCAGTGCACTGACCCAGGCCCAATCTTACAGAGAAGACATTGATATACAATGGCCTAAAGCCGATAAATGGGAACTGGATGAAAAATTATCAGTCCAAACCAATTTTTCCCGCCGTCATCAAAAGTGGAACTTGAAACAGGACAAGAAGGAAAGTTGGCAAAAAATGGTGATGATCATGAATGATGACATCACAAAAAACACCATGCCACTGGACAGCATTGATGTCTCCCACGACTTATCAAAAGACAAAGGCATTCGTTTTACACTTCTGGCAGAAAATAAAAATAACCCTCATCCCTTTAGACTGATCAGTCTGGAAAATCGAACACTTAAATCTGAGCAGGAACCAATTTCCACTCTTATTTACATTGTTGATGGCAAAACCTGCAGGCATATGGTTCTTGTTTCAATGAAAACACCAAAGTTTCCGGATGATTTCCTGAAACAATGGTCACAAATCCTATTAAGCAGTAAAATCATTCCTTCAATAAATGGAAATTTTGAATACACAGATGATGCCTATCTTGATAGAAAGGAAGTAAACGGAACAGATATATTTTATGTTACTGCCAACTTTAATTCAGCTCAGGTTCAACATTTATTAACCGGACAAACAGTCAAAGTTATAATTGACGACTTCCCCGAACTAGAGCTTTCTGGCAAAGTATCAGAGATTGTCAATGTAAAAAAAGAATTTGCGCTTACTTCACCAGATACCAGGACTGGAAATTATATAAAAATTGTGGAAAAATTCCCGGTGATCATTAAAGTTGAAGTAGCTTCAGGAATTAAGGAAAAACTTAAAAATGGATTGAACTGTAGGGTAAGCGTAGCCACAGCTCCATAAATTATATGCTTTCCACAGACTCATCGATATAAAATGACGCATTTCTGCAAATAAAATAATTACCTATCTTTAACAATAAACATGAAGCTTTATTTTAATCACTAAAACTGGTTTCTATGAATTTTTGGAAAGTTGTTAATATATTTTGGATCATCTTTTTGTTGTTTTTTGCGATTGGACTTCCACTCATTCTCCATTACGTGGCAGATCTTCATAAAAGCGATTTTGAGATGATTCACACATCTGCGGGCGAAGCATTCGTTTTGCTTGGCCTGGGCACGGCGTTTTGGTTCATCGTATTTATCTATTATACCAGGCAATTTCTGATTAACCCTCTTTTGAAAAAAAATGGCATTGTTCGATGGTTTGGGCTGCTCCTATTGATTGCTTTGGCAGCAGGGTTATTGCTTTATAGCTATAAAAATGAAAGCCATGGCTATGGTTGGCGGTATCTGTATTTTTGGCATCCTTACGTCATCATCCCCGGCTTTTTTATTTTTTATTCAAGTTTAGTATTTGGCACTATCAATGGTATTTTTTCAAAAATTTTGGGCAAATCAGAAAAAACATATTAAAGACCTTCCCGAGGACCATCACCACGAGGTTCAAATTTGGAATCTGTAATGGCCTTAGAAAGCTGTTTCCCAAAATCAGTTTTTTGTAATTCAACTGAAAATTTCTTAAACTCTATCTCAGCAAGTTTATGGTCTATAACACGCTGCGAAAAACTGGTATACAAAAGTTCTAATGCAAAGTAAGAATCATAGTTTGATCTTATAAATTGCAGTGCTAAATCCAAAAAGCCTTTGTTTTGAATGTCTCTCTCCCGAATCAGAGCTTTCATAAATGTCGTATCCTTATTCGCATCCGGACCTTTCGCTTTGTATTTGGCCAGTAATCTCTGACTTTCTTTTTCCAGAGGTTTGAGCATATTCAGGTATTTGACGCAATCGTCGTTATTTTTCGAACCAATTACAACTGCCTCTTTAACATGATCGGTGTTTGATAAAACCTGAATGATCGGGTTGGAGGATATAAGATAAACAGGCAGCTCATCACGAGCTTCTACCTGTGAGGATGCTAAACTTTTATGATAAATCCTAAGAAATACCTTTACCGGCAAATTGTTCTTCAGTTTAAATGAAAACTGATGATTGATAACCAATGTAGAATCAACTATTTTAAAAACAAGCCCTGTTGTATCTGGATATAGTAAATATATTTTTGCAGAGTCATTGAGTTTTGTTAGCCTGCCTTGAATGGTGACACTCTTCTGAGCCATTATAGCTAATGGCATTAAACAAATTAGAATGACTATTATGGTTCTCATTATTGGTATTTTATGTTAATTTAATTTAACCGATTCCAATTGGTACAAATTTAATACACCAGGTTCAATTTTTAAATCGGGTCTAAAGTACAATATACCTGTTACGAAATGGCGGATAAGCTGATTACTGTTGGTAATAACAACGTCCGAATCAAAATCAGGTTGTTTTTTCAGGAGTCTGCCAGATTCAGCATCCAAAACATAAAAGTTTAATAGAAAAGGACCACCCTCTCCGAACTCGCTCAAAAACACATCATATTTTTCAGTCTGCAGACGGGTTTTCAAATCATCGTAATTTAATGTTTTAATCAGTTCTATGTCGCTGTAATAATTAATGCCATTTTTATCTATCGTTATTTTGGTCACATTACTTTTCTTTTTTTTTCGCATCGTTACCACCAGCCATCCAAAAAACCACACCAGCAGCAAGGTCAGTACAAGCATTCCTATTTTTAAACCGATTGAAATATGTCTTGAATTAAAAACGAGTATCGTTGACCCTATCATAGCAATGGGTACAAATACAGACATCAGCCATCCAAATCCTTTGATAAACGAAGTGAAAGCGTGGGAATGCCTGGATGTTATTTCGGGGAAATCGTTTTTAGTAAATGTCATTTTAAATGATGTACCTGTACAATGTAGCAGTATTTGATTTTATGTAAAAATAAAAGATACAACTAATAATACAAATCTGCCCAATCCAGCGCATTCTTTGCAAAGTTGTTCAAGCCACAGTCAGATTCAAGCACCTCCTCAACCAATTAATAGGAAATTTTCTCACCTTGCCAACCGGTACTGCGAAGAAACTCTTCCCAATCAAGGCTATTCTGGTTGGTTTGGCGACTCCATAACAAATCACGATCTCTGCCGAAATAACCATATTCCACTGCATACTCCGCCATCCCCAAAATCTCACTCACTAAAAGCTCATTTGAGCCAAAATCCGGAAAATGATGAAGCATAGTCTCCCTTGTGAATGCAGAACTATACATAGCTTTCTTGCCTGTAACCCGAACAAAAGTGTCTACCATTTCCTGAGGTGAAATAATATCGCCAATTACTGGTAAAGACTTAACGGCATATTGACCCGGATTAGAAAAAATCTCTAAAACGGCTGGACCTGTAGCAGTGAGGGGGTCAACAAATGGCGCACGAAAATCCTTTGGTAAATAAACAGGAAATACAAGTGTATCCCCCTCTATAATTGGCGTATAAAACTCCATAAAATTGGTGTAAAAAAAAGCCATGTAGATAAACGAGCTGGTGATTGGAAGCGTACGAATATATTCTTCAATCATAGCCTTATCTGTAAAATGAGGAGCAAACTTTTTCCCTTGTGTAATTTTGTCTACATTTTCCAAACTGCTAAAAACAATATGCTGAACCCCTGCTTCCACTGCGGCATCGGCTAACTGTTTACCCAACTCCATCTCGTGAGTTTGCGGAGGAACAATACTTGGCGTCATCATGAAAACACCATCCGAACCACGAAATGCTTCAACGAACTCGTTTTTATATCCCAGGTCAAGTGGTAAATTCAGAAGTTCAGCTCCCTGTTCGGCCAAACAAATCGCTTCTGGTGAATCTACGCGTCGGGTAATACCGCGTACCCGGTAACGCCCGCTCTCTAAGAGTGTATGCGCAGCGCTGCGTCCTTGTTTACCCAAAACACCAACTATGGTGATCAGCGGTTTATCTTCTTGTTTCAGTGCTTCATTTGCTTTTAAATTCGATACCATTCTTTTATGATTTAAGTGAAATCTTATACTATAATAATTATAGTTGCAAAATTATTTTTAGCACACTAGATTTGCAATAACTATCCAAACAGATAGGTTAAAAAAAATGCCGGATGAAAACAGAATGTATTGGTGATTACGTAAAACTAAAGGGGAAAGTTTATCCCTGCACAATAAGTCTTGCAATGGATTTGATAGGTGGCAAATGGAAAGCGGTAATTCTGTATCATTTAAAAGATGCTGAAAAACGTTATAGTGAGCTTCGCAAAGAAGTACCAAATGTTACCGAAATGACATTGAGTTTACAGTTGAAACAATTAGAAAAGGATGGCTTAATATTAAGGAAAGTACATGGCAAAAAACCTCCTATTAAAGTTGTTTATAGTCTAACAGACTTCGGAAAAACATTTATACCAGTCCTGGAAACAATTACCAGCTGGGGAAACCAGATAGTTTTAGAAAAAGGTGAATTTGTCCACAACTCTACTTGCTTCAACGAAATCTAATCAGGCTTAATCTTTTGGTTTCTATTTTTATCTGAGAACACACAGGTTATTATATCCCTTACTTCTTTTTCAACACACCCTCAAATTCTATTTGGAAAGCTTTAGCGAAAATAGTCATATTCTCCGCTACTGATTTCTGATCATTGATCCAGTCCAACTGGATCTCCAAAGGAACTTTAGCATTTTTTAGATTCAACACCAAATAGTTAAACGAACCACCCTCATCTTCTTCCTCTCGGATTGCGTAACTACGTAATCTATTCCAGCTATAGAAATAATGCTTATACTTAATACCATCAGGATTCAGCTCCAATACTACTGCATTACTAAATGCATTCCAGATACAATAGGCAGACAAGAGTATCCCTGCAGCCAGGAAAAACCAAGCCAATGAAACACTTCCATCATCTTTAAAGATGAAATAAAACATGCCTCCCAATACCAATGTCACGACAGCAGCAACAGAATATGCCACTTTATGTTTTTTGAATTGTACAACGGTTAATTCCGAGGTCTTGGTAGTCATAATGGAGATTCCTTGTTTGCATAAATTACCTTTAAGTTATTAATAATTCCGATTAATCCATAATTCTCATAAATTACAATGCTGGTCAAAATCCCTCACCTCAGATACGATTTACCAACCACTTCATTTGACTGATTCGTGTGTCCCCAGAAATAAAGGAATTTTAAAGCCTTGTGATCTGTCGCCTCATTTTTAAGCCATTCTATATCGTAATGCATCTTCTTAAGTTTAAATTTTATTCAATTCGCTTTATTGTTCTGTCACCAAAACAGCTTCCTGGACTTTAACCAATTTCCTGATCTCAGACAAACTGGTTTCTTTAACCAACTGACCATCTTTATACACCACCTGCAGTAAAGAATCTGCTTCTTCAGCCACAGTACACTGATCTTTGGTGATATACTGGTCTTCTATTTTCTGCAGACTAAGCAAACCTTTATGAGATTTCTTTTTCTGGTCTGTGATCGGATCTTTTTCAATTTCCCTTGGTTCTCCATTCACTTCAACATAGGTCGCTTTGATGGCGAAACCCAAGGTATCCCTACTGTGGTTCCTTAATATTCCTCCCACGCCGATCACCAGGTTGCTGGCTGCATAGCCCATTTCTTTTAAACGGTCAAGTGTAAGCACATATCTTTCCAGATACATCCCGTCACCGTAAATCAGGCCTACTTTAGGATTCAGAACTTTATATCCTTTGCTGTTCAGGCTGCTTCCAAATTTCTCATCCAGTAAACGAATGGCACCTTTCCACTCATTACTACCATGTTCAGCTTCAGGATTGCCACAAATGATATATTCCGGGTTTCCGCTATCGGGTCTGAATACAACTTTACCCTCCCTTTTAAGAATATCTTCTTTTAGTATCTCTGCAAAATCTGTCAGTACTTTATAGACATCGAAAGTATCAGATACAATAGAAACAATGCCCGTAGGATACAATTCCAGCATATGTTTGAATGCCCCGATCTCATCTTCTCTTCCAAAAGAACACATTACACTGTGTTCACTTGCAGGTACAGAAAGCAGAATAGGTTCGCCATTCACATCTGCATTATAGAACTCCACTGCGCAAGGCAAGGCGGGTACATTGTCACTTCCCAGGAAAGAAAGCAGGTGTGCGACACCACTAATGGCTGCACCTTCTTCAGAAGCATCACCGCGATACCCAAAATCGTGAACCTGGAAATCTTTCGCCGGCGCCATCGCCTCTTCGTCGGTTTCATTAAAGTACTGGCTTACAATTTTACGGTATTGATGACTGCAGGTCGCCACGGTAATGGTATACCACAATTTAAGCAGTAAACTTTCCATAAAACCCACCACCCAGTAAAAATCAGGATGCGTATTGGTGATGGTCATCAGCACATTCCGCACGGGCATAATGGTGCCTTCTTCAACCGCTTTGATTTCAATAGGCAGATAACCCAACTGGCACAGTGCTCTGATTTTAGTCTCAATCTCTTCAGAATTACTTCCGAGGATCATTTTGCGGTAGGTTAAAAACTCCTCTCCCATTTCTGGAGTAATAGGCGCGGATAAATATTTTTTGATATAATACTGCAGTCCGAAGAAAACCGTCTCGTCAAAGTTTCTGTCGCTGCGTGCAGTGAGGTAAGAATATACTTTATTACATCCTGGGGCATATTGTTCCATATGGCCCATTTTATATACATCTGTTTGTAAAAGGATATTGTTCATGATCGTAGATTTTAAATTGAAAAACGTTTATAATTTGATTAAACTGGACAATTGAATTCTGCTCACCAGTTCTGTGGTTTCATCTTTTATGGAGTCTGTGGTATAGATATGGTCAATCCATTCGCCCAGTTCTGCATCACCGCGTGACATGATGCCATGGGATACGATAAGGCTTACTTTACCGGCATTTCGCTGTTTCAGTTCTTTAGCGACACCTATAAAGGTGGCACCACCATCGCAGATATCATCGATAATGAAACAATCTTTACCTTGAAGATCTTCCTGATCTACGGTGATCTGTTTAATCCGTCCGTTGCTGACATCACGTACTTTATTGCACAATACGATATCGCTGGTATAATTTAAAGCCTCAGCCAGTTTATAGATCTTTTTCAATGCACCAGCATCTGGCGAAACGAGTAAATAATCGGCACGGTCTTTCAACACTTCTTTTGCCAGCGTATAATTGCTGATCAGCTCACAATTGTCCAGCAAGGCCAGGGAAACTTCCGAATGCACATCAAACACGTATACTTTTTCAAAACCGCAGCTGTTGATCAGGTTACACATCACTTTGATAGACAAAGGTTCGCCACTCACCATGACCCTGTCCTGGCGGGCATAAGGTAGATAAGGAATAAACACACTCATGGTTTTACAGCCGCTTCTGCGTAAAGCATCTACCGCCAGCAAAAGCTTCATCACCTCATTGGAATCATTCAGTCTTGTGGAGATCAGCACTTCATCTGCACCGCCCTGTAATTTAATATGTACTTCGCCCCCACTAAATAAAAAGCTTTTGCTGTCTATCTCTTCAATGGAAGATGGAAATGGGTTGAATCCGGTTGATAAGTTTAATATTTTCATAGATATTTGCGTTATAATGACACAAATTAAATACTTATATTTTTCTTATCCAAATTAATTTGCGTTTATTTTACACAAATTAATCTTATATGAGTTTATTTAAATCAAATCCATTGATCTTCAATTGATTGTATTTTTCTCCATCAAATGAATAAAGTTTGCCTGGCCGACCGGCTGTCACCGATGGCGCTTTTTCATCCAGTTCGATCACTAACCCTAAGGACATCATTTTACGTTTAAAATTACGACGGTCTATTTCACGTCCCAGCAACAAGGTATAAAGATGCTCCAGGTCGGAGAAAAGAAATTTTCGGTCCAGGAGTTCAAAACCGATAGGTTCATACGTAATTTTTGCTCTTAGCCGTGCTATAGCTTTTGCTACAATGTCTTTGTGGTCAAATGCCAGTGCCGGCAGCTCATAGATGTTAAACCAGGCAGCCTCAGCAGCATCCGTAGAGGCAAAAAGGCTAAAGTCAGCAGACTTCACCAAACCAAAATAAGAAACAGAAACAATACGCATCCGTGGATCACGGTCTGGTTTCCCAAACGTAAACAGCTGCTCCAGGTAATTGATCGATACGCCCGCCTCTTCCCTCAGCTCACGCTCCACAGCTTCCTCCAGCGTTTCATGATCCAATACAAACCCACCCGGCAAGGCCCACTCATTTTTAAACGGCTCTACCTTACGTTTAATCAATAAAACAGAAATACCATTTCCCTGATTGTACCCAAAAACAATGGCATCAACAGTAACTTTAATATCTTGCTTTATTTCGAAAGTAGTTTTGGTCATTTGAATAGTTGGCTTCCTGCAAAGGTATAGATTTAATAAAGAAGTGGTGTAATTACACAAAACAGGAGAACAATTAAATTTATTGCTTCACCTGATGAAAAAATGAAACCATTTGATCCAGTCCTGTTTTAGAGAACATTCTTTCGGTATTTTCTAAAGTATCTTTTGTAGCTGCTGCACCTCTTGCAATCATATCCTTTTCAAAATGAGCAATCGCGGTTCTGATGTCAGCAAACTTATTGCCGGTCAAAACTTCCGCTAATTCAAATGAATCCTGCATGGCCACATTCGCGCCTTCACCTGCAAATGGCGGCATGCGGTGCGCCGCGTCACCAATCATGGTCAGGTTTTCCTGCGTTTCCCAGGATTGGTTGAACGGAAAATAATACTGCGGACGAGGCGTAAAATGTACCTCATCGTTTGTAAAGAATTCATGCCAGTCTTCACTCCAATCCTCAAACTCTTTTTTGAAAAATGCCAAAACCTGCGCTTTATTTTTGAAATCAATACCACTTTCTTTAAGCCAGTTCTCCGGACATTTGAAACAAGCCACAAACATAAGGGCACCATCACCTTTTAAACCATATCCTATAAACTGCTCATTATCAAACGCCATTACTTTTCCGCCTCTTGCAAATCCAAAAAGCTTTGGTACTTTTTGCTCCGCCTGGTAAATATTTCCCTCAATCAATGTGATTCCCGAATAGACTGGTTTTATATCACTGATATAAGGACGGATTTTAGAGTTAGCGCCGTCGGCTGCAATGACCAAATCTGCGTAAGCTGATTTTCCATTTTTAAAATGCAGCAACCAACCCTTGTCTTGTTTTGTCATTTCAACAAAATGGCTGTCCCAAACCACCGTTTCTGGTTCAAGAGCGTTCAGTAAAATATTTCGTAACGGAGCCCTGTCAATTTCCGGCCTGTTTTCTGCGGTAACTTCAGCAAAGTTATGGTCATCAAATTTTACATTAAGCAATTTGTCCACCAATTGCATTTTGCTTGCAACCGGACGATGATGCTTATAAAATTCGTCCAGCAGACCTGCGCGTTTCATCGCTTCAAGACCTGTACCTTCATGCAGGTCTAAAGTAGAACCCTGCACACGAACATTAGGGTCGAAATCTCTTTCGTAAACTTTTACATCAGCATGGTGCATTTGTAATAATCTGGCCAAAGTTAAGCCAGCCGGTCCACCGCCAACAATAGCGATCTTTTTATTTTGTATCAGCATAATTTTAAATATTACACTGCAAAATTATCCCATATCGTTCATTAAAAATTGTAAAAATCGGCGGTTTTCGTTTTTGAACAGTTCTTTAGGCGAAGCGCCTGAAAGTCTTTTAATTTCTTTGATGAAATGCGACTGGTCGTAATAGTTGAGCTGTGGAAACAATTTGCCCTCTTTGATATGTGAAAGCGAAGCCTGAAAACGCAAAATACTGCAGTACGCTTTTAATGAAATCCCGAACTGCTGATTGAAATATTGATTGATTTGCCTGGCGCTCCAGCCTACGGTTTCTGAAAGTTCTTTTACAGTGATTTCTCCATTGGTCTGAAAAACAAGCGCAAACAATTTACGTTTACGCTCATCAATTTCTTTGGGCAAAAGCGACTGTATTTTTTGCGTCGTTTTTTCGCAAAACGCATTAAAGTCATCCAGATCATCAATACTGAAATCCCAAAAATCGTTAGGCAACGACTTCCCTTTATCCAAAATATCTGCAACAGAATGCCCTAAAACATATTCCACTGCAAGTGGATTAAAATTAATCGCAAAAAAGGTTGAAATGCTTTGTCCGGGAGTCATCTTAGGTTTTGTTTCCAGGCCCAAAAGCGAAACATGAAATTGACCGTCCGAGGTTTTGTAAAAGGACAAATCAATTCTTCCGTTCGGAATGATCACGCCCTGGCCAATAGCAGACAAGTTTTGTATCGAGGAAAAGCAATAGACAAAATCTGAAATCGACTGATCGGGTTTGACCAGTGTATGTAAAGGGACAATTATTTCGCCTGCCATGCTCAAATATAATGATTTTGCTGTACCAAAAAATCATCTGAAACACCTCCTTTAGCCCCCTTTTTAAAATATTTTGAAAAAACCCGACCGTTTTGACCAGCTGAAACGTCAAAAGGTCAAAACAAGCAAAATGCAAAATTTAAAAGACAAAGTAGGCGTCATATTTGCCGCATCAGGAGAAATCGCAGGAGCTGTAGCCAAATCCTTTGCCGAACATGGAGCCAAGGTATATGTTACGGCCAGAAATCTTGAAGCCGTCAATGCACTGGCCAAAGAGATCAATGCCAATGGCAGACAAGCTGAAGCCGGCCAGGTGGATGCCTTAAACGAAACTGAAATTGATCGCTATTTACAAAAGGTCATCACCGACAACGGAAGATTGGATATGGTATTCAACGGTATCGGTAGTTATTACCAGGATGCAGGCAGCGGTACGCCATCAACACAAGCTTCCTTTGAGCAGTTCATGAATCCTTTGCAAAGAATCTGCGGATCTCAGTTCCTGACCTCGAGGGTCGCTGCAAGGCATATGATCCAATCCGGTTCTGAGGGAACGATCTTACTGTTTACCGCATCCATGTCCAGAACAAAGACCCCGAATATGGCAGGCTTTGCCTCCGCTTGCGCGGCTATAGAAGGACTGACCAGGGTAATGGCCGCAGAATTTGGACAACATGGGATAAAGGCCATCTGCATTTGCTCTGGTGCTATAATGGAAACGGGTAAGATCCAGGGCATGATCAATGATTTTTCCAAACGTGCCGGCATTTCCCGGGAAGAAATGGCTCTGAACTATACCAGACATAATATCCTGAAATCAGGACCGACTTTGAAACAAGTCGGTGAAACGGCAGCCTTTCTGGCCTCTGACAACGGGATGCTTTTCAATAGCCATATCGTAGATGTGGATTGCGGAAAACTAAATTTATTATAATACATTTATTGGACCTCAGCCTTTACATGAAATGCAAACCACAGAAATCCTAAAAAAAGCTTTGTCTGGCGACATCAATGCTTTCCAGACATTGTTTGCCGAATTTCAAAACCAGTTGAAATCCTACCTCTATCGTTTATTGACGGACCGGAATGCGGTAGATGACCTGACTCATGACACCTTTATCAGGGCATTTGACAAGTTATCTACCTTCAATCAGGATTCCAGCTTCAAAACCTGGATTTTCAGCATAGCGACGAACCTTGCTTATGACCATTTAAGAAAATTGAAGAGATGGCCGGCTGATGCACAGGATCAGGGTGCCTCTTTAGCCATCGGCACCCCGGAGATCGCACAATCATTCAGGGTTGTTCACCAGACCTCTGGCGCCGGCGTCTATGAAATGAAAGAACATATCGATTTTTGTTTCACCTGCATCTCCAAAACCCTACCCATCGAAAACCAGGTAGCACTGATTTTAAAAGACATTTATGATTTTCAGGTCAAAGAGATCTGCCTCATATTAGAGAAAACAGAAGGAGTTGTAAAACATTTGCTAAACTTTTCCAGGGATACCATGACCAGTATTTTTGACCACCGGTGTGCCCTGGTTAACAAAGAAGGCATTTGTGATCAATGCAGCCAACTAAACGGGATATTTAATCCTAAACAAAATCAACAGGAGGAGCGCATGAAACTGGAGCTGTTAAAAGAATCAAAAAAATTCAACAGGCAAGAACTTTTTACCCTGAGAACAAAACTGGTACAAGCCATTGATCCACTGCACAGTTCCGGCGCAGACCTGCAGGACATTATTATGAGATGTACCCGGACAGCAATCGGAGATGTAGAAGACTTTTTTGACAGAAAAGATAAAACCAGTTAGCTTATCCTTACCGTTTTCAATCAAAAGACCTCATTCCCCGGGAAAATCAGCCATCTGTTTTTGAAACTGTTCTGATTGTTTCCCTCCATTACTTACCGCCCATTCCGCCATGGCGAGTAATACAGGCCTTAGTGCTTTCCCTTGGCTGGAAAGTTCATAAGTTACAAATGGAGGAACAACAGGTTTTGATTTTCGGGTAACAAGTCCGTCGGTTTCTAATTGTTTTAAATGCTGTATCAGCATTTTTTCAGTAATGGCCGGTATGGACTTTTTTATTTCGTTATATCGTTTAGTCCCCGTCAATAAGTTGAACAAAATAATCGGTTTCCAATAGCCGCCAATCTTTTCCATTACGAATGTTACCGGGCAAGCCGCAAAAGCATTGTTCTTGTTTTCCTGAATAACCGATGTTTCTTTTATTGCAGCCATTCCTATACACACTATTGGGTAAGTACTTGTATAAAAGTAAGTACAAAATTACTTTTATACAAGAATTTTAAAACGAAATTATGAAACCATCATGATTTTTTAAACCACACAGTAGTATGAACCGAACTTGTGAGCTCTTGAAC
>Ga0163161_10001137_pt1 | contig 20014 bp, 20 predicted proteins | sample S45metaG_FD_129847 | JGI IMG/M metagenome (GOLD analysis project Ga0163161, IMG submission 129847) | Switchgrass rhizosphere microbial communities from Kellogg Biological Station, Michigan, USA - S4-5 metaG | ecosystem: Host-associated > Plants > Roots > Rhizosphere > Soil | place: USA... | reverse complement strand
TATGTCACAAAAATTAAGAATTCTATTGGTAGAAGACGAGGATCACTTGTTAGATGCTATTAAATTAAACCTCGAACTTGAAGGATATAAAGTTCACGCCGTTAAAGATGGCAAAACCGCTCTTAAAATTTTTAAAGAAGAACGCTTTAATCTAATTATTTTAGATGTAATGTTGCCTGAAATGGATGGTTTCCAGGTTTGTGAAACAATCCGTTTAGAGAATGCAGAAGTTCCGATTATGTTTTTAACAGCTAAAAACACTTCAGAAGACCGTGTGTTAGGATTGAAAAAAGGAGCTGACGATTATTTGGTTAAGCCTTTCAACTTAGAAGAATTAATTCTTCGTGTAGGTATTTTGGTTAAACGCAGTTTGAAATCTGACGATTTAAAAGAATTGAATTCTTACAAAATCGGTGATAAAACAATTTATTTTAACTCTTTCGAATTAAAACATGATGATGGTACCATCACACCTTTAACGAAAAAGGAAACGATGCTGTTGAAACTGTTGATCGAGCGTAAAAACGATGCGGTTTCAAGAGAGCAGATTTTAGAAACTGTTTGGAATTATGATGTTTATCCTTCGACAAGAACAATTGATAACTTCATTTTAACTTTCCGTAAGTATTTCGAACCAGATCAAAAAAATCCAGTTTACTTCCACTCGATCCGTGGTGTAGGCTATAAATTTACTGATAGTCATTAATGTACAATAATAAGGGCAGATATGCTTTAATGGCAGTTTTCGTGCTTGCTGCATTGGTTTGTGTATTTTACAGTCAATATCAGCTGGCCGCTGTTTCAGGGTTATTATTTGCCTTTGTTGTTTGGAGCCATTTTAAGCATAGTTCGGTTTTGATGGCATCAAAACATTTCAAGAATAACGAATTCGGTAAAACCAAAGCCTTATTGGCTGAGGTGGTTAAGCCTGAGCGCTTGGCTAAAAGCCGAAGGGGTTATTACGAATTCATGCAAGGCAATATGGCTTTGAAGGAAGAGGACTATGATAAAGCCGAGTATCACTTTCAGCTGGCAAGCCGCTTTCCGGTGGGAGGTAAAAATGAGAAATCGTACGTACTGATCCATTTGGCTAATCTCGCCTTGCGGAAGAAAGATAGAGAAAGGGCAGAAGCTTATACGAAATTGGCCAAAGAACTTGCAGAAACGCAACGCTCGAAAGACATTATCGTTAAAATTGAAAAAGAAATAAGCAAGTTATAATATTAATATTGTCATTTTGAATAACGAAGCACCAGTTTAGGGATAAAAAGGTACTTCGTTTTTTTTTTATTTAATACCTTTGCAAAATTAAAATTTTAGCTCGGTCGTTATGCTGAACTTGTTTCAGCATCTTTCCTTAGTTAGACCCTGAAATAAATTCAGGGTGACGATACGCGACACCAAATACAAATCATGAAGAATAACTTATTTTTAGACGCAGCATTTTCAAAACAAACCGAACGCCCACCAGTATGGATGATGCGTCAGGCAGGTCGTTTTATGCCACAATATTGGGAAATTAAAAACAAATACTCTTTTTTAGAGATGTGTAAAAACCCAGAAATTGCTGCAGATGTGACCATGTTACCCGTTGATTTGTTGGATATTGATGCCGCGATTTTATTCTGTGATATTTTGGTAACTGGCGAGGCTATGGGTGGCGATTTGAGTTTTACTCAAGGCGTTGGACCTAAGTTTGCAAACCCTGTACGTACTGCACAAGATATCGAAAACTTAAATGTTGATTGCCTCGACGAATTGCAATACGTTGCCGATGCGATTAAAGTGATTCAACAACGATTGGATAGCAGAATTCCATTGATCGGTTTCGCAGGTGCACCATTTACAGTAATGAGTTATTTAATTGAAGGAGGTTCATCTAAAGATTTTAAATTAACCAAGCTCTTTATACACAATCAGCCAGAGCTGGCGCACAAACTTTTGGCTAAAATTGCAAAAGTAACGGCCGATTATTTGAATCTTCAGATTGCTGCAGGCGTTAATGCTGTTCAGATTTTCGACAGTTGGGCACTTGCTTTATCCTGGAATGATTACCAGGAGTTTTCTCACCGTTATATTCAGGAAATCATTGCCAACCTAAACAGAAAAGATATTCCGGTGATTTCTTTCTGTAAAGGAAGTTCGGTTTTTGCACCAATTATGGCAGAAGCCAAACCAGATGTAATTTCGGTTGATTGGAACGCTGATTTATTGAACATTAAAAATGCTTTGCCAGCTGGTATTGCCGTACAGGGAAATTTAGATCCACATATTTTATATGCAGATAAAGCAGTAATTAAAGCACAGATCCATAAATTATTCGAACGCATGCGTGGTACCGAAGGATTTATCTTCAATTTAGGGCATGGTATAATGCCAGATATTCCTTTCGATAATGTAAAGTATGCAATTGAAGTAGTTAAAGAATTTAGGTATTAAATTCTCATCACACTATTAGATAGATAATGATAGAAACCTTATTGCCATATTACCACTATTTTCTTGCAGTACATATCGTATTTGTAATTAGCTGGATGGCGGGACTGTTTTATATCTTAAGTCTTTTTATTTATCATACCGAGGCAAACGATAAGCCTGAACCAGAAAAAACTATCCTCAAGAAACAGTTTGTTAAAATGGAGGCCACTTTATGGAAAATTATCGCCACCCCAGCCATGATCATTTCTGTTTTGGCAGGTGTAGCTATGCTGACTTTAAATCAAGGTTTGCTTCAAGCCGATTGGATGTGGGTTAAACTAGGTTTTGTTGTTGGCTTACTCATCTATCATTTCATCTGCCAAAACATCGTTAAACAGCTTAAAAATAATCAATACAAGTTAACGAGCTTTCAGTTGAGATTATGGCGCGAGCTGGCTACCATTTTTATGATTGCCATTGTATTCGTGGTCATCCTTAAAAGTGCCATTAACTGGATTTACGGTTTAATTGGAATAATGGGCGTTGCGATGGCTATTATGATTGCTGTTAAGCTGTACAAGAACTATCGTAAAAAGCGTGGTGAATAATTTTCTACCACAAAGACACTAAGAATGTTCATTAATACTAAGTTTCAAAATCTTTGAGTCCTTTGGGCCTTAGTGGTTAATGAATTAATTACTTTGTTTCCTTTGCGTAAACTTGCACCGACTTCTTGATACTTGATACCCGGTACTTGATAATTTAATGAAAAACTATTCTAAATTTGGGCGATAAAATTCAAGCGCATGTTTACAAATACAGGTCTGAAAAAGACCTTACTATTAATACCATTTCTTTTTAGTGCTTATTTCGCTTCGGCACAGTTTAACCAATCGGCTTTCGAAAATCGTATCCGTCCCGATAGCAGCTTAACCAACGAGGTTCACTTCAACTTTTATAATTTAAACTACGTTCGTAATTACGAATATACCAACGATTTTCACGATGGTTATACTTTGTATGGAACACAGTTGCAGCCTCAAATTGTTTATTATGCACACCCAAATCTGGCCATTACCGCCGGTGCTTTTATCAGAAAGGATTTCGGGCGGAACGGGATTTCTGATGCGAAACCATTGTTTAGTGTAAAATACCATAAAAGAAACCTTACTTTAATTTTTGGAAGTTTAGAAGGTAACATCCAGCATAAATATATCGAACCTTTATACGATTTCGAAAGAACCTTAACTACGCCAATTGAATACGGAACACAGTTATTGGTTGAGCGCAAGAAGTTTACGCTAGATGCATGGATTGCCTGGCAGAAAATGATTTATAAGGGAGATCCTGCCAAAGAAGAAATAATTGGTGGTTTATCTACCGAAAGCACCATCGCAGAAGGTAATGGCTGGAAGTTTAGTTTGCCTGCCCAATTTTTAGCTTTCCATCAAGGTGGACAGATTGATGTGCTAAAAGAAATTCCGATTACCACGATGTTTAACGGTGCGACTGGTTTAAAACTGCACAAAGCAATTAATACCAACATTAAACAGGTGTATACCGACAACTATATTGCGGTGTATAAAGATTTTTCACCTGATAAAAGAAAAGCTTACGAAGGTGGCTTTGGTTTATGGTTAAATGCGGGTGTAGAAAGTAAATGGGGCAGTTTGGTGGCTTCTTATTGGAAAGGCAATAACTTTATTTCGATTAAAGGTATGCCGCTTTATGAATCGGTTTCTGATAACCTTTACAGTCCAGGCTTAAAGCAGAGTGCAAGAAATATTGTTTCATTGCGTTATGCTTACCAAAAAGAGCTGATTGCACATTTATACCTTGATGTACGTTTCGAACCGCATATCGATCTTGATCATACCGATAAACAACTTCAGTTTAACCATTCATTCTTTTTAACTTATAAACAGGATTTCAAATTGTTTAAGGTGAAAAAGGATGGAAGGTAGAAGGCAGGAAGGTTTAGGGCGATTAGTCTCATAAGATTTCAAACCTCGCAGGTTTTTAACCCTACGGGGTTTGTTGTTTTATAGATTTCCGAAGTTCCCCTGCGCTTTATCTCTTTTTTAAACTTCGGAAGTCACTGCCAACTAAACCCGATAGCAGCGAAAACACGAAGGTGAGGAATCCCGAAGATTCGGGAAGGCTTTGAAGCGGATAGCTCCAAAGGAGTGCCTTTGGCACGGGACTGCTGCTCCCGACGAAATGCTGAATGTTTATTTTCAAATAAAAAATCTATATCTTTCTTGAAAAATATTTTAACTATATCTTATTGATAATCAATAATTTTTTAGCTTTTTTTAACTTTATTTAACTTTTCTTCTCCCCTCATGCAACCATTGTTTGTAATCTGCCATCTTCTATATACAAACACACAATGAAATTGACGCGAAGCTATACGATAAACGATTTGATTGAAGGCTGCAAGGCTGGCGACCGGAAGATGCAAGAGCTGCTTTACAAGCAAACTGCATCGAAGATGTTGGCCGTTTGCATGCGCTACGCCAAAGATAGAATGGAGGCAGAAGATGTGCTGCAGATGGGATATATTAAAATTTTCCAGAAAATAAAAGAGTATAGGGGCGATGGTTCTTTTGAAGGCTGGATTAGAAGGGTTATGGTGAACACTGCAATTGAAAGTTACCGTAAAAATTTACGCAGCTTAAATGTGGTAGAGATAGATGAAGCATACGAGCAACCATCAACCGGATTTGATTTTGGCACTTTAGGGATGCAGGATTTAATGAAGGTGATACAAAAATTGGCAGATGGTTACCGCATGGTTTTTAACATGTACGTAATAGAAGGCTATTCGCACAAAGAAATTGGTGAAACGCTTGGAATCTCAGAAGGCGCGAGTAAATCGCAGCTATCGAGGGCAAGGGCAATATTAAAAGAAGAAATTATAAAAATGGAGGGATTTGGTTATGCAACCTATACGGGATAAGGATTTTGATCAGTTATTTAAGGATGCTTTTGCCGATGCAGAAGTAACACCTTCGAGGGATTTATGGAGCAATATTGAAAGCGAAATAGCACCTAGGAAAAGAAGAATCATGCCGATTTATTGGTTATCGGCAGCCGCTGTTTTATTAATTGCTACGATCGGGATTTTGGTTTATCAACAGCAGAATAGTACTAATGAAGCTAAGCAATTGGCCAATAACACAATTGAAAAGCCAAAACAAGGAGTAGAGGCACCGATTATAAAAGATCAGCTGCCTGCGGTAGTTGAACCGGTTAAAGATGTTGCACCAATTTTGTCAGTTGAGGCTAAACCGGCAAGGACTGTTGCCAAAACGAAGTTTAAACAAGATGTTATTAAACCTATAGCAAAACAACGCATCGTTACAGCACCTGAAATACAAAAGCAGGAAACAATGATTGCTCAGGTTGAAGATCCTAAACGTGATATTAAAGCACAAATCGAAGAGGCGATTTTAAAGCCAAGAGAAGAGATTGTAACTGCTGTTGTTGCAACGCCAGTTAAAACGGATGAACCCGTTAACGATAACGAACAAAATAAAGGTATCCGTAATGTTGGCGATGTGGTAAACCTCATTGTTAATAAAATGGACAAAAGAAAAGATAAGCTGATCCAGTTCCGTACAGATGATGATGATTCTTCTTTGGCATCAATCAATATTGGTCCATTTAAAATAGGTAAACGGAAGAAATAGCAGTTTTCAGTTTACAATTTTTAGTTATTAGGAGCTAACATTACAACTTTATAATATTCAACATTGCAACTTTTAAACTTTACAACAATTAACATAACAAACACACACATATGAAACGTCTAATTTATACAACACTTTTGGTAAGCGGACTTGCCGGTGTTATGGCTCCAGGTGCTTTTGCACAACAAGATAGTACCAAAAAGAAAATGGATTATAGTGAAGGACATGGTATCATCATTAAAACCAAATCTACAGATTCAGTTAAAAAGGGCCGTTTCGTGGGCGGAATTACTTTTACCAGGGTTGATTTAGGTTTCTCCAGGTTAATCGATAATGGAAGCTTCAACTTATCTCCAAACAACGATTTTTTGGATTATAAAGGTGGTAAAACCAGTACTTTTTCTTTCGATGTTCTGCAATTAGGCTACCGTTTTAACTCTAACTTTAAGGTTTATGTAGCCGGTGGTTTCGACTGGACATTGATCCGCTTACGAAAAGACATTACTATTGCTAAAAATTCTAACGAATTTGTATATACTGATCAGGCGCCTGTACATTTTTCAAAAAACCGTTTCTCGAGCAGTTATGTACATATCCCATTAAACTTCGAATTCCGTACCAGCGAAAACAAAAACAGCAAAAGATTTTACCTGGTTTTAGGTCCAGAGGTTAGCTTTTTGCTAAATGGAAAAATTAAACAGGTAAGCGAAGAACGTGGTAAAGAAAAACAATACGATAGCTACCACTTTCAATCGGTTCGTTACGGTGGTACAGTTAGATTTGGCTATGGTGGTATAGGATTATTTACCAAATATTACTTTAACGATATGTTTACTACCGCTCAACAAGCTGGCTTAAAAAATATGAGTTTCGGAGTTACTTTCGGATTAAACTAAAACACAGCAACACACAAATAAAACAGATCCTGTTTCGGTTAGGCGAGACAGGATTTTTTATTTTATAATGTTTTTAGAAGCATTATAGGTGTTAGCACGCTTAGATTACTTTTTTTGTAGTCTTTAATATTTCGTGTAACTATAGCATTAATTGATCCATGGTTTTCAGCCGAAAAATTTTGGAGTGCATCTTCAAAGTTGGAAAATTCAGAATCGATGGATTCCATAATAACATTTTTGTCAATGATTAAAATATCTAAAAACGTAAATAGAATCTTGAAGTCGGCCAAAATATCTTTATGTTGAAAGTGTTTTCTCAACAAATGGTATGTATTTGCTATAATTAAGCCTGTAACAAAACCATTAATTGCCCTGTTTACGCATAAATTTAGAATTTGGGCTGAATGATCAAGATGAGGTTCCCTTTTTAGGAAAAAATCGAGTAAAATATCTGAATCAATAAGTATGTTATTTTTCATTATTGTTTAAATACTTTTGATATTTCTCATCTCTGATTTTTTCTAATTCTTTTTTATAGTCGTAATCTTCAGGCAAGTCTACTTTAGGGCGAAGCATTAAAGATTTTATCAGCGGAGAAAGCTCAATATCCTTACTTACAGTTTCTTCTTTTTGAGTCACTGATTTTAGTAAATTTTCTATTACGGATGACAACCTCTTACCTTGGTGTTGTGCATATATTTTTGCCCGTTTTATAACAGATTCATCTATTGTTAAGGTTAATTTTGCATTCATAATCTTTTACTTAAATAGAGTTAAATAAATAATGTTGTACGTGCAAAAATAAAATATAACACACGTGTAATCTTGTTGCGCTTAACCTTCCTCTCAAAACCCTCCACCTTTTTATTATCTTTACCGTGTGAGCAATACCATAATCAGCGTTAAAAACTTAACCAAGCAATATCAGGCAGAACAGGCCGGCGGAATCAAAAATGTAAGTTTCGAGATCAAAAGAGGCGATGTAGTGGCTATAATAGGAGAGAGCGGAAGTGGAAAATCGACCTTACTTAAATCCATTTACGGACTGTTGAAAACCGATGAGGGTGAAATCTTTTTCGAAGATCAAAGGGTTAAAGGCCCTGATGAGCAACTGATCCCTGGCCACAAACAGATGAAAATGGTTACGCAGGATTTTTCGTTAAATATTTATGCGAAGGTTTACGATAATATTGCCTCCCAGCTATCGAATACCGACCTTAAAACCAAAGCCGAAAAAACGCTCCAGATTATGGAACATCTTCGGATTTCGGCACTCCAGAACAAAAAAATTATCGAGCTGAGTGGGGGAGAGCAACAGCGGGTAGCTATAGCAAAAGCAATGGTTGCCGATACACAGGTTTTACTTTTAGACGAACCTTTTAGTCAGGTTGATGCGCTACTTAAGAATCAACTGCGGGCTGATATCAAGCGAGTAGCCTCAGAAACTGGTGTTACCGTAATTTTGGTTTCTCACGATCCAGCTGATGGTTTATTCCTGGCCGACCAATTACTTATACTAAAAAATGGCGAATTGCTGCAAACAGGGAAACCTGCAGAAATTTACCAGCATCCAAAACATATTTATACTGCTCAGATTTTAGGCAATGCCGTGGTTTTACCAAAAGCCGATGCCGAAAAAATTGGTTTAAAGACAGAAAAAGAATTCGTTGTGTTTTACCCCGAATGGGCTGAAATAAGCAACAGTTGGAGCAGCAGGCGCTATGAGGTAATGGATGTGTACTACAAAGGCTTTTATGATGAACTGCTTTTGGAAAGAAATGGTGTTAACATCCGTGCCTTACAGCTAAATAGGGGTGAGCATAAAAAAAACGACCACGTTCAATTGAACATCAGTCGTTTTTTAGAGTTTTAAATACTAGTTATAAATCGTTTCCAACAAGAACTATTTTTACCCTTACTGTTGATGTAGGTTTTATCGGAGTTGTGGCCTGGTAATCTGAGCTTTGTACGTCGATAGATACACCGCCTTTGTATACTTCGAAGCTATATGCATCAACATTATAAACAAATGGTAATGCAATATAACTTGCACCGTTATTGTAAGAAATGTAAACCAAAGTTCCTTCATTGTCTACATGATATTGGTCGATTTCAGGAACAGAAATATCTGCAGTAAATGTTTTTTGGTCATTACTTAGTACCCATGCATTGGGAGATATATCTTTAACTACAGTTAAAATGGCATTGGCTGGTTGAACAATCGTGTCTTTTTTGCAAGAAGCCAGACCTAGTGTGGCAATGCAAAGCATTAAGATGGTAAGTTTTTTCATGTTGATTAGTGTTTATTTGTGTGTGTGATATTGGTATTACAAATCTGTTGCCAAAAAAATAGAATTGAAGATTTATGGATTAATTATTGTGCAACAGATTAAATACACAAATGTTGGTACCCTATTTTTTAAAAATATGAAGCTCTTTTTTCGCCTCTTACCTTGGTTAATTTTAGTCGTAGCAGGGTATTTATTTATCTCCAAAAAGTTTAGTATTAATACCTCTGTAGAAAGCAAACATCAGCTTCTGGTAGAGAAAATTGAGGCAATTGGTAAATTGGAGCTGGTAAGGTACCAGATCAGCGATGTTTTAGAGCACAAAAATAAAACAGACTTTTTACCCGAAGCCAGTGTTTTATTGATTGTTAAAGCTGAAGCAGTAGGCTGTATCGATTTAACAAAAATTACACGTGAAGATATTGATATTGATGCGGACACCGCTGTAGTAAATTTACCACAGCCCGAAATATGTTATGTAAAAATCGATCATAAAAACTCGCGTGTTTACGATACAAAAATGGCTTTCTTCCGCGAAGCCGGTTTAGTAGATGAAGCGTATAAAGCAGCCGAAAGACAGGTAACTGCTGAGGTTAAAAAATCGAGTATTTTAACGCAGACTAAAACCAATGCTACAACTGTACTCAAACCGATTATTGAAGGATTGGGCTATAAGAATGTGCGGTTTACCTTTGAATGAGGTAGAAGGTAAAAGGTTTAAGGCGGAAGGTTCCTAGCGATCGACACACTAGATCCCGTCATCTCGACCGAAACGCAGTGTAGCGGAGAGATCTATCTCGAGACAGATTTAGCTTTGCTGAGCCTGCGGGTTCTCGACTGCGTTGCACTGCGCTCGAAATGACGGCATTTATTAATATACCCAAACTTCCTGACTTCAGTCTTATTTCAAAAAATCTTCCCGATACGGATTAAAAACATCGATCAATAATCCAGCTTCTAAACAAACCACGCCATGAAATACATTTGATGGGGCGAAGAAAACATCACCTTCATTTAAAATTTTCTTATCATCACCCATGGTCACTTCAAAACTTCCTTTGGCTACATAACTCATTTGAAGATGAGGATGATTGTGAATGGTGCCAATAGCGCCTTTTTCAAAGTCTACCTTAACTAACATTAATTGGTCATCGTAAGCCATAATTTTGCGTTTAACGCCCGCACCTAAATCTTCCCAATCAACATCGCTGTCAGAAATTAATGCTTTGTTGCTTAAGTCTTTGAAATTCATTTTTTATATTTTTGCGTTTAAAAAATCGTCATCTCGACTGGAACGCAGTGGAATGGAGAGATCTATGCTTGATAGTTTTAGCTTCGCTGAGCACTTCGTGATTCTCGACTTCGTTGCACCCGATATCTATCGGGTCCGTTCGAAATGACGGACATATTTTTGCAGTAAATAACCTTTAAACCAAATATTCAAACAAAGTCTGGTCCTGGTTTAGCTCAATTATTTCAAATTTGAAATCTTTCATGCGTTGTAATAAACTTGCATAATCGTTTTTATTAGAAAGCTCAATACCAACCAATGCAGGGCCATTTTCTTTATTTGTTTTTTTAATAAACTCAAAACGGGTAATATCATCCTGTGGACCTAAAACCTCATTCACAAATAACTTTAAAGCACCTGGTCTTTGTGGAAAACGTACAATGAAATAATGTTTCAAACCTTCAAAAAGCAAAGATTTTTCTTTAATCTCCTGCATGCGCTCAATATCGTTATTTCCACCGCTTACGATACAAACTACCGTTTTACCGGCAATCTGGTCTTTAAGCTGATCTAATGCTGCAATAGAAAGTGCTCCTGCAGGTTCAACAACAATTGCATCTTCGTTATACAGTTTTAATATGGTTGTACAAATTTTTCCTTCAGGGATTAAATGCATCTGATCCAGCAGTTCCTTACAATATTCGTAAGTGATATGGCCAATTCTTTTTACAGCAGCACCATCCACAAAGCGGTCTATTTCTTCTAAGGTAAACGGACCACCATATTCCATCGCCGTAACCATTGATGGTGCACCAAGCGGTTCAACGCCAACTAATTTCACTTCAGGCTTAACAGTTTTCATGTAAGCGCTCACGCCTGATGCCAAACCACCACCACCTACAGGCATTACAATGATATCCAGATCAGGCAGATCTTCGTAAATTTCTACACCAACCGTTGCCTGGCCTTCAATTACTTTTTCATCATCAAAAGGTGGAATAAAAGTGGCTGATTTTTCGGCACTATAAGCTAAAGCTTCTTTTAAACAATCATCAAAAGTATCGCCTACTAAAACCACTTCAACATTTTCGCCACCAAACATGTAAGTTTGTTTAACCTTTTGTTTCGGTGTAATCTCTGGCATAAAAATCACCCCTTTAATGCCAAGTTTCTTGCATGAATAGGCCACACCTTGCGCGTGGTTACCTGCACTTGCACAAACTACACCGTTAATTAATGCATCTTGTGGCAATGTGCTAATTTTATTGTAGGCACCACGTAATTTGTATGAGCGCACAATCTGCAGGTCTTCTCTTTTCAAATAAATGTTGGCATTGTAATGAGCAGAAAGTCCGGCATTAAACTCTAAAGGCGTACGTTTTACCACGCCTTTTAACCGTTGCGATGCAGATAAAAAATCTAATGTATTCGGTGTTGTAGTATTCATAATTTAGTATCAAGAAGAGAGATATGAGTATCGAGACTAATATTTCACTTGTGTTTTTTGTAAAGCAGGGTTTGGCATTCCATCGGTTGCAGCTCTCCTGCTTTACATTTTATTCCGCTGCGCTTCATGCACATTTCATCCGATAGCTATCGGATCAGGTTTAGGAAGGCTAGGTTTGTGTTTCAAACTTAAATCCTCCCTCTGCCCTCCCGAAAAGGCGGGATAAACTCTCCTACGGGGGACACCCCTCAAAGTTTTTAAGGCAATTCTCGGCTTGCTTTTAGCTTTAGCCTTTCAGCTTTACGCTAAATGCAGCGCAACCAATTGGTTTAAATCGAAATCGTTAATACCTTGTTTGCTATCGGCTAAAACCAAAAATTGTTTGTAAACAATATCTAAATGATCTTTTTCCAATTTATGGCCTAAGCGGTCTAAATGGTGTTTTAAAGCATGGCGTCCGCTTCTTGCAGTCAATACAATAGTTGCATCAGGGAAACCGACATCTTCTGGTTTAATAATTTCGTAGTTCTCGCGATTTTTCAAGAAACCATCTTGATGAATACCTGAGCTATGCGAAAATGCATTTCCACCAACAATTGCTTTATTTGGTTGTACCGGCATATTCATCTGGTTACGCACCATATGGCTCATTTCATAGAAACGGGTAGCATCAATCTGGGTGTTTAAGCCTAAAACCTTATGCGTTTTCAAAATCATAACGACTTCTTCCATTGATGTATTACCTGCGCGCTCTCCAATGCCGTTTATCGTACATTCTACCTGACGGGCACCATTTTGTAAGCCTGCGATTGAATTCGCTGTAGCCAAACCTAAATCGTTGTGGCAGTGTACAGAGATAATGGCTTTATCGATATTTTTTACATTCTCTTTTAAGAAAAGAATTTTCGAGCCGTATTGGTCTGGTAAGCAATAACCGTTGGTATCTGGAATATTTACCACGGTGGCACCAGCAGCAATTACCGCTTCAACCATTTTGGCTAAAAATTCGATATCGGCACGGCCGGCATCCTCTGCGTAGAATTCAACATCTTCCACAAATTTTTTCGAATACCTTACGGCTTCAACAGCACGTTCTAAAATTTCTTCGCGGGTACTGTTAAATTTATGTTTAATGTGGAAATCAGATGAACCAATCCCTGTATGGATACGTGGTCTTTTCGCATAACGTAAAGCATCTGCAGCAACATCGATATCGTTTTTATTTGCACGGGTTAACGCGCAGATAATCGGGTTGGTAACTGCTTTTGATAATTCAATTACACTGTTAAAATCTCCTGGACTAGATACCGGAAAACCTGCTTCAATCACATCAACACCTAAAAGCTCAAGTGATTTAGCGATTTCTACTTTTTGGTTTGTATCTAACTGGCAGCCTGGAACCTGCTCACCGTCACGCAATGTCGTGTCGAAAATATAAACTTTGTTCGGGTCGTGAATCATAATCTTAAGTTTAGGAAGTGATTAATTTTTGTGATAAGAATTTAAGAACCAATTTGCCCATTTCAGCTGTGCCTAAAACTTTAAACCGGTTTGTATTTTGGTCGGCAATATCATGTGTTCTAAAACCTTCTTTCAATACCTGGTCGATAGTGTCAACCAATAATTTGGCTTCTTCTTTTAGTCCGAATCCAATTTCCAACATTAATGCTGCCGATAAGATAGAAGCCAATGGGTTAGCTAAATCTTTACCTGCAATATCGTGTGCAGAACCGTGGATCGGTTCGAAGAAACCTGTGCTTTCGCCAACAGATGCGGAAGCGAGCATACCCATTGAACCTGCAATCTGTGAAGCCTCATCTGTCAAAATATCTCCAAATAAATTGGCTGTTAAAACCACATCGAATTTCTTAGGGTTTTTAATTAACTGCATGGCTGCATTATCGATAAACATGTGCTCAGTTTCCACATCAGGATATTGTTTTGCAATTTCCTGAACGGTTTCGCGCCATAAGCGAGAGCTTTCTAAAACATTGGCTTTATCTACCGAACATAATCTTTTGTTACGTTGCTGTGCAGCCTGATAAGCTTTATGTGCAATACGTTCTACTTCATAACGGTGGTAAATCATCAAATCCGAAGCCGTATTGCGATCTTCAGAGCGCGTTTTTTCACCAAAGTAAACATCGCCCGTTAATTCGCGGAAAAATAAAATATCTGTTCCTCTTAAAATTTCGGGTTTGATGCTCGATGCCTGAAGAAGTTCATCAAATAGTAATATAGGGCGGAGATTAGCGAATAAACCCAGTTCCTTACGGATTTTTAACAGACCTTGTTCTGGCCTAACTTTTAAACTTGGGTCGTTGTCGTATTTGGCGTGACCAATTGCGCCAAAAAGGATAGCATCACTTTGTCTTGCTTTTTCTAACGTTTCATCTGGCAAAGGCTCACCGGTAACTTCAATAGCCGCGTGGCCCATTAAAGCTTCTTCGAACACAAATTCATGGCCAAAAATTTCGGCAATTTTCTCTAATGCTGCTTTTCCCCAGGTGGTAACCTCGGGCCCAATACCGTCTCCAGGTATTACTAAAATGTTCTTCTTCATTGTTGACTCCTCTTTTTCCGCTACAATTTTTACCAGAGATTTTCACAGATAAACATAGATTGATTTCTGCCATGGTTCGTGTCTTCACTGGCCATTAGATTTTTATCTGTGTCCATCCTTTTTATCTGTGGTTAATTTTGCATCAGCTTAATATTTCTGTGTTTAAACTTTCGCCGACTTTTACCTCGCCTTTTTCTAACAATATTCTTTTTTCTATGCAGGTTGGCAGCTGCGATTCAAAATGGCCAACGTAAATTAAGGTCATCCCATTGCTGCACAATTCATCAACCAATTGGTTAAAATGTTTTGTTTGCTGTTGGTCTAAACCCTGGCAAGGTTCATCCAGAATTAATAGCTCTGGATTTTTTATAATCGTCCGCGCTAACAATACCAATCGTTGTTTACCGAGTGGAAGTGCGGTTAATAATTCATTTTTGTTTTCGGTTAACCCAAAATATTCAATCAGCTCATCAACTTGAGCGCTCTTGCTATAAGGCAATTGCTGAAACAGGCCCACGGTATCGTAAAAACCCGAAGCAATGCACTTCCAAACGGTTGAGGCGGCATCGAAGTACCAATGAAACTCTGGTGATATTAAACCAATGTGCTGCTTAATATCCCAAATGCTTTCTCCACTTCCACGCCTGTTGCCAAATAAATAAAGCTCATTGGCATAAGATTGGGGGTGATCGCCATTGATTAAACTCAATAAAGTAGATTTTCCAGAGCCATTAGGGCCTTGCAACAGCCATTTTTCACCAGCTTTAACTTCCCAGTTGATATTTTTTAGTACCTGTTTTTCGCCATAGCTGATGTTGACATCAACCATTTTTACCATATCAATTGATGAATAAATTGGCGACTCCTTTAAAAAAGCAGGGATCTTCTTTTTGTGTATTTCAGGTGGAAAATCCCCAATTTCTCTTGAAAATGAGCTTACAATCTGCCCGTCTATAATCTCCGCAAAAGAATCAATGCTTTCTGGAAATTCTAAATCATTACAGATTAAAATTAATTGTACACCTTCTGCTGTAATCTGGTCCAAAAGCGTATTCAGGTTTTTACGCGATGCTTTATCTAAACCGGTATAAGGCTGATCGATAATTAACAATTGGGGTTTTAACCATAATGCTTTAACCAATTGCAGTTTTTTATGTTCGCCGCTTGATAATTCGATTAGCTGTGAACTGGCAAAAGTAGCAAAACCCAGAGCTTCTAAAATCGGTTCAACCAAATCGAAATGAAGTCCTTTTTCTTTCCCGTAAGCTACCAGTTCTGCATGTACTGTTAAAGTGTCATTGGCCTGTAAACTGGTGTAGCGTTGCTGATAATAAAAGTTTGCCACACCTTCGAGGTTTTTAAACTGATACCAGCTTTCTACAAATAAAACTTCGGCCGGTAATTTACTTTGGGCGTCGTAATTGATTTCAATACTGCCCTGTGAAGGAATTAAACCGGCAATGGCTTTAGCTAAAGAAGTTTTTCCGCTGCCACTTTCGCCCCATAAAACCCAGTTTTGGCAAGCATTTACTTCCCAATACAAATCCTTTAGCACCGCTTTATTGCGGTAACTTAAGTTTAGGTTTTGTATGTAGACAAATGGTTTAAGCATTATTTTGCCTGTTCAAATTCTTCAATTAATTGTTTTTGATTTAAGATGAAATCGATATCATCATAACCGTTTATCAAACATGATTTTTTGTAAGGATTTATCTCAAATGATTCTTGAGCACCGGTTTCTAAAATGGTAACCGTTTGATTTTCTAAATCAACTTCTAAAGCCGATTTTGAATTGTTGTCAACCGCTTTGAAAATCTGCGCCAAGAACTCATCACTTACCTGGATTGGTAATAAACCATTGTTCAAGGCATTTCCTTTAAAGATATCGGCAAAGAAGCTGCTGATTACCGCGTCGAAACCAGCATCTTGAATAGCCCATGCGGCGTGCTCACGACTACTGCCGCAACCGAAGTTTTTTCCTGCTACTAAAACCTGACCGCTATAGGTTGGGTTGTTCATCACGAAATCAGCTTTAGGCTGGTTATCGTTTTCATAACGCCAATCGCGGAACAAGTTTTCGCCAAAACCCTCGCGGGTGGTCGCTTTTAGAAACCTCGCAGGGATAATCTGGTCGGTATCGATGTTCTCTATGTTTAAAGGCACTACTGCCGATGTTAATTTTGTGAATTTTTTCATGTCAATTAGTATCAAGTAAGGAGTACCAAGTAGCGAGACTTGTATTCCACTTTTATCTTATTCTTTAAGCCTTTTGCTTAATGGGGGGTAATTTTATGCTCCAAGTTTTACCCTCCGCCTTAAGCCCTACAACCCTCTACCATCTCAAAGTGTTCAACTGTTGGGAAAGGATCATAAAAGTGATGTAATAACTTTTTCCAATCCTGGTATGCTGCTGATCCCCTGAAACCTTTGGTATGTGCCTCCAGTGTTTTCCAGTTTACCAGCAGGATATATTTATTTTCTACCTCTATACATTTTTGAAGCTGATGCGAAATGTAACCTTCCATGGAAGAAATGATTTTTTGTGCTTCGTTAAAAGCTTTTTCAAAATCAGCCGATAATCCGGCTTTAACATTTAATACGGCAACTTCTAGAATCCCCAACCCCCTTAAGGGGGCTTTAAATTGAGTGCTGGTAATATTATTATTCATCTTGCTAAAGTCCCCTTCAGGGAATTTAGGGGTTAACCTTATCCAGCAAATCCCTTACGTCGGTAATTTTTCCGGTTACGGCTGCTGCTGCCGCAGTAAGTGGACTGGCCAATAATGTACGTGCATTTTGTCCTTGTCTACCTTCAAAGTTTCTGTTTGATGTAGATACACAATATTTACCTGCCGGGATTTTATCTTCGTTCATTCCTAAACAGGCACTACAACCCGGTTCGCGTAATTGGAAACCAGCAGCTTCGAAAATTTTATCCAAACCTTCGTTTTTAGCTTGTTGCTCAACTTGTTTTGATCCTGGAACTATCCAAACGGTCACATTATCAGCTTTGCGTTTATCTTTAACAAAATCGGCAACTTCGCGTAGATCTTCAATGCGTGAGTTGGTACAGCTTCCGATGAACACATAATCAACCGGTTTCCCGATTAATGAAGAGTCATCGTCAAAGCCCATATAATCTAACGCTTTCTGGTACGAGAGTTTCTCTTTTTCTGGTTGTGCACCAGTTGCCGGAATATGTTCCTGAATACCCATACCCATTCCAGGGTTGGTACCATAGGTAATCATAGGTGCAATATCTGCCGCATCGAAAGTTAAAACACTATCAAATTTCGCATCAGCATCGCTATATAATGTTTTCCAATAGGCTAGGGCTTTATCCCACTCTTCGCCGGCAGGAGCAAATTCTCTTCCTTTAATGTAATCGAAAGTGGTTTGGTCTGGTGCAATTAATCCACCGCGTGCGCCCATTTCAATACTCATGTTGCAGATCGTCATACGGGCTTCCATACTTAAAGCTTCGATTGCCGAACCTGCATATTCTATAAAATAACCTGTACCGCCAGCGGCAGAGATTTTAGCAATAATGTATAAGATAATGTCTTTTGCACCAACGCCTTTTCCAAGTTCGCCGTTTACCTCAATTTTCATGGTTTTAGGTTTCGACTGCAATAAACATTGTGTCGCGAAAACCTGCTCTACCTGAGAAGTACCGATACCAAATGCAATGGCACCAAAGGCACCATGGGTTGAAGTATGGCTATCGCCGCAAACCATTGTTTTACCAGGTAAAGTGATACCCAACTCGGGGCCGATAACATGTACAATGCCTTGAAAAGGATGCCCTAAACCATACAGCTCTACACCGAATTCTGCACAATTTTTTGTTAACATATCTACCTGATAGCGCGAGAGCTCCTCTTTAATTGGCAACAATTGATTTAACGTAGGTACGTTATGATCGGCAGTTGCTACAGTCTGCTTCGGACGAAAAACAGGTAATCCTCTTTTGCGCAAACCATCAAATGCCTGCGGAGAGGTTACCTCGTGTATTAAGTGTGTATCAATGTATAAAATATCGGGAAATCCTTCTTCACTTTTTACAACGTGAGCATCCCAAATTTTTTCTACTAATGTTTTTGACATTTCGTTATTATTTAATGTTTGTCAGTCTGAGCTTGTCGAAGACTTTTTCTTTATAGAAACAAAAAGAATTCCTTCGACAGGCTCAGGATGACATTCTTTTTGTTTCTATGCTGTTTTAATCGCTTTCATTGCAGTCATTGCTTTACGCAAGGTTGCTCCAATTTGTTCTACCTGGTGAGAGCGGATAGCCTCGTTGATATCAATTAATTGTCTGTTATCAACAGCGCCATCTTTACCTTCGTTGAAGTTTTTACCAACTAAATCAGTATCTACTTTTTTCATGAAATCACCTAAAAGTGGTTTACAAGCCTGATCGAACAAATAACAACCGTATTCAGCAGTATCAGAAATAACACGGTTCATTTCGAACAATTTCTTACGTGCAATGGTATTGGCAATAAGTGGTGTTTCGTGTAACGATTCGTAGTAAGCCGACTCTGGTTTAATACCTGCCTGTACCATGGTTTCGAAAGCCAATTCAACACCAGCGCGAACAAAAGCAACCATTAAAGTATAGTTATCGAAATATTCTTGCTCACCGATTTTAACATCACCAGCAGGCGTTTTTTCAAAAGCAGTTTCACCCGTTTCAGCTCTCCATTTTAATAAATTTTTATCGCCATTTGCCCAATCTTCCATCATGGTACGGCTAAATTCGCCACTCATAATATCATCCTGGTGTTTTTGGAATAATGGACGCATAATGTCTTTCAATTCTTCCGAAATTTCGAAAGCTTTGATTTTAGCTACATTGCTTAATCTGTCCATCATGGCCGTAATACCACCTTGTTTTAAGGCTTCGGTAATTACCTCAACACCATATTGAACCAATTTAGAAGCATAACCTGCATCGATTCCTTTTTCTACCATTTTATCGAAAGATAGGATAGAACCTGTTTGCAATAAACCACAAAGGATGGTTTGCTCGCCCATTAAATCTGATTTTACCTCCGCTACGAAAGATGATTTTAATACACCAGCTCTGTGACCACCTGTACCAGCGCAATATGCTTTTGCCTGTGCCAATCCTTTGCCTTGAGGATCGTTTTCAGGGTGAACTGCAATTAAGGTAGGAACACCAAAACCACGAACATATTCTGCTCTAACTTCACTACCAGGGCATTTAGGCGCAACCATAATAACGGTTAAATCTTTACGGATCTGCATACCTTCTTCAACGATATTGAAACCGTGAGAATATAACAAAGTGGCACCTTCTTTCATTAAAGGCATAATTGCATTTACAACCGCAGTGTGTTGTTTATCTGGTGTAAGGTTAATTACCACATCCGCACCAGGAATTAATTCTTCGTAAGTACCAACTTTGAAGTTGTTTTCAGTTGCATTTTTCCATGAATCTCTTTTGCCT
>Ga0163161_10001134_pt1 | contig 20037 bp, 8 predicted proteins | sample S45metaG_FD_129847 | JGI IMG/M metagenome (GOLD analysis project Ga0163161, IMG submission 129847) | Switchgrass rhizosphere microbial communities from Kellogg Biological Station, Michigan, USA - S4-5 metaG | ecosystem: Host-associated > Plants > Roots > Rhizosphere > Soil | place: USA: Michigan... | reverse complement strand
GAGCCTCTGATGAAATATTTAGGCTTGTAGAATTTTATAGATTGTGGAGGGTAATTGCTGTAATATAGGATATCCGTTTATTCCATTCTTCTGTGGTGTGGAAGGTGTAGGATGGTATCCGCCATATTTTTGTTTCGTAAATGCATTTTCCAAATTTTTCCAATTCCTGAGAAGTAGAAAAATCTTTTAGTTTTTCCAATCCGCGCATTGCCACGATAGCAAAATCTGGTTTAAGGTTAAGCTTAAATACTGATTCCATTATATTGGTTATTTTTTTCTTTTGCTCAGTAGGCGCGCCTGATACCATCAGGATGTTTTTTTTGCGCACTGTTACTATATAAGTACCGTCTTCTATGCCGGCAGCAGGTGCCACATTCTCAAGTGTCACCCTTCCTGATTCAGAAAAGTATACTTTTTTGATTGCCTCCGGTTTAAGTTTTTTGCAAACTGCATTTATAGTCTCGGCTTTGCCGGAACTCCGCGCTCCTTTGATAATTATATATTTCATAGCGTGTTCAAGGTTTTAGGTTTGTTTAATGTTTAGTTTGGTTGGATGTGGAGGTGGTGTAGGTATTATTTCATAGGCATTAAAATGTTTTTAGCAAGGTTAATATTTGTCTTTAATAGTAAGCGATGAAAATTAATATATGATTTTTATGAAATCAGATTATAATGTTTTAAATATAACGTTATAGTTTGATTTTTTCAAATGTTTCATTAAGAAACATTTAACATGTTTGTGAATTTATGTTATAAATGATTTTTGCCTTATTTTTCCTGAAATGTTTCCTTATAAAGATAAAGTTACGACAGACGTCGATAAAACACTTACGGAAAACCGTAAACAAATGTTAAAAAAATGTTAAAATCGATGAAATGCACGCATAGCAGTTTAAATTTAAGTGTATTCTTACGCGTTTAAATCAGGCGCATATCTTTGGCTACTGCGATAAGATGAATACTGTTTTGAACCTTAAGCATAAACTTTAATTTGTTTATCTTTTTTTCAATGCTGCTCGTGCTGGGTGATGGATATCCCTTTCGTTTAAATACTACACTTATGTCTTCCTGCGTGTTACCTTCGGATAATAATTTTAATATCTCAATATCATATTTATCCAGTTCCAGTACAGGTTTTTCCTTCAGTACATTTGAAAACTGCGGAGATATATAAATGCCGCCTTCACTAAGTGACTGCAGGGCTTCAAGCAATTCAGTATTGCCATCGCGGCCTTTAACTACAAACGCGTTAATACTGCCTTTATTAAACAAGTCGCGTATAAGATAGGGGTTGTCGTCTACCGAGTAAACTATTATAGGGATAGCAATGTTTTCATTTCGCAGCTGCATAATAAGCGTCTCGCCAGATGTAAGTACAGTGTCTCTTTCGTCCTGCTTAAACGAGAGATCTGTTATCAGGAGGTCAAAGGGGGCTTTATCCTGGATTGCTTTTTTTATTTTCTGGTAAGCATCGTCGCAGTATTTGCTGCTTTCTATTTTTACCCTGAAATGCTGATCCAGTAGTGTGGTTATGCCCAGGCTTATACTGTCCAGATCTTCTGCGATTAAGATTTTTTTATACATAAGTCTTCAGTGCCGGATAGGTTAATGTAATATGGAATCCCTTTTCTGCAGCGGTGTCTATGTTTACATCGCCATTTACAGCTTTTATACGTTCTTCGATGTTAAGGAGCCCATTCTTGTATATAATTTTTTCGGCAGATACGCCAACGCCATTATCGCTATAGCTTATCTCTATTTTTTTTCCGGTGAGGCTAAAGGTTATAGCCACGATAGTAGCCCGGCTGTGTTTTCTCATATTGACCATTAACTCCTGTATCGAGCGGTAAGTGGCAATTTTTTTAGTAGCATCAATTACATTCCAGTCAATATCTGTAATGCCTTTCACAATTATATTTACATCACTGCCGGAGTAGGAACTCAGCATCAATTTTAAATGTTCGGGATATTGATAGCCGGTTTCAATACTATTTGTTTCGCGCGAAATATTCTTGGTCATCAGGTAAATATCATCCAGTTTTGCAATGATGTTTTCCTTTTTTTCAGGTTCTATATCGCTATTAGCAGAAAGGTAATTGATGGTGCCGTAGATCTCATTGCCAATTTCGTCATGTATTTTTTTAGCGAGGCGTGTTTCGGTAATATAACCCTCCATCAGGCGTTCGCGTTTATGTCTCATCCGTATGAGGTAATACACAAGCAGTGAAGAAAATATCGTAAAGATCAGCGAAAGCAGTAATAATTTGTTATGGCCGTTGCTTATCTGCATCATAAGCTGTCGTTCTTTTTCATTACTCCTCCGTAATGCTTCAGCTTCCTGTTTTCTCGATTCTATGAGTATCTTATCAAATTTTCCTTTTACATTGAGCCTGGACTTTCTTAGTTCCGACTCTGTATTCATATACTCGCTTAAATACTCCTTAAGCTCGTTACCCTGTGTGGAGTTTATAAGCCGGGTTAGCGCATTTAATGAAAATTCCGGGTTATTGAGTTGTGCAGCGATACCGTGTGCCTGTTTCGCAAAATTGCTGGCCTCTTTGCTGCTTTTATCGCTGTAAAATTCGGATACGTGTATAAAGCTTGAAAACTGCCCCTCAAGATCATTGGCTTCGCGGCGAATTTTTAATGCCTCCTGCATTTCGTTAATCCCCTCTTTATTGTCCTGCTTAAAGTAAGTATACCCCAGGTGGTCAAGAAGGCTAGCCTTTACAGATGGTGTTTTTGCAGCGTGTGGAGAAGCCAATGCTGCTTTAAGTACCGCTGTGGCATTTTCATATTCGCCCTTTTTAATATAATTACACCCTATATGGTGCTTAATGTCCAGTTGCTGAGCGGTATTTTTTGTAATGCTGTAGGCTTTATTGTAATAATTAATGGCGATGCTGTGGTTAAAAAGATGCTTTGAAGTTCCTGCCAGGAGCAGATACGATTTGCGTAACAGAACTATATCATCAGCAAGCAGGGGCAGTGCCTCTTTTGTTGTATTTTCTGCTCCGGTGTAATCTCCTGCAACGAGTTGTATATTGGCCATTGCCAATAGTTTTATCGCCGCCTGTTTATGATCGTTGTGTTCTAAATAAATAACCCTGGAGGCATTTTGGTAATAAAATGCACTGTCCCAGACATGTTTGTTTTCGTAGTAAAAAGCAAGATTGTTAAGGCTTTTTATATCATTTTGATTTGATATTTTTTGTACAGGCGCCGTGTTGTCTTTGCAGGAATTGGCAAAGCAAAGCAGTAATAGCAATACAAACGATATTAAAAATTTATTTTTCATTCCTTTAATTACGAAACCTATTAAAAAAGTTTATGCAATACTATGCTCAGGCCGCAACGCAGCTAGGTACAAATACTGGCAGATAATATAAATTATCCTATAATAAACTGATCCTCCGCTAATGAGTAAGAAAAGCGGTAGGTATTTAATAGCAACGCAGCGTAAGTATATAAACATACACTACGGTACTATCAAATAGTAAAAGACGTAGTAATTTCTGCTTAAATTTACTTACTTTTTTGCTTCTTTTTGCTAAAGAATCTATAAAAGGTAAAAAAAGAGGTCAAAATGACCATTAGTCAAATTCTGATGTAAAGAATAATTTTACAGATGGATATTTAGACTGTGTCATTGATATTGAAAAATCAGAATCGGCAAGGAATACAAGCTGTCCGTATTTGTCTTTTGCTAAAAACTTCTGCTTGATCCTTTTAAATTCGGCAAATTCCTCATTCTTGGCATCGTCAGGTTTTACCCAGCATGCTTTAAACGCAGGGAAGTTCTCATACGAACATTTCGCACCATATTCATGCTCCAGCCTGTACTGTATAACCTCATATTGAAGTGCACCTACAGTACCAATAACCTTACGGTTGTTCATTTCCAGTGTAAACAGCTGTGCTACACCTTCGTCCATCAGCTGGTCAATACCTTTTTCAAGCTGTTTTGCCTTAAGGGGGTCAGCGTTGTTAATGTAACGGAAATGCTCAGGTGAGAAGCTCGGTATCCCTTTAAAGCTCATAAGTTCGCCTTCGGTAAGCGTGTCGCCTATCTTAAAGTTACCGGTATCATGAAGGCCCACGATATCACCGGGGTAGGAGATATCCACAATTTCTTTCTTTTCTGCAAAGAAAGCGTTAGGGCTCGAAAATTTAAGGTTTTTACCAAGGCGTACATGAAGGTACGGCTTGTTCCTTTCAAAAACCCCCGAAACGATCTTTACGAAAGCGATCCTGTCACGGTGTTTAGGGTCCATGTTAGCATGGATCTTAAATACAAATCCTGCAAATTTATTTTCGGTAGGTTCTACTTCCCTTGTGTCAGAATCTTTTGGCCTTGGTGACGGTGCAATCTCAATAAAGCAGTCAAGAAGTTCCCTAACCCCAAAGTTGTTTAATGCAGAACCAAAGAATACAGGCTGCTGTTTACCCTGAAGGTAAGCCTCCCTGTTAAACGCCGGGTAAACCTCGCTTATAAGCTCAAGCTCTTCCCTAAGCTGATCGGCCGGTTTCTGGCCAATGATCTTTTCAAGCTCAGGACTGTTTATATCGCTAAAGGCAATAGTCTCTTCTATATTCTTACGGCTGTCGCCGCTAAAAAGGTTGATGTTCTTTTCCCAGATGTTATAGATCCCCTGAAAATCGTACCCCATACCAATAGGGAAACTTAAAGGGGTAACGCTAAGGCCAAGCTTTTGCTCCACCTCATCCATAAGGTCAAAGGCATCTTTACCCTCACGGTCAAGTTTGTTTATAAAAACGAGCATAGGTATGTTACGCATACGGCATACCTCAACCAGCTTTTCGGTTTGTTCCTCAACCCCTTTTGCAACGTCAATAACAACAATAACGCTGTCTACGGCTGTAAGGGTCCTAAAGGTATCTTCAGCAAAATCCTTGTGGCCGGGCGTATCCAGGATGTTTATTTTTTTGTCCTGATAATTAAAAGCAAGAACAGATGTAGCAACAGAGATTCCCCTCTGTCTTTCAATTTCCATAAAGTCACTCGTAGCACCTTTTTTAATCTTGTTGCTTTTTACCGCACCCGCTTCCTGGATAGCACCCCCAAAAAGAAGAAGTTTTTCAGTCAGTGTAGTTTTACCGGCATCGGGGTGGGAAATAATACCAAATGTGCGTCTTCTCTCGATCTCTTTATTAAAATTCATGCTCTTTGCCTCTGTTTCTTATAATTATGCAAAAGTAGGTTTTTCCTCTTTAACGGGTGCAAAGATAAGATGTTCATTTCATAGATAAAAATGTTGTTTACATCGAGCCTTTTGCTAAAGTCTTTTCGCGCGCGCAAAGCAAATGTTAGTTTTATCCTACAATGCTCTTTACGGGGTACGATAATCTAAAGGTCAATTGGTTAAAACAAGAAAAACATATATAAGAAATATCCTTCGCATTTGCTGCGTGGTATTTTTTGTGTTTCTTTTTAGCAATGTCAATGCCCAGTCTAAAGTTTATGCCATGACGCTGGTAAGCAGTGACCATGTAACCGCTGCCGGATTAGGGCATGACGGACTGCTGGCTACCAAGGCAGATCTTGTTGCAAAATCAAATACGCTCGTGTTTGCAGGCCATGATGCATCTATAGAACTAGAATTTGCAACGCAGCTTGCAGCCAATACACCAACCTATGTTAAGATAACCGCCGAGGACAATCTCTTAGGGTCATTGCTCGGCGGAAGCCTTGGCACGCTTCTCTCTAATGTGCTTGGCGCAGTGCTTACAGGCAACCAGGAGTTTGTGGTAGAGGCAAGGCTAAATTCGGGCACACCCATGTTAAGCGGAAGCAGCACCACGGCATCGCAGTTTGGTACAGATAAGCTAAGGATTGTTCAAAATAGCGCGGGAGAATACTTTATCAGGATAATGCCGGATCAGGCTTATAACCGTATTAAGATAACAAACAAAGTGGGTAACGCCCTTTTGGGGCTTGGAGCCACAAGAACACTTAGCGTGTATGATGCGTATTATGTAACAGGAACTACACATTGCGGTGAACCGGCTTATACATCTTTTTCGGCGGCAGGAATAATAAGTTTGGCCTCTACCGGAGTTACCAATGCCCAAAATGTGCTTACCACGAGCACTACCGATTTTTCGGTACTGAGCATGGGGCTGCTGGCTTTAGGTTCAAGCATAGAGCAAACGGTATATTATGAAGGCCTCTCAGATGCCGAAGACCGTTTTGCAATAAAGATCAAAACAACACACGCACTGCTTACGGCAGGTATTGCCAGTAACGTGAGCGTTATAGCCTCTAACGGTGGAACGGCGGTGCAGACAAAAACTCTGTCAGAACTTATTGCCCTAAACCTGCTTACCATAACGGGCGGACAGATAACTACCCTGTACATGACTCCCGGCCTGCCTGTAGACAGGATTACGCTTAGGCTCAATACGGCAGTAAGTATATTGCAGAGCCTCGATTTTTATGGAGCTACAAAAACACCCGGTCTGCCTTTAGTGAATGCTGCTGCACCGGTTTGTTCGGGCAGTGCAGCGTCGCTTACAGCAACTTCAGTAACGTCAGGAGCACAGTTTAAATGGTATGATTCGCCTGCGGCAACAAATCTTTTGGCAACAACTATATCGGGGCAGGCTTTTGCAACTCCAGCTTTAAATGCATCTGCCACTTATTATGTTCAAAAAATAGCAGGAGGGTGTGCAAGCCTTTTGGAGTCGGCCACGGCAATGGTCGTTGGTAAGCCATCATCGGGTACGATTGAAGGGATGCAGACCGTTTGCCTCACAAGGCTGCCAACGTTATTAACCTCATCATCAGTGGAAAGCGGAGTCGATATAAGTTACAGATGGGAGTCATCTACAGATCAGGCTAACTGGATACAAGTTGCATCTTCAAATACAGTTTCATATCAGCCTCCTATGCTCACTCAGGCAACCTTTTTCAGGAGGATTACCATTCGAACGGCAAATGGAATCGCGTGTGAGTCTGTTCCTACATGTGCTGTTAAGGTTTCGACAAGGAACTGCGTTGTGATGAGTAACCCAATGGTAAGGCAACGGATTAAAAACGGGGCTTAAGCCTAAATTAGGTTAAAATTATCCTCATTAATTTAACAAAAAATAGCTAAACAATCGTTAAATTTTAATTAAAAATTTAGTAAGAATTTATGTGCGTCATACATCGATTAAATAATGTATTTTGTCGATACTTATGCGAAATTCGCAATTATAAAAGGTGTTTTGGAGGTGGCGAGGTAATTTCATCCCGTGAACCAATGAATTATTTAATTAATCTTTACGTTTATGGTATTAAAAACTACTCCCAAAATCCAAATTCTCTTTCTGCTTATGGCAGGAGCGCTTTTCCTTAATCCTTACAGGGGATCTGCGCAAACGAGAGTTTATGCTTCGTCTGCTACTTCATTAGAGACAGACAACGTTACACAGTCATATGATCAGAATATGGCTACAGCTGCTCAGGTCAGGGCAAATTCGGGTTTGGCTCTCGGCTTAGGTGCTTACTCGGGTTATCTTGAGCTTAACTATCCGGCCATGGTTCCTGCGAACACTACGAGTTATGTGAAAATTACAACAGAAGATAACCTATTGCCTGCACTATTGGGCGGTAACCTTGGGGGGTTACTCTCTACAGTGCTTGGTGCAGTGCTGATAGGTAATCAGGAATTTACTGTTGATGCAAGAAATGGTGCTTCTGTTGTGCTTACGGGCAACAGTAATAATGTTGCAAACTTTTCGGGCGAAAGGCTGCGAATTGTAACCAATGCAGCCGGCGAAACGCTTATTGCAATTACTCCTGCTGTTCAGTACAACAGGATAAGGCTTACCAGCCGTGTAGGAGCAAGCTTAGTAGGCTTAGGCAACCAGAAAATCGTTAATGTTTTTGAAACGTATTATGTATCTGCACCTGCAAATTGCGGTGCTCCGGCATTTACAAACTTTACAGGATCTGGTATAACGCTGGATGCGCTTCAGTTAGGCTCGGCAGGGGTGCAAAACCCTCAGTTTGCCATTGATGCCAACACGACCAATTTCTCAGTACTGAGTCTTGGTATACTTGGCGTGGGTGCAACAGTAAGCCAGACGGTTTACTTTGAAGGCCTCTCGGGCGCCACAGACCAGTTTGGCGTGCGTTTGAGGACAACAGGCACACTGCTAAATCTTGACCTTATAAACAACGTGAGGGTAATTACCTCAAACGGCGGAACAGAAGTTTCTAACCAAACGCTCTCTACGCTGCTTGCGCTTAACCTTTTAAATTTTCAGGGCGGTACGATTACTACGGTACCTGTAAATCCGGGCGCACCTATAGACAGGATAACGGTTCAGTTCAGCTCGCTTGTAGGAGCATCGGTAGCGCAAAATCTTGACTTTTTTGGGGTTACAAGAACGGTAGCGCCGCCTGTGGTAACACCACCTGCGTCAGGAAATTACTTTGCCTGTGTAAACAGTACAGCATCTTTAGTAGCTACTACAGCAGCAGGTAATGAGCTGCGCTGGTATACAACTGCTACAGGAGGAACACCTACAACTGTTGCATCTGGCCTGCCTTTTGTAACACCTTTACTTACAGCAACAACAACTTTTTATGTGGCAGCAGCAAAAATTGGCTGTCCTGAAGAATCTTCGCGTGTTGCAGTTCCTGTAACTGTTACACCTGTACCTACACCTACAACAAATAATGCCTCGCAGTCGTTTTGCGGTTTTGGAGGTGCTACAGTGGCAAACCTTCAGGTAAACGAAACAGGGGTAACATTCTACACCGCAGCTACAGCGGGTACGGTAATACCACCTGCAACACTGCTTACAAATAATACTACATACTACGCTACACTCACAGATCCTGTTACAGGCTGCCAGAGTACAACCCGCCTTGCCATTACTGTAACGCTTGCAGCAAACTGCGATGTAACAGTAACTCTAAAAGCAATGCTTCAGGGTGCGTTATTTAACGCAACGGGAGGATTGATGCGCGATAACCTTCGCGAAGCGGGCGCAATACCGTTAACGCAGCCCTACAGCAATGTGCTTGGAGCACGCTTTGCACATGTAGGCGGTGGCGGTACAGAAACCACAACTACAGCAGTGCTTCAGGCGAATGCCGGTACAGGCGATGCTATTGTAGACTGGGTTTTTGTAGAGTTCAGGGATGCTGCCAACCAAAATACGGTTATAAGAACAGCTGCTGCACTTATACAAAGGGATGGTGATATCGTAGCTGCAAACGGAGGTCCGCTTGTACTTAGTCTTCCTTCAACCTTTAGGGTATCCATAAAACACAGGAACCACTTTGGTGCTTTATACAACCAGCCGGTTACCGTTACTAACGGGGCTGCAGCACTTAATTTTACCACGCTTACCAATACAGACCTTTTTGTACTACCGGGCTTTGACGGCCAGGAGGCAATGGCAACAGTAGGAGGTATAAGGGCATTATATTCTGGTAATGCAAACTACGATACCCAGGTAAAATACGATGGTTCGTCTAACGACAGGCAGGTGAGTGCATCTCAGGTGCTTTCATTTCCGGGCAATGCGTCGCAGATCCTAAACTACGCAAATGCTAACGGTTATTTCTCCGGAGATGTGAACATGGATGGAAAGGTGCTGTATGACGGCGCTAACAATGACAGGCAGCTTATGCTTAATATTATTGTTACCTATCCGCTAAACACAAACGTTCTGGCAAACTATAACGGAATGTTTGAGCAGCTGCCACAGTAAAATGCAGGCATAAACCCCATTTTACATCAATCCTTTTTTTAAACCATATACAATTAGCGTATGAAAAGTTTTATACTCAAGATACTATTATTGGCCGGGCTGTTCATGCCTGTCCAGTACCTCTTTTCGCAGCAAATTGACATTACCCTGAAATATGTTACGGCAAGCAATGCATACGAAGTATATGCCAGGCCTACCTTTACCCAAAACAACTTCTACTTTGGGGGAGGAAGCCAGATCACGGTAGTGCTTCCGGTAGCGGCGAGCAACGCAGCAGTTTCGGTAACGTCGGTTAATGGCGGCCCGTGGGTAGACAACTCACAGGTATATGCTCCTGCTGCCGATGCAGTGCACGATTTTCACGGTATTGCCACAAACGGCTCTCAGGTAAACTTTACAGCCAATACAGAATTGCTGCTGTTCAGGTTTACTGTTGCAGAAGGCTGTCTTAACGGTGTGCGATTATTTAACAATACTACAGATCCGCAATCGGCCGCGGCAGGAATGAGCGGTGCCGATTTTAGGAACTACCTTAGTAATGTATTTACCCTTACCGATTTTTACGGTACTAACTACGCCAATACTGGTACAAGCTGTGCCGTTGTAGACAACGACGGCGACGGTGTGTCTGCCGGTACAGATCCTGATGATAACAATCCTTGTGTGCCTAACGCCAATTTTGCTACCTGCGACCAGGACAATGACGGCCTTACTAATGCACAGGAGGCAACACTGGGCACAAACCCTACAGTTGCAGATACAGACGGCGATGGCTTTACCGATGGAAACGAGGTAACCAATGGCAGCAACCCTTTAAACCCGTGCAGCCCAAACGTTAACTCGCCGCTGTGCGACCAGGATAATGATGGGCTTACCAATGCGCAGGAGATTGCTGCAGGTACAAACCCTATTATTGCAGACACAGATGGCGACGGTATAAATGATGGTGCCGAGGTAAATAATACGCCTGCAAGCGATCCGCTTAATGCGTGCAGCCCGAGTCCGACATCGCCTGCGTGCGACCAGGATAACGACGGCCTTACTAATGCGCAGGAAGCTGCAATAGGTACAAACCCTACAGTTGCCGATACAGATGGCGATGGCTTTAATGATGGCGCTGAGGTTACAGCAGGAAGCAATCCGCTTAGCCCATGCAGCCCTAATGCTAACTTTGCTACCTGCGACCAGGACGGGGACGGCCTTACCAATGCGCAGGAAATTACTGCGGGTACTAACCCAACAAACCCTGATACAGACGGTGACGGTATAACTGATGGTGCCGAGGTTAACGGTACTACGCCAAGTGACCCATTAAACCCATGCAGCCCTAACGCTAACGCCGGGCCTTGTGACCAGGATAGTGACGGGCTTACAAATACCCAGGAAGCTGCCTTAGGGACTAATCCTGCTAACCCTGATACAGACGGCGATGGTATAAACGATGGTGCAGAGGTAAACAACATACCGCCAAGCGATCCTTTAAATCCATGCAGCCCTGTGCCAACAGCAGGATGCCCTACAGATAATGATAACGACGGTACGCCGGCGGCTTCAGATCCTGACGATAACGATCCGTGTGTGCCTAACAATAATTCTGCACTATGTGATAAGGACGGTGACGGACTTACCAATCAGCAGGAAGCCCTAATTGGTACAAATCCTTCCCTTGCCGATACAGACCAGGACGGTATAGACGATGGTGTTGAGGTAAATGGAGCAATTCCAAGCGATCCATTAAGTGCGTGCAGCCCTAATCCGGGACATCCTAATTGTGATGCTGATGGCGACGGACTTACAAGTGTTGAGGAGGCTGCTAACGGTACAGACCCGGCCAATCCTGATACTGACGGTGACGGAATAAGCGATGGAAACGAGGTAGACAATGGCACCGATCCGCTAAATGCGTGTTCGCCAAACCCAACTTCGCCTTCATGTGACCTTGATAACGACGGGCTTACTAACCAGCAGGAGGCAGCCATTGGCACAAACCCTGCTGTAGCCGATACAGACCAGGATGGTATAAATGATGGTACAGAGGTGGCAAACGGCAGCGATCCGCTTAGCGCATGCAGCCCTAATGGCATCTTTGCTACCTGCGACCAGGACAATGACGGCCTTACCAATGCACAGGAAGCTATATTGGGTACTAACCCTACAGTTGCTGATACAGACGGTGACGGTATAAACGATGGTGCAGAGGTGATAGGCTTAAGCAATCCGCTTGATCCATGCAGCCCTAATGCAGCATCAGGTGCCTGCGACCAGGATAACGACGGCCTTACTAACGGTCAGGAAGCAACACTGGGTACAAACCCTACCGTTGCTGATACTGATGGTGACGGTATAAATGATGGTGCTGAGGTTACTAACGGCAGTGATCCGCTTAGTGCGTGCAGCCCTAATATAAATTCGCCTGCGTGCGACCAGGATAATGATGGCCTGAGCAATACACAGGAAGCAACGCTGGGTACAAACCCTGTAAATCCTGATACCGATGGTGATGGCGTTAATGACGGTGCTGAGGTAACAGCCGGCAGTGATCCGTTAAATGCGTGTTCGCCAAACCCATCTTCGCCTTCATGCGACCAGGACAATGACGGACTTACTAATTCGCAGGAAGCTGCGATAGGTACAAACCCTACCGTTGCTGATACTGATGGTGACGGTATAAACGACGGTACAGAGGTAACAAACGGAACGAATCCGCTTAATGCCTGCGACCCTAATGCCGGTAACCCTAACTGTAATGCAGCACCAACCATAGAAACTACTGTTAAGTTTAACCCTGCTACCTGTACCTATGAGGTATATGCAAGGCCAAACTTTACTGCAGGAAACTACTTCTTTGCAGGTGGTAGCCAGGTATCGGTAGTACTGCCGGCTGCGTTAAACAATGTGGCGCTGGCGGTGACTACAGTAAACGGAGGAATATGGACAGATAACTCAATGGTTTATGCTCCGGGAGCACAGCCGCTGAACGATTTCCATGCTATTGTAACAAATGGTTCTGCCGTGAACTTCCAGGCAGGTCAGGAGCTGCTGCTGTTTACCTTTGTACTTCCTAACGGACAATGCTGTATAGAAGGTGTAAGGTTGTTTAACAACGCTACAGACCCTCAGTCTACAGATGCAGGAATGGCAAACGGAGACTTTAATAACTACCTTGCAAATGTGTTTGTTCTTGATAACAATTATCTGGCAAACTACAATAATGCAGGTACAATATGTGATCCATGTTTAATTAATCCTGTGGCGACACCTACAACTACAAACCCTTCTCAGGTATTTTGTAGGGTAGACTTGCCTACACTGGCAAACCTTCAGGTTAATGAAACCAATATAAACTGGTATGCTGCCGCTACAGGCGGAACAGCACTGCCGCTTACTACTGCTCTTGTAAATGGTACTACTTACTATGCAGCGCAGGTAAGAACAGCTGACCTTTGCGAAAGCCCGGTAAGGCTGGCAATAGCAGTAACGGTTAATGACGCGCCTACGCCTACAACGCTTAACGCGGCACAAACATTCTGTTTGTCTAATAACCCAACGGTGGCAAACCTTCAGGCAAATGAGGCGGGTGTTACATGGTATGACGCTGCAACACAAGGTGCTGTAGTGCCAGCAGGAACAGCGCTTGTAAGCGGGGCCACTTATTACGGCTCGCTAACGGCTGCTAATGGCTGCGCAAGCTCAGTAAGGCTGGCGGTAACTGTAACGGTTACCAATGCGCCTACACCTACATCGAATGATACTACGCAGGATTTTTGCCGAGCAAACAACCCTACAGTAGCCAGCATTCAGGTAAACGAAGCCGGAGTGGTGTGGTATGACGCTGCAACAGGAGGTAATGTAATACCTAATGCAGAATCGCTTGTAAGCGGACTTACTTACTACGGAAGCCTTACCATTAGTGGATGCCAGAGCGCAACACGCCTTGCAGTAAGCGTGACGGTAGACGATGAGCTTACACCTACAACATTAAATAGTAACCAGTTCTTCTGTGTGGTAAATGCGCCTACAGTGGCAAACATTCAGGTAAATGAGCCGGGTGTAATATGGTACTCTGCTCCTACAGGAGGTGTTGTGGTTGCTGCGGGTACTCCTTTAGTATCAGGCACAACTTACTATGGTGTGCTTACAGATGCAGTTACAGGATGCCAAAGCTCAGTAAGGCTTGCGGTAACGGTAAATGTTACCAATGCACCTACGCCTACAACAGCTAATACTACACAAACGTTTTGTGTTGCAGACAGCCCAACGGTTGCCAGCATACAGGTAAATGAAGCAGGTGTGGTTTGGTACACAGCGGCAACGGGAGGAACAGTGATTCCTAATACTACCGCGCTTGTAAATAATACTATATACTATGGAGGATTGATAGATGCAGCTTCGGGATGTCCAAGTGCAGTGCGCCTTGCGGTAACGGTAACAGTGGGCAATGCCCCAACACCTACTACCACAGATACGACACAGGATTTCTGTCTGCTTACAAATCCAACGGTAGCAAACATACAGGTAAACGAAACAGGTGTACTATGGTATACGGCTGCTACAGGAGGAACTCCGGTAGCTAATACAACAGCGCTTGTAAACGGTGCTACGTATTATGGAGCACTTGTTGACGGTGCATCAGGATGTCCAAGTGCCGTGCGCCTTGCGGTTACAGTAACCGTGGGTAATGCACCAACGCCAACAACTAACGATACTACCCAGGATTTCTGTTTGATAACAGCGCCTACTGTAGCTAATATTCAGGTAAATGAAACAGGAGTGGTATGGTATACTGCCGCAACAGGCGGAACAATAGTGCCAAACACAACCGCTCTTGCATCAGGAACAACTTACTATGCATCGTTAACAGATGGTATTTCAGGATGTATAAGTGCAGTAAGGCTTGCAGTTACAGTAACTGTAGGCGATGCACCAACACCTACAACAAATGATACTACACAGGATTTCTGTGTGAGCAATGCGCCTACGCTGGCTAATATCCAGACAAATGAAACAGGAGTTGTTTGGTACGGAAACCCTACGGGTGGAACAGCGCTTCCTGCAACATTTGCTTTAGTAAACGGTGCTACCTACTATGGCGTACTTGTAAACGGTGTGTGTGAAAGCGCAGTGCGCCTTGCGGTAACAGTAACAGTAACCGATGCCCCTACGCCAACTACAACCGATGCTACACAAGACTTCTGTTTGGTAACAAATCCTACAGTAGCCAGCATCCTGACCAATGAAACAGGAGTAACGTGGTACACCACTGCAACAGGCAGTACGGCTCTTGCGCCTACTACTGCCCTTGTAAACGGTACGGTATACTACGGAGCATTAACAAATGCTACAGGATGCCAGAGTTCAGTAAGGCTTGCCATTAACGTAACGGTGGGCAATGCGCCAACGCCAACTACAGGAGATACCACACAGGATTTCTGTTTAACAGCAAACCCTACGATAGCTAACCTTCAGGTTAATGAAACAGGAGTAGTTTGGTACACGGCTGCAACAGGCGGAACAGTAATTCCGGCGACTGCCGCACTAACATCAGGAGCAACCTACTATGCATCGCTTACAGATACAATGTCAGGATGCGAAAGTGCAGTGCGCCTTGCAGTAACCGTAACAGTAACCGATGCGCCTACGCCTACAACTACCGATACTACTCAGGATTTCTGTACGGTAAATGCACCTACAGTAGCAAACATCCAGACAAATGAGACAGGAGTAGTTTGGTACACGGCTGCAACAGGCGGCACGGCTGTAGCGCCGGAAACTGCCCTTGTAAACGGAACAACATACTACGGTAGTTTAACAGTAGGGAACTGTACAAGTGCAGTAAGGCTGGCAGTAACAGTAACTGTGAGTAATGGTGCTACACCAACAACAAACAATGCTGCGCAGTCATTCTGTGGTGCAGATGCGCCTACGGTAGCTAATATACAGGTAAACGAGAGTGGTGTTACTTTCTTTGCTTCGGCAACGGGAGGTACTGCGATAGCTAATACTACCGCGCTTGTAAACGGCACGACTTACTATGCATCGCTTACAGATCCTGCAACGGGCTGTGCGAGCAATGTAAGGCTGGCAATACAGGTAACTATAGATAACGGTACGACTCCGGGAACGGTTAGTAATTCGCAAACATTCTGTGCAGATACAAACCCTACGGTTGCAAGCATACAGGTTGTAGGCACAGGTATAGTATGGTATGATGCCCCTACGGGAGGTACGTTGATACCATCGGCAACGCCGCTTGTGAACAACACGATATACTATGCAAGTGTTACTAATACAAACGGATGTCCTAGTGCAGTAAGGCTTGCTGTAACAGTAACTGTTCAGGACGGTGCAACGCCTACAACAGGCGATACGACACAGGATTTCTGTTCTATAAATAACCCAACGGTTGCAAACATCCAGGTAAATGAGCCTGGCGTGGTTTGGTACACTACTCCAACAGGCGGTACAGCGGTAGCAGCTACAGATGCATTAGTGTCCGGAGTTACATACTACGGCTCGCTGACTACACCGGGAGGCTGTCAAAGTTCTGTACGCCTTGCGGTAACGGTAACGGTAAGCAATGGTATTACACCAACGACTACCGATACTACACAGGACTTCTGTGCGGTAAACAACCCAACTGTAGCTTCTATACAGGTTAATGAAACCGGAGTGGTGTATTATACATCTGCAACAAGTGGAACTGTGATAGCGTCTAACACTGCACTTGTAAGCGGCACGACATATTACGCATCGTACACTGACCCTGTAACGGGCTGCGACAGTACAGTGAGGCTTGCCATAACTGTAACGGTAAACAGCGGCGCTACTCCTACAACGGGAGATGCAACGCAGGAATTCTGTTCGTCAGAAAATCCTACGGTAGCAAACATCCAGGTTAACGAGCCGGGTGTTGTATGGTACAGTACAGCAACAGGGGGTGTGCCATTGGCATCAAATACGCCGCTTGTAAATGGTACATACTACGCATCTGTAACGGTAGATGGCTGCGAAAGTCTTGTAAGGCTTGCAATAACAGTGGTTGTTAATCAGGGTACAGCGGCAACGCTCACAGGAGCGGCATCAGTTTGCTTTGGGCAGTCGGTGGTTTATACCACAGAGGCCGGCAATTCAGATTATATCTGGGATGTTATAGGCGGAACGGTTACAGCAGGCGGAACGCCAACTGATAACACGGTGACTGTAAGCTGGGCTGAAGTAGGAGAAGGGTTTGTAAGTGTTTCTTATACAGATGTTAATGGTTGTTCAGGTATATCGTCTGCCGACCTCGATATCACTATAGAAAGCTGCTCTGACATTACAATTACGAAAACTGTTAACATAACTAGTCCAAATATCAATGAAAATGTTATTTTTACCGTGACGGTAAGTAATGACGGACAAAGTTCGTTTACTGATGTGATTGTGAGCGAAGTACTTCCTAGCGGATACGAGTTTGTTAACGTGCTGGTAAGCCAGGGTTCTTATGATGTTGTAACAGGAGTTTGGAACATACCTGAACTGCTTGCACAGGCCGATGCAGTCCTTACGCTTGAGGCAAAAGTACTGTTTGGAGGAAATTATGAGAATATAGTAACCATACTAAGTTCAAGTCCTGCAGACAGGGTACTGAGCAACAATTCGGCCAGTGTAACAATAGAGCCTTCGTGCCTTGACATATACAGCGAGTTTACGCCTAATGGAGACGGTATAAACGATACCTTTAGGATAGATTGTATAGAGTCTTTTGCTAACAACAAACTGGAGATATACAACAGGTACGGATCGCTTGTGTACAAAAAAGCAGCATATGCTAACGACTTTGACGGTACCGCTAATGTAGACGGTGTTGTAAGAAGGGATGAGATGCTGCCGGCAGGTACTTACTTCTATGTGCTTGAAGTAGATGGCACGAAGAAAACTGGATGGGTATATATTGCGAGATAACTAAGATGATAAACGGGGCAGCGGCATGCTGCTGCCCCATAATTATCAACAAAAATATATTTTAGTATGAAAATCACTTCAAAAATTCTAAATAGATATTTCCTGATATGTATCGTCCTTACTGCCATAAGCGCTAAGGCACAACAGGAACCTCAGTACACACAGTATATGTATAATACACTTACTGTAAACCCGGGTTACACAGGATCTCCGGGATTCCTTGAGGCCACGCTGCAGCACCGCTCGCAGTGGGTAGGCATAGACGGAGCACCCGAAACACAGGCACTTACCGTGCATGGGCCAGTAAACGACCAGATAGGACTTGGATTTAGTGCCGTAAACGATAAGATAGGCCCGTCTAACGAGGTATATCTTGACGGTAACTTTTCGTATACCATTCCGGTAAGTTTTAATTCTAAGATAGCATTTGGTTTAAAAGCCGGTGCCAAGATATTGAACATAGACTGGTCTAAGGGTACTTACTATCAGGGAGGCGACCCGCTCCTTAATACCAATATCAATAATAAGTTATCGCCATCGGTAGGTGCAGGGGTATATTATTATACAGATAAATGGTATGCAGGAGTATCTGTACCTAATTTTATACGGTCAGATTATTATGATGATGTGCAGGAAGCTGCGGTTTCAGACAGGCTTCATTATTATGTTATCGGGGGTTATGTTTTCAACCTTTCGGATAATTTAAAATTTAAGCCTGCCTTTATGGCAAAAATAGTATCGGGAGCACCTATAACGGCAGATATTTCGGCTAACTTCCTGTTGCAGGAAACTGTAACCCTGGGCGCTGCGTATCGTTTTGACGACTCTGTAAGCGCACTGATAGGCTTTCAGGCAGGAAGAAATTTCTTTATAGGCTACTCGTATGACTATTCTGTAACAGAGCTTAACAAGTACAACGACGGTTCTCACGAAATTATCCTGAGATTTCAGCTTGTACCAAAAGCTACCCGAATCAAATCGCCAAGGTTTTTCTAAAATATACACATCATGAAGAGAAAAATATTTTTACTCAGCCTGTTATTATGCGCTACCGCAGGATTCTCTCAGTCTAAACTGAGGAAAGCCGACAGGCTGTTTGCCGAGTATGCTTATGTAGATGCGGCGAAAGAGTATGAGAAATACCTGGCCGATGCAAAAGAACCGGGTATAGAAACGATAAAGAATGCAGGCGATGCCTATTACTATACCGGTAACACGGCAAGTGCGCTGCGATGGTATTCTAAACTTGACGGCTTTACGGCCGGAGAGATGGACGACAAATATTTTAACCGCTACATCCAGTCGCTTAAGGCCGAGGGCAACCACCAAAAAGCGTATGACCTTACAAAAAAGAGGCTCAATGCAAAAGGTGACCAGGCAGCTATTACAAGGCTGATAAGCCAAAAGAAATACCTGGACAGCCTTAATGCTGCTCCGCCTAACTATAAGCTGACGAATCTTGCCATTAACACGGATAAGTCAGACTTTGGGGCGGCATTTTACGGCAATCAGGTAGTGTATTCCTCAAGCAAGGATACTACAAAAGTGGGGGGGAAGACCTACAGCTGGACAGACCAGCCTTTCCTTGAGCTGTTTGTCGCCGACAGAAACGCATCTGACGGATCCTTGTTTAATGATAAAAAGTTTATATCGGGCGAGCAGACGCAGTATCACAATGCTACTGTTACCTTTAGCCCTGACAATAAGATGATGTTTTACAGCGCCAATGTGGTAAAGAAAAACGACAGGCTTAACAATGCTAAAGAGGGGACTAATAACTTTGAGATCATTAAAGGAAACCTGGACGGCGATAAGCTGACTAACGTAGAGAAGCTGCCGTTTAACAGCAAAGAATATTCTGTAGGGCATCCTGCATTATCGTCAGACGGTAAATGGCTGTACTTTGTGTCAGACATGCCGGGCGGTCTTGGTGAAACCGATATTTATGTAGCTGAGGTTTTTGGCGACGGAAAAGTGGGTACACCCCAAAACCTGGGGCCAACGATTAATACTACCGGTAAAGAAATGTTTCCTTTTGTAAACGATTCCATACTGTATTTTGCTTCAGACGGGCATTACGGAATGGGCGGGCTTGATGTTTTTGGGAGCCGAAGAATAAAGGATTTCCAGTTTTCTGAACCTAAAAACCTGGGTGCACCGGTAAACAGCGGCCGCGACGATTTCTCCTTTATTATAGATAAGGAGAAAAAATACGGCTACCTGTCTTCCTGCAGGCCGGGAGGCAGGGGAGATGATGATATCTATTATTTTACAAGACAGGAACCGCCTTGCAGCCAGTGGGTATCTGGTAAGGTTACCAATGCCAAATACAAAATGGCGATTAACCTTGCCGACGTAAAG
>Ga0163161_10001133_pt1 | contig 20083 bp, 11 predicted proteins | sample S45metaG_FD_129847 | JGI IMG/M metagenome (GOLD analysis project Ga0163161, IMG submission 129847) | Switchgrass rhizosphere microbial communities from Kellogg Biological Station, Michigan, USA - S4-5 metaG | ecosystem: Host-associated > Plants > Roots > Rhizosphere > Soil | place: USA... | reverse complement strand
GTTGATTGGGTCCTGGGTGATTGGGGACCAGGCGGCGGGGATTGGGGTGCGGGAGGATAATAGTTTGATTACCAAGGATTCGAGCCGGTTTTTGCCGCATTTGATATTGGATTGAGGCTGGAGTTTAAAGGGTCAGCAGGGCTGATCTCTCTGTGCGCATTGAATCGATGGTGCGCCGCGGGTGGCTGTATTGCCTTTATTGTAGAAATGACGCAATTGGTGGCGGATCGTGCTCTTGGGGCATACAGCATAGATAATGCCGCTGAGAGACAGACGAGGCGATAGCCTGCCCGTTTTGGCTATTCAATGATCCAACAGCTGTTGGATCATTTTGGTTTGTGGTTCTTGTGGGCATTAAAAAGCCGGCTTGTGGGCGGCGTTATTTTTGAATTTTGGCCATGTTTTGTTGGGGTTAGTGAAGGTTAGCGTTACTGTCCCCCCATTTGTCCCCCCACGCTGGCTTTGCGTAGAGCGCGATGCTCAGCACAATGGCTACTGCTGAATAGTTCTTCAAGGGTAAATCTGCTTTAGCCCTATTACTGACTTCGAGTTATAGCCCTTGAGCGATAGCTCCCCTGCAAAACGATAAAAGCTCAATTCCGCCGTTTTTCACTAGATTCTCTGACTTCTCGGTCGTGCGTTTTTTTGCACGGAGCGCGCGTTACACGAAGCGGGGGCTTACCATCATTATGCTACTAAAACGCATTAATCGGTTGAGTCACCCATGTATCATTCAGACCCATCTGCCCGGCAGGCTTTCGCATTGCCCGAAGGTTTTAGAGTTTTACGCAATCGTACGTTGTACGCATTGCGCTGAATAAGGAGTAGTGCATGACTGCAGCATTGGAAGAGGGTGGCTACCGAAGTATCCCAGAGGCTGGTCAGCTTGTTGAGGTGCGGCGCAGGCAATGGGTTGTCGCAGAGGTGAACTCATCAATGTTGGGAAGCGTGCAGCAGCATGCCATCACACTAGCTTCGATTGATGACGATGCTTTAGGTGAAGAGCTACAAGTTATCTGGGAGATAGAGCCGGGGGCGCATGTCATCGAGCGCGCAGGTCTTCCTGCTATCACGGGACAGGATGACTCGGACATACTTGAGGCATTTCTTGATGCTGTGCGATGGGGCGCAGCCACTAATGCTGACCGAGGTTTTCTGCAGGCACCGTTCCGCAGTGGTGTGACGCTAGAAGACTTTCAGCTTGATCCGCTCGTACGCGCTATCGATATGGCACGGGTGAATCTGTTGATCGCCGATGACGTGGGTCTCGGTAAGACTATTGAGGCCGGTTTGGTCATCCAGGAAATGTTGCTGCGCCATCGAGCTCGCACCGTACTAATCGTCTGCCCTGCATCGCTACAAGAGAAGTGGCGTCTTGAAATGGCGGAGAAGTTTGGGCTTGAGTTTAAGATCGTTGATAGTACTTACATCAAACAGATGCGTCGCGAGCGTGGAATTCATGCCAATCCCTGGAACTCGTTCCCGCGCCTGATCACCTCTATGGATTGGGCCAAAGCTGGTGAAGGATTGCGCGCATTTCGCGATATTTTGCCGGCACATGCTAATTATCCGCGTAAGTTTGACCTTTTGGTTGTCGATGAAGCTCACAACGTAGCGCCGGCTGCCGGTGCCCAATATGCACTTGAGAGTCAGCGAACCCGCTTGATTCGCGCTATCGCGCCCCACTTTCAGCATCACCTGTTCCTGACTGCGACTCCGCATAACGGTTACACCGAGTCTTTCACCTCACTGCTTGAGCTGCTTGATGACCAGCGTTTTGCCCGCAACATCATGCCAGATGATAAACAGCTCGCTCAGGTGATGATTCGCCGGCTAAAAAGTGAAATTACCGACAAGAATGGGAAGCTGATCTACGCCCCACGCAAACTTGAGGCTCTGAGCGTCGATTACACCGCAAAAGAGCGTGAAATCCACCACAAACTGCAGGCCTTCTGCGCCTCTCGAGAAGTTGCGGACGCTGAGTTAGGTAGTGTGACGGGTGCGTCTTTCATCAATCAGTTGCTGAAAAAGCGCCTGTTCTCGTCACCGGCCGCATTTGCTTCGACCTTGGCAAAACATATCGCCACGTTGGAAAGCGGCGCAGATCGCAAAGATCGCGACAGGTTGTCTGATCGTATTTTGCTCAAGGCCATTCAGCGTGCTGAAGAGGATTACGCCAACGACGCTGATGTTGAGACGGCGCAGCAAGAGGCTGTCGAGGAAGCGACCCGTCATTCTCGGCCTTTAAATGACGTGGAGCGTGTTTTGTTGAACGAACTGCGTCAGTGGTCGCAGCAGGCGATGCACCAGACCGATTCTAAGGCTAAAGCCGTTCTTACCTGGATCGACAGTTATTTAAAAACCAATGGTGACTGGAACGGTAAGCGCGTAATTCTTTTTACCGAGTACCGCACAACGCTAGATTGGTTGCAGCGAATTCTGGCAACTCATGATTTGGGCGGCGACCGCCTAATGACTTTACACGGTGGCATGGATTACGACGAGCGAGAGATGGTCAAAGCAGCTTTCCAGGCAGCTCCGGATGTCTCCCCAGTGCGCATTTTGTTGGCGACCGATGCAGCTTCGGAAGGTATCGACCTGCAGAACCATTGCAACTATCTCATCCATCTCGAAATCCCTTACAACCCCAACGTTATGGAGCAGCGCAACGGCCGTATTGATCGTCACGGCCAGCGGGCAGAAGAGGTTCTTATCTGGCACCCGGTTGATGCCAAAGAAGATGGCGAAGCAGTCGGTGGGCATAAGGACGACATCCTGCGCGCGCTGCGCAAGCTCGACTCAATGCGTGCAGATATGGGCAGTGTTAACCCGGTTATCGCCCCGCAAATGTCGGGACTGATTGAGGGATCTTTGCGTGATCTCGACACTCGCATGGCGGAAGCAAAGATTGAACGGGCCCGTCGCTTTGTTCGCACGGATAAAGAAATTAACTCTCGAGTGGCCAAGCTGCATGAGCGCCTAATTGAGACGAAGGAAGGCTTGCACCTGTCTCCTGAACACATTTTGATGGCAGTCAAAACTGCTTTGGCGTTGGCGGACAAACCTGCACTGCAGCCGTTACAGCTGACTGGCTTCGAGCCAGGTGCCGTATTCGAGTTACCTCCGCTGGGTGGCGCTTGGGAGCGTTGCCGAGAGGGGTTAGAGCATCCCTTTACAGGCAAGATCCGACCTGTGACCTTCGATCATGATGTAGCGAAGGGTCGTGATGATCTAGTACTGGTTCATCTCAATCATCGTCTGGTGCAGATGTGCCTGCGCTTGTTGCGTGCTCAGGTATGGGCGCACGGAGATAACAAAAAACTCAGCCGAGTAACCGTTCGTATGCTGCCCGACGACCGTCTTGATTCACCTGCAGTAGTGGTTGTGTCGCGATTGGTCGTCACCGGTGGTAATCACCACCGCCTGCATGAAGAGCTAACGATGGCCGGTGGCTATCTTCGTGATCAAGGTTTCAAGCGCGAGGAGGGCGTAACACGGGTTCAAGCTTTGCTAGATGAGGGACGACCATCTCGGTTGGAAGACGTTGCTTTCGACTCTCTGCGAGCACGTTTTTACGCTGCCGAAGAGTCTATTCAGCAAACTCTTAAAGCGCGCTCGCGCAACCGCCTTGAATCTTTGGGCAACACTCTAGACTCCCGAAAAAACTCAGAGCTGAAAGATATTAGCGCCGTATTGAGTGAGTTAGAGCGAGCGATCAGTGCAGAGCTAAGCAAGGCAGAGCAGCCCGAGCAATTGGCTCTATTCAGTGAAGATGAACGCACCCAGTTGCGTCGTGACAACTCAGCGTTGGTGGCGCGCCTAGCACGCATTCCAGTTGAGCGGCAGCAAGAAATCAGTGCTATTGAAGCGCGCTATGCCGCGCCCCAGGATCGCACCTTTCCCGTCGCTGTGATCTTTATCGTTCCCGAATCGTTCACACAGGGAGGTCGTGTATGAGCCAGGACAACAACCACGACGAATGGTTATCCCTGATCGAGATTTCAGGCCCGTTCCTCGCTGTACCTGTATTAAAAAAAGCCTTTCCACAAGGTCTAGAGGCTGTCGAGGGCCGCGTACGCAAGTATCTGCGTCAAGCCTATGATGAGTGGTGCGAGGCGCGTGATGCTGACGACCCGCAATTTGAAGAATTACACCGCGCCTGGATTAACGAAGTGTTGGCACGCGGCCTTGAATATGATGAGAAAGATTCGGGCGAATTGCTCAAGCGAGGCGAGGCTATACCGGCAACGCTGCACATCGCGCTGCCAGAACATGGCGTTACGCTAAGCCCGGATTACGCGCTGGTCGACGGTCAGAAAGTACTACTACTGATCCAAACCTACCCTGCGGATACCGACTTGGATGCAGCCATGAGCCAACAAGGCTGGGTGGCGACGCCTGCAGAGCGAATGGTGCAACTCTGTCGTACTACGAGCTGTCGTTTGGGGTTGGTCACCAACGGTGAACGGTGGTTGCTGATCGATGCACCAGTCGGCTCGGTCGTTACTTACGCCAGCTGGTATGCGCGTTTGTGGGGACAAGAGCCATTAACCCTACAGGCCTTCCTCACGCTGTTAGGTATTCGCCGTTTCTTCGTGGATGCCAGTGAGCAGCTGCCTGCACTCTTCGATGAATCTCTGCAACACCAGGAAGAGGTCACCGATGCATTGGGTGAACAGGTACGTCGTGCGGTCGAAGTACTTATTCAGTCGCTGGACAAGGAAGACCTGAATAGCGGTCGGACGTTGCTGCAGGATGTGGCGCCTACCCAACTCTACGAAGCGGGCCTGACCATCATGATGCGGTTGGTCTTCTTATTGTCGGCCGAAGAGCGTGGGCTGTTGTTGATGGGCGATGAGGCTTACGAGGCCAACTACGCCATTTCTACATTGCGCATGCAACTACGCAAAGAGTCGGACGAGGTGCTGGAGCGTCGACATGACGCTTGGGCGCGTTTGCTGGCGACCTTCCGCGCCGTATACGGCGGAATTGAGCATGAGACTCTGCGTTTACCGGCGTTGGGAGGTTCGCTGTTCGATCCGGATCGGTTCCCCTTTCTCGAGGGGCGTCCAGCTGGTTCAAGCTGGCGTACGTACGATGCCCGGCCCCTGCCAATCAACAATCGCACTGTGCTGCTATTGCTGGTGGCAATCCAGCAATACAAAGGTCGTACCCTATCTTATCGTGCGCTTGATGTAGAGCAGGTCGGTTACGTCTATGAGGGCTTGCTCGAACGCACGGTTAAACGTACAGGCTCAGTGACGGTAGAATTGGTCGGCGGCAAGGGCGCAAAAAAAACTATTTATCCTTACGGGGATTTGGAGACTCTGCGGGGGCGCGGCGAAGATGCGTTCGTTAGCCATCTGGCGAGTTCGCAGGGGCTTAAGCGAAGTGAAAGTGCTATCCGCAAAGATTTGGCACGCGCTGTGGATGGAGCGCTGAGCAATCATCTGCTGACGGCCTGTCATGGCGATGAGGTGTTGCGTGATCGGCTGTTGCCTATTGCTAATTTGTTGCGCACTGACCCGTGGGGTTACCCATTGGTGTACGCGAAAAATGCATTTATCGTCACCACCGGCTCAGACCGACGCGAAACCGGCACCCATTACACCCCGAAATCTCTGACCGAGGCGATTGTAGCCGAAACCCTTACGCCGGGAGTCTATATTGGTCCTACTGAGGGTGCGCCGCGCGAGCAATGGGAACTAAGGTCACCTGCGGAACTGCTCAGTCTGAAGATTTGCGATCCGGCCATGGGGTCGGGCGCATTCCTGGTTCAAGCCTGCCGCTGGTTATCTGATCGCCTCGTCGAATCTTGGTCACAGGTCGAAGCTTCGGGTAAAACGGTTAGCATAGATGGTGAGGTTTTGGGTACTGTCAGTACCAATGAGCCTCTGCCTCGCGACAGTGAGGCGAGAATGGTGATTGCGCGCCGCCTTGTCGCCGAACGTTGCCTATACGGGGTCGATTTGAACCCGCTGGCAGTTGAACTCGCCAAACTCTCGCTATGGCTGGTAACGCTGGCCAAAGGCCGACCCTTTGGCTTCCTCGACCACAACCTGCGTTGCGGCGATAGCCTGCTTGGCATCCATCGATTAGATCAACTCACTCAGCTTTCAATGACTCCCACGAACCAAGGCCAGTTGCGCCTGTTCGGCCAAAACGTCGAAAGGGCTGTACGCGAAGCCATCGAACTGCGCTTGCGCCTGCGCGAAATACCCATTCGCGACATCCGCGACGTCGAAGCTATGGCGCATCTGGATGCCGACGCGCGGCGCATGCTCGAAGTGCCTGAATGGATTGCCGATACATTCATTGGTGAAATGTTCGCATCGAGCGGCAATGGCTCGGTATTAGAAAGCTTACTGGCATCGCTGGCCGTTCAGGCTGGACAGGCCATAGAGGGCGATCGGAGCGTACTCGTCTCTATGTGTCGCAGATCGGTAGCTACACTTTCAACCGATCTACCTGCCGAAAAAAACCAGCGACGGCCTTTTCATTGGCCTCTGGAATTCCCAGAGGTGTTCACTAGTGAACGCGGCGGCTTCGATGGCATTGTCGGTAATCCACCTTTTCTGGGCGGGCAGCGAATCACCGGTATCGCGGGCACGGCCTTTCGCGATTGGCTTGTCGCGTACATTGCCGAGGGGCGTCGTGGCTCGGCGGATCTAGTCGCCTATTTCTTCTTAAGGGCTTGGAGTTTACTACGCGAAGGTGGCGGCTTCGGGCTCCTAGCGGTTAACACAATCGCAGAAGGTGACACGCGACAGGTCGGGTTGGACGCCATGATTGAAGTAGGCGCAGTCATCCATGCAGCCTATCCAAACGAGCCTTGGCCTGGGAAGGCGGCGGTCGTCACTAGTCGCGTGCATATCCATAAAGGTGAATGGCATGGGGAGCGCTCGTTGCTCGGGCGACCCGCCCGATTTATTTCGGCTTTCCTCTCCAATCGTGAAGAATGGACTCCCAAGCGACTGAAGGCGAACGAGGGCATCGCGTTTCAAGGCTCAAACGTACTTGGCACTGGCTTTGTGCTTTCACCTGATGAGGCCCAACGGATGCTAGACGCCGACGCGAAGAACGCCGAAGTGATCTTTCCCTACATCAGCGGCAATGACTTAAATTCTGGCTGCGGACAGCGACCTAATCGTTGGGTGATCAACTTCTGGGATTGGTCTGAAGATCGCGCACGAGAATACAAGTTACCCTTCGAGCGCGTTCTTGCGCTTGTGAAGCCAGATAGAGATAAGTTGGGTGGAAATCCGAGTGCAGAGATGCGAAAGAAGAAGTGGTGGTTATATGGCAGGGATGCCAAGGCCCTCTACCATGCGATCGGTCGCGGCCATCATTTCGAACGTCATCAAGAAGGTTGGGTTCGTGAACGACCTCAAGAAACTAAAGTGATGGGGACAACGTTAACTTCGAAGCATCGATCTTTCTCGATGTTGATGAATGATATTGTTTTCGACCAAACCATTGTGGTTTTTTCAAGTGTGAGTGCCCATGCGCTTCTTAACTCAGCGATACACCTAGTTTGGGCTAGTGCACGGGGTGGAAGTTTGGAAACGCGTCCTCGATATATCCAGACGGATTGCTTCGAGACATTCCCGTTTCCCGCCAGTACTCAAGATGGAGATTTCCAATTCGATTTCTTGAGTAAGCAATTGCATGAAGCGCTCCTTAGCCTGATGCAGGCAGATAGCATTGGCCTCACCAAACTCTACAACCGCTTCCATACAGTCACTGAACGTGACCCTCGAATTGAGGGACTACGTGGGTTGCAACGCGAAATAGATGCCGCTGTTGCTCAAGCCTATGGCTGGAGCGACCTTGATCTCGGTCACGATTTCCACGAAGTGCCGTATCTATCTGAGAACGATTGCGTCCGTTTCACTATTTCGGAGACTGCGCGTGTCGAAGTGTTGCGGCGCCTTTCTGAGTTGAACAGGCAGCGTTATGAGGATGAGGTCGCCCAGATTCCGCCCATCGCTGCCACGTCGCGTACTTCGTCCCGTGCCAAACGCGTTGTTAGAGCCTCAGGCGCAGAGTCCGCCCAGCCGGAATTAGATTTTGGCGGGTCAACGTTATCTGCCGTAGGCAACGATCCGATCGTTAAAGTTTTGACATTTCTAAAACTAAATATCGGCTTGCACGCGAAGGCAGAAATTCTCGCCGCCACCGGAGTTCCGGAAGGGCGATGGAATGCTGTGATCGCAGAGCTTTTAGTGGCTGGCAGAGTCGAGCGGCAGGGCGAAAAGCGCGCGGCGCGATACCGATATATCGGGGAGGCGGTTTGATGGAAAACTACCGCTATCCCACAGAGCTCATTGTATCCGCCCGAAACTTTGCTGACTCCGGCTGGATTGGGGCGATGGGTGACGCTTTTCGCGAGGAGTATTCCGCGATGTGGCAGGCGCGGTCTTTCACTGCTTGCTCAGCCATGAAGAAAGGTCGGTGGCTGGGGTTGATAATCGTGTTTTTTACTTTTCGGAATGCCGCGCCGAAAGCTGTAGGTATCGCGGATTTTGAGGTCGAGGAATGTATAGATGAGCCCGCTCAATGAAGATCATTCCATTTTCCGAACTAGTCGAATCTGATCTCGTGGTCGATGCCTTATATGAAGGCGGCTCAAACGGACAACTTGCAGGCGAGCCTATTTCAAAATTGCTTCCAGGCTCCGGAAACATGGGTGGTTTTCGAGTCTCTGGTCGTGGTGAGAGAAAGAACTGGGTTGTTTTATTTACAACCGGAGAAGATAGGGATTGGCCGGATACGCTTGATCTGAGCACCGGCCAATTTGTTTATTACGGCGACAACAAAACACCGGGTCATGAACTGCATGACACCAGGGCAGGTGGAAACAAAGTGTTACGTCACGCGTTCTCGTGTCTCCATGCACATCAGGATCCACGAACCGGCATTGCACCCTTTTTGATTTTTAAAAAGCTACCTACCGCTACAGCCTCTCGATCGGTACAGTTCAAAGGTTTAGCCGTTCCAGGATTTCAGGGGCTATCAGCGACCGAAGATTTAGTCGCCGTCTGGAAGTCATCCGATGGACAGCGATTTCAGAATTATCGTTCGATTTTTACAATCCTCGACGTTCCAGTCGTCAAGCGTGCATGGATCAATGATCTTGCTGTAGGTATTTCTAGGACCGCGAATGCGCCAAAGGCCTGGATCGATTGGCTAGAGTCTGGAAGGTATTGCCCACTGACGGCAGAGGCGACAACGATCATTCGTTCGGTCGAGCAGCAATCACCCGATACTGCCTTGAAACGCCGTATCTTGGCCTGTGTATGGCGGTACTTCAAAGTTGTACCTATCGCATTTGAGGCGTTTGCTGCACGCATTTACCAAATGACCGACTCGCGCGTCATCGTTGATGAAATCACTCGCGGTGCTATTGATGGCGGACGCGATGCCGTAGGGCGTTATTTGCTTGGATTAGGTGACGACCCCGTTTATGCCGAGTTCTCGCTTGAGGCTAAGTGCTACCAGCCAGCGCTTGACGGTGAGGCATTGAACACGGTGGGCGTTAAAGAGGTGTCTCGACTGATTTCTCGTTTACGGCATAGACAATTTGGCGTGTTGGTTACGACCTCAATAGTTGCTCGTCAGGCCTATCAAGAAGTGCGCGAGGATCGTCATCCGATCATTTTTATATCGGGGCGAGACATTGCCGAAATTTTGATCAAGAACGGCTTCAACACGGAAGGCAGAGTTGAAGCCTTGCTAAAAAATGAATTCAAAATTTAGAGGTGCTCATGGAGCCAAGCGCTGTGAAACAAACTGCTAATGCATGGATCGCTATCGATCATGGTCTTTCCACTGATCCAGCGCTTGCACCTTACACTTTGGTCCTAAAGGGCGAGCGGGGGCTTTATCAAGCCCTCGCGGCAGATGACTGGGTCCTGATCCTGAGCATCTCAGGCGATATCACACGTGTGGGGCGTATCATGCGCCTTCGCTCCAATAGCGAGTCCACTTCGCTTTTCTTCGATAAAGTGCTGGCTGTTGAATCACCAGTGCCGTTTGTTAAAACGGGTCTCGCTCCGCCAACGGGTCGTATTTCTCGCGTGCAGTGGACCGAGTTCGCTGAGGTTCTGCCGAAGGCACTTGATCTGACGGTTGCCGATGTCCCCCTGATCAAAAATGAGGCCTACGTCCGCGAGTTATTGCAGTTCGCCATCATGGATGATCTGCTAGGGCCTGCCGGTGGCCCTGAAGAGTTCATCGTCGATATGGGTGTGCGAGATCGTTACCTGGTAGGCAAGCTGGCGCCGATGGACAACGCTGAGCGTGGCGAAGACTGGGTTCCTGCCGAAAAAGGTGATGAAGATGAGCCTTTCGACCTAGAGCTAAAAGCGCAAGGTAAGAAAATTGACTCGCCCTCAATCTCTGGCAGCGGTGACTCCGATGCAGATGAAGAGCTGGATGCTGCTTCGAATCAATCGCTTGCACCCTCTAGTTTGGGCTTCACCTTTTGCGTCGACGGCAATATTGAAAGTCTTGAAGTAGAGGTGAGTTGGGGGCGTTATGAACGTGTAGCCAGCGACGATCACGACCATACGAAGCTTATAAAAGACAAGCTCGTTAAGGCTAAGGTTTGGAAACGAGCTCCTTCTGGTGGTGTGTTTGCGCTTGCGATGACACCGGGGGTTGTTTCACCTATCGCGCCAGATGCTAGCAGCCCCGAGGTGCGTATTCAGGGCACTGTCAGATCGCCCAATGACAATGGCGATCGCTTGGTCACTCTATTTCTGGTTAACGGGCAAGCGGAGCCAGATGAGAATCGCGATACCGCGTGGGTGTTTCAGCCTGAAATCGTTGTGCGAGCGAAAGCTGGCAGCAAAGTAACCGATATTTTTCGTCGCCGTCCGGCACTGGATGCGGATGCTGGTGCTGAAGACGATGAGGATCTGAGAGAGCGCTTAGCCCTGGAGATGATCTACCGCGATCGCGTCGAGTTTGCCGTAGGCCATGGTGTTGCGGTGCATGCAACAACCGGCAGCTCTCCAGTTAGGGCACTTGAGCTGCGTACGGTGGTCATGCCGCAGTACGAAGTCGCTGTCACTGAAACGCCAGGCTTAGATCCGCAAGATCGGTCTGCGATGCGCAAAATGACCGCCGATGGCTTGCTAGACATGCAGACATTGGCAGACCTTGATAAAGATGCGCTCATCGCAGCACTCGGTGTTTTGACGCAAGACTATGCCGCATGGATTAAGGATCAGCGAGGCCGGATCGGTAGCGATGTAATTGGTTACGACAAGCAGGCCAACGAAGCGCTGGAACGCTGCGAATTGATTCAGGCGCGGCTGCGTGCAGGCGTCGAATTGCTGGCTATTGATGACAAGGCGCTGGCTGCGTTTCGCTTCGCTAACCGAGCAATGGCCATTCAGCGTGTGCGCAGCGCCTATGCCCTAGCACGGCGACGTAAACAAGATGTAGATGCGAAGGACTTTGATCTACCGAAGAACCGTACTTGGCGACCCTTTCAGTTGGCCTTTCTGTTGTTGTCCGTTCCGGCGCTGGCCAATCCGGCCCATACGGACCGTACCCAGCCATTGCAGGCTTATGCCGATCTAATTTGGTTTCCCACGGGTGGTGGTAAGACTGAGGCGTACTTGGGTGTTGCGGCGTTCACCATGGCGATTCGTCGCTCACAAGGAAACTTGGGCGGTTACGACTCATCACGCGGTCTAGCCGTCATCATGCGCTACACCTTGCGCCTGCTGACATTGCAACAGTTTCAACGGGCAACCGCATTGATCTGTGCAATGGAGCATCTTCGGCGTGAGGCGCTGGCGGTGGGGGACAAATCCTTGGGTGAGAATGCCTTCACCATTGGCCTATGGGTCGGTAACACTGTGACACCGGGTAAGACCGAGCATAGTCACAAGTTTATTGAGGCCGTTCGTACACCAGGGAAGAATACTGCTGGTATGGCTTCACCCGCGCAGCTGACGGGCTGTCCTTGGTGTGGTTCAGAAATTCTTCCCGGCCAAGATATTGTCGTCGACAAAGTTGCAGGCCGTACGTCGATCTACTGTGGCGACAAGAAGAGTGAGTGCGATTTCTCGCGTGGACGTTCAAGTAAACAAGATCATCCTGGCCTGCCAGTTATGGTGGTGGATGAGGAGATGTATCACCGTCCGCCAACCATGATGATCGCCACCGTCGACAAGTTCGCGATGATGGCTTGGCGCGGGGAGGTGCGAAATTTGTTCGGCAATGTTTCGCAGGAGTGCACCCGTCATGGTCTGCTTTGGCCCGGCTCTGAATGCAATACCGGACATAAGGCTACTGCTGCTAAACCTGCCGCGACTATTAAAGCAATTCGTCCAATTCGACCGCCAGACCTGATAATTCAAGACGAATTCCACCTAATCAGTGGTCCTCTGGGAACCATGGTGGGCCTTTATGAAAGCGCCGTGGATGAGCTTTGTAGTTGGCGTTTGGGTGATAACTCAATTCGCCCAAAGGTAATTGCATCCACGGCTACCGTGCGTAAGGCGCAGCAGCAGGTCAACAATGTGTTCATGCGCCAGGTAGCTGTGTTCCCGCCGCACGGTCTAGATGTTGAGGACAATTTCTTCTCGGTACAGCGGTCGATTGAGCAGAGGTCGGGGCGACGTTATTTGGGCATTTGCTCGCCTGGCAGTTCCCGTCCGGCGATGTTGATCCGGGTCTACACCGCTGCGTTGACTGGTGCGCAGGCGCTGTTCGACCGCTTCGGTAAGGTCGCTGATCCGTACATGACCATGGTGGGGTACTTCAACTCGCTGCGTGAGCTGGGGGGTATGAAGCGTTTGGCTGAGGACGATGTGCAGACTCGTGCTTATCGCGTGCAAATGAGCATGGTTCAGCGCCCCGGATTGGCCCAGCGCAGTGTCATGAATATTCGTGAGTTGACCTCGCGAGTGTCCAATCAAGACATCCCCAAGTACCTAGATCAGCTTGAGGTAATGTTCAAGTCCGAATGGGACCCTGAAAAGCTCAAGCACGTGACTCGCTGGGTTGATGGGGACTCTCGGGCCATTGATGTTGTGTTGGCGACCAATATGTTGTCGGTCGGGGTCGATGTGAGTCGTCTGGGGATCATGGCTGTCAATGGTCAGCCTAAAGGGACCGCGGAATACATTCAGGCGACTAGCCGTGTAGGGCGCCAATCGCCAGGACTGGTCTGTACCGTTCTGACTTGGGCAAGGCCTCGCGACCTCTCGCACTACGAGACCTTTGAGCACTATCACGCCACCTTTTACAAACATGTCGAGGCCCAGTCGGTCACGCCATTTTCGCCGCGGGCGATGGATCGAGGGCTGACTGGCGCGATGCTCTCGTTGCTGCGGGCAAAACATGCGGACTTTGCACCGAACACTGGAGCGGAGAGCCTCAAGCAGCCGAACCAGCCTGAAATGTTGGATGCCATGGAGGTGCTCGAAGCTCGAGCCGATAACGTTGCGGAAGAACCGGCGCAGAAGCTCGCTGGAAGCATGCTCAGGCAACGTGCGGATGAATGGGTGAAGGAAGTGATTCAGGGTAACCGTCTTTTGGCTTACGAGAAGCGGGGGCCGGATAAAGATAGAACCGCTGCATTGATTAATGCGCCTGGTCCGCAAACTTGGAATAACTGGACAGTGCCAATGTCGATGCGAGAGGTCGAGCCGGGCGTGCGTTTAGTGATGAACTCAGCGCGTATAAATGACGATATTCAATGGAAGCCCCGCCCTGCAGCGGCTGATAAGGACGAATGAAAATGGCTAACGAAAAAACTCCCGTTGGTTCAGTCCGGCCGAGCCAGTTGCTCTGGACTTATGGACCCGGTGCGCTGATCGATTTGCCTAACCTGTCGGTCGTGACGCTAGGGATAAATTTTTGGGAGAAGGATCGCTGTCGGCCAGTAGTAGAAAGTCGCCTGCTGGCTGCCGTACAAAAATTACTCGGCCCGCAGGTTGAATCGCTGCGTATGCCTCCGTTCACGGTTAGCGACACTGTTGATCCGTTCTCGGCTGAAGCCAATGTTGGGGTTCCGGTGCGCCCCTTTCCTCGCTGGTTGCGTTGTGTGAAATGCGGAATGCTTGCGCCTTATGACAGTGGGCTGTTCGATTTAAAAGAAAATCGTTATCGGCCGGAGGCGACTTGCTTCGTTCATACGGGCTGTACGGGGAATCCAGATAAACCCTTGCCTGCGAAGGATGCCGATGCTGTGCCGGCGCGTTTCCTGCTGGCTTGCAAGAGCGGGCATCTGGATGACTTTCCCTGGAATTGGTACGTCCACAGTGGCCATAGCGGTTGCAAGGGCACGCTGAGATTCTTTGAAAGTGGTGCGTCTCTGCAAACCGAGAACCTTTGGGTGAAGTGTGACTCCTGTGATGTGGCCCGTAATATGGCTCATGCTTTCGGGCAGCTAGGCAAAGAAAATCTTCCGGGTTGCCGAGGTCGGCACCCGCATCTGGATCATTTCGAGCCTGACTGTGACGCGGAGCCGCGCGTGGTTCTGCTGGGCGCGACCAATAGTTGGTTTCCCATCTCTATTTCTGCTTTGGCCATTCCGCAGGCTAAAGATTCGCTGGGTCAACTTATCGACGATGGTTGGGAATTCTTCCACGATCTTGATGGCATAGAGGACGTGCCGTTGACGGTAAAAATGTTAAAAAGAACCGGTGCGTTGCCGGGGATTGATCAATATTCCGCCGAGCTGATCTGGGCTGCAATCGAAGAGCATCGTAGTGGTGCTACGAATGTCGCTGAGTCGGACATAAAGGGACCTGAGTGGCGGGTGCTGATTGATCCGTTGCCGGTGAATGACTATCCACATTTCACCTCAGAAATAGTCAATGTTCCTGCGCGCTTTAAGAACAGTATCTCGAGGGTGCTGTTATTGAAGCGCTTGCGTGAAGTTAATGCGCTGCTCGGCTTCACACGGGTTGAAGCTCCTGACGATTCAGCTGACCTGGCAACCGGTCCTACTAAAGCTCCACTGTCACGAGGAAAGCCCGATTGGGTTCCTGCGAATCAGGTACATGGCGAAGGCATTTTCATTCAATTCGATGAGCAGGCTATTGCTGAGTGGGAACAGCTTGAAGACGTCCAAAGCGTTGATGAGAGGTTACGGGGTGGTCATAAGGGCTGGCGAAACTCTCGGCATCTAAGCCCTCCGGAAGATGGCTATCCAGGCGCTCGCTATGTGCTGCTTCATACCTTGGCGCATATGCTGATTCGTGAGCTGGCGTTGGAGTGCGGGTACAACGCAGCCAGCATCCGCGAGCGTATTTATGCGGACGTGAATTCAGAGGGCTGCCAGGCGGGCTTTATTATTTACACGGCGGCTGCCGACTCCGATGGGACCCTGGGTGGTTTGGTTGAGCTGGGTAAGCCTGAGAATCTTGAGCGGTTGCTTGTGCAGGCTTTGCGGCGTTCTCGCATATGCTCGTCTGATCCGCTTTGCGCCGAGCATGACCCGAAGAAGGATCGAAGTCTGCATGCGGCCGCGTGCCATGCATGTTCATTCGTCGCTGAGACCTCTTGCGAGCGGGGTAACCGCTATCTCGATCGTGCAATGGTGGTTCCTACCTTTGAGAACGACAAGGCTGCGTTCTTCAAGGAAGTTTGAAATGAAAACTCTGCTGGAGGCAGTGTCGGCGTTGGTGGCTATTGTTTCTCCTGACCGTACCGAAGCTTTGGCTGCAGCGGTCAGGCTCATTGGTGTTGAGAGTTCAGGGAAATTGAATAATGCTTCCGTGTTGTCTGCTAGGGCAAGTAACTCATTCAAGGCGATGGTCGCGGCATGGAAGTCTAACCCTGTCACCGGTGAAACCTTAGCAGCTATGCTGCTGGCCGCTGACCATGCTTATCGTCAGGCAGAGGCAAAGCAGATAGTCGATTTGGTGTGGACCGGCCCGACTACGGACATTGTTCCGGCTCGTCGAACCGAACAGGCTCTGATCCAGGTAATCAATGCTGCAAAGCAGCGGTTATTCATAACGAGTTACGTTGCTTACGACATCGAGTCGATCACCAAGGCTCTGAGGTCAGCGGCGGATCGTGGTGTGGCGATCAAGTTCCTGATGGAACTTTCGACAGCCAGCGGTGGCAAGGTCAGCATCGACCCCATTGGTAACCTGCGAAAAGTCGTTCCTAGTGCGCTTTTCTACATCTGGAAGGACAAGGGCGCGGCCTTCTCGAATGGCAGCGTGCATGCGAAGGTCGCGGTGGCCGATGGCTCGCACTGTTTCATAACTAGTGCCAACCTCACCGGGTACGCAATGGATCAGAACATGGAGGCCGGAGTCTTGATCTCTGGAGCTCCATTGCCCGATCAGCTTCATCGGCACCTTGAGGCGTTGGCGGTAACTGGGGTGATCGTGCCTGTCGCGTGATGTTCTTGTGGGAGGGGGGTGAATGTCGCGAAGTGACATCATGCGAGCGGTGAAACGCGCTCATACAGCGCCAGAAATTGTCGTTCGCCAAGCACTGCATGCTTTAGGGCTCAGGTTTCGTCTGCATCGCCGAGATCTCCCCGGTTCGCCGGACATAGTCCTGCCGAAATTCCGAACGGTGGTTTTCGTGCATGGATGTTTCTGGCACCGCCATCCCGACTGCCGCTACGCGACTACTCCTAAGAGTAGACAAGAGTATTGGCTACCAAAGTTCGAAGCGAATGTAGAGCGTGATGCGCGGAAGGAAGCTCAGTTGCAAGACCTGGGCTGGCGTGTAGTGGTGATGTGGGAGTGTGAAACGAAGAGTCTTGAGGCGCTGCAGGCTCGCCTCAGGCTTGAATTCGACCTTCCGCTTGGCGAATCGATTCATAGTCCCTGATGTGTTGCATCAGGCTTTCTCCGATCACTTCTCCCAATCGCACCGGAACGGCGTTGCCGATCATGCGGCCGACGGCTTTGAAGGTGATCCGCTCTGGTTCCATGAACACGTAGTTTTTTGGAAAGGACTGTAGGATCGCTGCTTCACGCAGTGATAGAGCACGGGCCTGATCAGGGTGGCCGAAACGGCCGTTCCCGAAGCCGTAGCAGAGGGTGGTCATTGTCGGGCTTGGGCGATCTGCGCGCATACGCCCGTATACGCTCGGATAGGTTTTTCCACTCGCTTTACGATGGCATTCAGCGACTAGCTCTGGCGGCCAATCTTTCCAGGTTCCGCCTGGCCTGGAGTGAATTATGCGTCGCATGTTGATCGGGGTAAGTGTTGCTGACCGGTGAAGCGGGTCGTTTGGGTCACATTCTCCGGCCGCGAGGCGAGGCAGTGCGCCGATTACGTCCTCGACATTGACCGGGGTGTTCAGGTGCGTGGGCGGAATGATGCTTATGGGCATTCCCAGTTTAGAGGCGAGCAGAACATGGCGGCGTCGCTGCTGTGGCAAGCCGTATTCGACGCAAGCCACTCGTCCGTCCCATATCTCGTAACCTTGGTCCCTGAGGCTTTGTACGAAATCGTGGTACACCTCGTGCTTTGTGACGTCAGGAACGTTTTCCATGGTTACCAAGTGAGGCTCAGTTTCCTTGATGAGGCGGCTGAAGTGATAGAGCAACGGCCATTTGCGATCGTTTCGGGTGTCTTTGCCTTGATTGTAGGTTGAGAAAGGTTGGCAAGGCGCGCATCCGGCTAGAAGCCTGTAGCGGTCTGGCCGATACCAGGCCAGTAACTCCTCTGCTGTCACTTCCTGCACGTCCTTTTTTATAAAGGTTGCTTGGTTGTTCTCCTGGTAAGCGTACGCACATTGGCCTTCGATATCGTACCCCGCATGTACGGTAATGCCGGTGTTGCGCATACCAGCGGTGAGGCCACCAGCTCCACAGAAAAGGTCAACTGCATCAATCATTGGGATAGGCCCTCCTAGTGGGATGTATTCTAGCTGGAAACTTTGTAAAGATCGAGCACGATAACTGATATAGCTATCATTTCGTAAGCTGTGCCTCCTAGAATTATGTCATTGCTCTGATCTCCTGAATCTGTTCTAGGGAGTTAGTGGTTGAGGTCTGAGTATGTTTCAATTTTTTGCATGGCGCTGATACCGCAGTGCTCTATCCACCAAAAAGGAAGTTGGCGTTCAATCTGGAAGTTTGTTTGCGTACTAAAGAGATAGACAGGCGTTTCCTGATGAGCGATGGTTTTATGGAGTTTTCCGCTGGTGTTGTGTTGGTTGACCATTATTCTCAATGCCGAGCGTCTCCATGATGCAGTCCGTAAAGCTCCTTGAGTTTTTGTGACGTTTAATTACGCAAGATGTATTGTGATGACGCTTTCAAAGCTTTCGGCAATTCAGTCCGCTGCTCTGGTTCGGGTAAGTTAGTGCCGATGTGGCAGCTCGGTGTCGCCAAGAGCCGAATGTGGAGTGTTAAGGTTAATTGCGAGAGTTAATAGATGTTCTCCCGTATAGATACCTTGGTAGCTTAGCGAAGGCATCCATACGAGAAAATTTAAACTAGTTTTTTTGAGTTTTTTTGTAGGTGACCGCTAGAGTTTTAGACGTGTATAGTTTAGCTATTTCGTAATCTGGGTTGTAAGTGGCAATGTTGTGGGCTGCGATTGTTAGACCGGCTGTTACGCCGCCAACGATAGTGAGTGCGCTAATTCCTAGTGCGGTTATACGGCCGGCTGTATATACCCTGCATCTGAGTCCTTGGGATTCAATTAGCTTTTCAATGGTCTCTACCGTGTCACCGAAAAACTCAGATTCGATTTCTTTTATTTTAAAAGAGCGCTTATTAGAGATCATTGAGGAAATTTCCTCGTTCGAAATACTGCCTGCTGAGTAAACTCCAATATCCATAAATCCCTCATTGATGGTAGTGCTATTTAAAATAGCTCTTTGTTTATTCCCAGAAGCATCATATTTTTGTCGTAGCACAGTGGTATTGAGTCGCAGTTGCCACCTTGTTCCTTTACATCTTTTTTATCCACCAATGGAAGATATTTAGGTAAATCCTGATCTTCGATCTCTTGCCCATTGATCGAACAGTTAAAAACCGCTGTTGTCATGCACGCAACGTCAAGTTTGCTTACGTCTACCCGGCTTGATGGTGGTTTTTTCGTTGCCTGTTATTCGTAAAGCTTTCCTCCGTAGCCTGGACCGGTACCCTCTTTATAAGCGACTACAGCGCCTGACGTATCCGTACCCAAGTACCATCCAGTAGTAACACCATAGAGTCCAGCGGGTGCATTTCCCATAAACTCGCCTTGATGTGCGCATGTTCCTGCGCTATCGCAACTGGTAAGTCGAAATCCAGGAACAGCTTTAATGAAGCGATTTCCATTTTGATCCACGTACGGCCTGTTCGCCGATTGGTAGACTGAGTTTGGAAGAGAACAGTTGATATGTTTGATCGATAATATCGGGGCGGGGGTGGGTGTCTTATCGCATACGCGAACGTCCACATCCGCGACGGCTGTGATGGCTATACCTGCCTGTAAAACGACTATAAGAATTGCGTTAATTAGTGAGGCTTTAATGTTCATCTAAATGCTCGGCTTTTTGATTGAGGATTGGGGGGGCATGGCGCCCAAAAACTACGCTTTAGGGCAGTGTTCAGACCGGTAGCGCCGACGATTTGCTGTTCGGTGGTGCAGCGTGGGGCTGTGGAACGCGGTTTTCTTCTGCGAGGCTGGGCTGTCATGCACGGTGGGCTCCCTGTATCGACATAAATAGCTTGATGTAGGCGCATTATGTCGAGTATCGACATGTAACGCTATTCCTGTCCAGGGGGCAATGCCCAACCATTCCGCTCCAATTGGAGGGTGGTATGTCGGGCACTGAAGAAAGACAGCTGGCAGTGGTCGTGGGACGGGCCATTGCCAAGCAACGCAAACGCTGCGGCTTAACTCAGAATGAGGTCGCGGAGAAATTGGGGGTGAGTTTTGACGTCGTGTCGCGTACGGAACGCGGTATCGTCATGCCAGGCATTGCACGACTGATGCAGCTCGCCGCAATTTTTGACTGCGAGACAGCGGAGTTGCTGACAGAAACCAGTACCCGCTCTACGGATCAGGCCAGTCGCATGGCTGATTTGATCAGTGATCTCGACCACGCTGAACGGTTGCTTATCATGAGCATGGTTGAGCAGTT
>Ga0163161_10001130_pt1 | contig 20132 bp, 19 predicted proteins | sample S45metaG_FD_129847 | JGI IMG/M metagenome (GOLD analysis project Ga0163161, IMG submission 129847) | Switchgrass rhizosphere microbial communities from Kellogg Biological Station, Michigan, USA - S4-5 metaG | ecosystem: Host-associated > Plants > Roots > Rhizosphere > Soil | place: USA... | reverse complement strand
GTCAGCAGCAGCGTGCGGATGTGGGCGCCGTCGACGTCGGCGTCGGTCATGATGATGATGCGGTGGTAGCGCAGCTTGGCGACGTTGAAGTCGTCCGCGCCGCCGCCCGCGGTGGTCGCGCCGGCGCGGCCGATGCCGGTGCCCAGCGCGGTGATCATCGTCAGAATTTCATTGCTGGTGAGCAGCTTCTCGTAGCGCGCTTTTTCGACGTTCAGGATCTTGCCGCGCAGCGGCAGGATGGCCTGGAACTTCCGGTCGCGGCCCTGCTTGGCGGAGCCGCCGGCGGAGTCACCCTCCACCAGGTAGACCTCGCAGAGAGCAGGATCCTTTTCCTGGCAGTCGGCCAGCTTGCCGGGCAGGCCCATGCCGTCGAGCACGCCCTTGCGGCGCGTCATTTCGCGGGCCTTGCGGGCGGCTTCGCGGGCGCGGGCGGCCTCGACGATCTTGCCGCAGATGATCTTGGCGTCGTTCGGGCGTTCCTGCAGGTAGTCGGTGAGCAGGCGGCCGACGATGTCTTCCACCGGGGCGCGCACTTCGCTGGAGACCAGCTTGTCCTTGGTCTGGCTGGAGAACTTGGGCTCGGGCACCTTCACGCTCAGCACGCAGCACAGGCCTTCGCGCATGTCGTCGCCGGTGACTTCGACCTTCGCTTTTTTCGCGAACTCGTTCTCTTCGATGTACTTGTTGATGACCCGGGTCATCGCGGCGCGCAGGCCGGTCAGGTGGGTGCCGCCGTCACGCTGCGGGATGTTGTTGGTGAAACAGAGGACTTGCTCGTTGTAGCCGCTGTTCCACTGCATCGCCACTTCCACGCCGATGTGCGTGCCGGGGATGCCGCCGTAGGTGTCGGCCGGCTTTTCGCCCGCTGCATAGAACGAGTTCGGATGCAGAACGGTCTTGCCCTTGTTGATGAATTCCACAAAACCGCGCACGCCGCCGGCGCCCGAGAAGTCGTCTTCCTTGCCGGTGCGCTCATCGAGCAGGCGGATGCGCACGCCGTTGTTCAGGAAGCTCAGCTCGCGCAGGCGCTTGGAGAGGATTTCGTAGTGGAAATCGTTGTTCTCCTTGAAGATTTCCGTGTCCGGCAGGAAGTGCACTTCGGTGCCGCGCTTGTCGGTGTCGCCGATGATCTTCATGGGCGAGACCTCGAAGCCGTTCACCGTTTCGAGCAGGCGGTTCTGCACGAAGCCGCGGCTGAATTCGAGCTCGTGGATCTTGCCTTCGCGGCGCACGATCAGGCGCAGCTTGATGCTCAGCGCGTTCACGCAGGACACGCCCACGCCGTGCAGGCCGCCCGAGACCTTGTAGCTGTTCTGGTTGAACTTGCCGCCCGCATGCAGTTCGGTGAGCGCGATTTCGGCGGCCGAACGCTTGGGCTCGTGCTTGTCGTCCATCTTCACGCCGGTCGGGATGCCGCGGCCGTTGTCGGTGACGGAGATGGAGTTGTCGCTGTGGATGGTCACGACGATGTCGTCGCAATGGCCGGCCAGCGCTTCGTCGATGGAGTTGTCCACGACTTCGAACACGAGGTGGTGCAGGCCCGTGCCGTCGGAGGTATCGCCGATGTACATGCCGGGGCGCTTGCGCACGGCTTCAAGCCCTTCCAGGATCGTGATCGAGCCTTCGCCGTAGCTGGTGTCGGCCAGGATGACTTCGGGCGCGACGACCTGGACTTCAGGCGTGTAGACCGGCTCGGTGTGCGGGACTTCAGGCTTGTTTTCTTCTGCACTCATTCGATATTCCTCTATCTCTCTCACGTCATCGACGTGATTTTTCGGGCTCTCAAGAACTCAATTCGCCGCCTCTTGAAAGCGCAAACCCGCGGAGGGCCGCGGGTTGTCTGCGCAAGGCGCTTTGTTGTCTGTCTGCTAGATACGCATCGGCATCACGACGTACTTGAAAGATGCGTTCTCGGGGATGGTTAACAAGGCCGAGCTGTTGGAGTCGGCCAGGTCCAGCTTGACCATGTCCTGGTCCATGTTGGACAGCGCGTCGATCAGGTAGGTGACGTTGAAGCCGATCTCGATGGCGTCGCCGCCGTAGTCGATGTCGAGTTCGTCCTGGGCTTCTTCCTGCTCGGCGTTGTTCGATGCGATGCGCAAGGTGCCGGGCTCGATGTTCAGGCGCACGCCCTTGAACTTCTCGCTGGTCAGGATGGCGGTGCGCTGCAGGCTGGCCAGCAGCGGCGCGCGGCCGAGCGTGACGGTGTTCTTGTGGTTCTTCGGAATCACGCGGTTGTAGTCGGGGAACTTGCCCTCGACCAGCTTGGTGACGAACTCCATGCCGCCGAAGCTGAACTTGGCCTGGTTGTTCGCAAACTGCATCTCGATGGCGCCTTCGGCATCGGACAAGAGGCGCTGCATTTCGAGCACGGTCTTGCGCGGAAGGATCACTTCTTGCCGCGGCACTTCGACGTCGAGCGTGGCGGAAGAGAAAGCCAGACGATGGCCGTCGGTGGCCACCAGGCTCAGCTGCTTGCCTTCGGCGACGAACAGGATGCCGTTGAGGTAGTAGCGGATGTCATGCACGGCCATCGCGAACGAGACCTGCGAGAGCAGGTCCTTCAGCGTTTTTTGCGGCACGCTGAACACAGGGCCGAAATTGGCGGCTTCCTGCACCAGCGGAAAGTCTTCGGCGGGCAGCGACTGCAGCGTGAAACGGCTCTTGCCGCCCTTGAGCACCAGCTTGCTCGCGCTCGACTCGAGGCTCACGGTCTGGTCGGCCGGCATGGTGCGCAGGATGTCGATGAGCTTGCGCGCGCCGATGGTGGTGGTGAAGTTGCCTTCGTCGCCGCCCAGCTCGGCCGTGGTGCGGATCTGGATCTCGAGGTCGCTGGTGGTCAGCTGGAGCTGGCCGCCGGTCTTGCGGATCAGCACGTTCGCCAGGATCGGCAGCGTGTGGCGCCGCTCGACGATGCCCGACACCGACTGCAGCGCTGCAAGAACCTTGTCTTGGGTTGCCTTCAAAACGATCATGTCTTCTTCCTCTTCTCTATCTCTTTGAATCAGCTTGTAAGACGCCATTCTCCGCTGTCGCGAGGGGCATTTCGGATGACATCAGGCTTCAGCCCTTGAGCGTCTGTTCGAGGACGTGCAGCTGCTGGTTGAGCTCGGTGAGCTGCTGGCGCTCGCCCGAGATCTTGCGCACCGCGTGCAGCACCGTCGTGTGGTCGCGCCCGCCGAACAGCTCGCCGATTTCCGGCAGGCTCTTTTGCGTGAGCTCCTTGGCCAGGTACATCGCGATCTGCCGCGGCCGCGCAATGCTGGCCGGGCGTTTCTTGCTGTACATGTCGGCGACCTTGATCTTGTAATAGTCGGCCACCGTCTTCTGGATATTCTCGACCGAGATCTGCCGGTTCTGGATCGACAGCAGGTCGCGCAGCGCCTCGCGTGCCAGGGCGATCGAGATCTCCTTCTGGTTGAAGCGCGAGTAAGCCAGGATCTTTCGCAGCGCCCCTTCGAGCTCGCGCACGTTGGAGCGCACGTTCTTGGCGACGAAGAAAGCCACCTCTTCCGGCATCTCGGCCGATTCGGCGCGCGCCTTGTTGATAAGAATGGCCACGCGCATCTCGAGCTCGGGCGGCTCGATGGCCACCGTGAGGCCGGAATCGAAGCGCGAAACCAGCCGCTCGTGGATGTCGGCCAGACCCTTGGGGTAGGTGTCGCTGGTCATCACGATGTGCGACTTCTTGGCGAGCAGGGCCTCGAACGCGTTGAAGAATTCTTCCTGCGTGCGGTCCTTGTTGGCGAAGAACTGCACATCGTCGATCAGCAACAGATCGAGCGAGTGGTACCGCTCCTTGAACTCATCGAAAGTCTTGCGCTGATAGGCCTTGACCACATCCGACACGAATTGCTCGGCGTGGATGTAGAGAACTTTGGAATCGGGGCGGTCGGCCAGCAGCCGGTTGCCCACAGCGTGCATCAGGTGGGTCTTGCCCAGGCCGACGCCGCCGTAGATGAAAAGCGGGTTGTACAGATGGCCCGGCATGCCGGCCACGTGCATCGCCGCGGCGCGCGCCATGCGGTTGGCCGTGCCTTCGACGAGGGTGTCGAAAGTGAGGCCTGAATTGAGGCGATTCTTGAAGCCGGCAGCGGCCGGCTCTTCGCCCGGACCGGCCACGTCGCGCGGCACATCGGTCTCTGTCATCACGGCGATGGGCGCAGAGCGCACGGGTGCTTCACGAGGAGCAAGCGCTAACTCGACGGCCACGGGCTGGCCGTACATCTTCTCGGCCATGGCGGCGATCTTGCCGGCGTACTGGGCGCGAATCCAGTCGAGCTTGAAGCGGTTTGCCACGAACACCGTCATGCGCGAAAGGTCGTCGGCGACCTGCGCTGTCAGGGGCTTGATCCAGGTGTTGAACTGCTGCTCGGACAGCTCTTGCGCGAGCTGGTCGACGCAGGCCTGCCAGAGGCTTTCGCCGATGCCGTCAGTCGACATGGGCGCTTTGAAAAGTGGTGAATCCCTCGGGCATTTCTTGGTATAGGTATTGTGGATATTCTCTGCTGGAAGGCGCCGGGCATTCTAACTTGTCAAAACCTTATCCACACGCTGTGGACGGCTGCGAAAGGCCCGCAAATCCAGTCGAAGATTGTTCCCGGGCCGAATGTTTGCGATAATTGCGGGTTTCCCTGAAAACCTCATTGCGTCTTTCGGGGGCCATCCGAAACACGCTCCCCCAGCGCCCGCTGCTTTTCGCATGCGGAAATCAGGGAATCAGGAACCATCATGAAACGCACATACCAAGCATCCAAAGTCCGCCGCGCCCGTACCCACGGCTTTCTGGTCCGCATGAAGACCCGCGGCGGCCGCGCCGTCATCAACGCACGCCGCGCCAAGGGCCGCAAGCGCCTGGCCGTCTGACGGCAACCCACCTGCCGTTGCCAGCAGCCGACCCGCCAGCGCCAGCTCCCTCAGCTAGCGCACACGGCGTGTCAGGCTCGGTTTCCATGCAGCGGCTCAAGACCCGCGCGCAATTCCAGGCCGTCCTCGCAGGTGCCACCGTGGCGCGCACTGCTCATTTTGCATTGCATCGCTGTGCGCTCGATCTCGCATCGAGCGCGGCTCCGCTGTTCGCGTCTGACGATGTCTGGCTGGGCGCCATGGTGCCCAAGCGCTGGGCGCGTCGTGCCGTCACGCGCAACGCCATCAAGCGACAGATCTACACCGTGAGCGCCGCACCCGACGTCGCCCTGCCCCGTGCCGCGCACGTGGTGCGGCTGCGGGCGGGTTTCGACCGCAAGGAATTCGTGAGCGCGTCCTCGGACAAGCTCAAGGGCGCCGTGCGCGCCGAACTCCAGCAATTGCTGGCGCGCGCCGCGCGTTCGCCGGCGCCGCCTTCTTCCCCCTCCTCCTCATGAAACGCCTGCTGATCGGCCTCGTGAAGGGCTACCGCCTGCTGCTGAGCCCCTGGCTCGGCCAGTCGTGCCGCTTCACGCCGACCTGCTCGGTGTATTCGATCGAGGCCCTGGAAGTACACGGCGCGCTCAAGGGCAGCTACCTCACTCTGCACCGCATCGCGCGCTGCCAGCCCTGGTGCCAGGGCGGCCACGATCCGGTTCCACCGAAATCACCGTGTCGCACTGACAAGTCAGGCTCGCTGTTTTCGTCTCTTCTCTCCTCCGACAAGAAGTCTTCGTCATGAACGATATCCGCCGCACGATCCTGTGGGTGATTTTTGGGTTCTCGCTGGTATTGCTGTGGGACCAATGGCAGGTCTTCAACGGCAACAAGCCGACCTTCCTGCCGTCGAGCAAGCCCGCCGCCGTCGCCACCGCCCCGGCCGGCACCACGCCTGCCTCCAGCAACGGCGTGCCGACGGCATCCGGTACCAGCGGCAACGCGGGCGCGGTGCCCACGCAGGCTGCGGCGGCTGCTCCCCGCGAGCAGGTCGTCGTGACCACCGACCTGTTCAAGGCCACGATCGACAGCGAAGGCGGCACGGTCAACCACCTCGAACTGCAGAAGTACGACGAAGCCGACCGTACCAAGCGCGTCGTGCTGTTCGAAAACGGCTCGCCCGCCACCCGCTACGTGGCGCAGACCGGCCTGCTGAACACGATCGATACCGGTGACCGCTTCCCCAACCACCTGACGCCGATGACGGCGAAGGCCGGTCCGCGTGAAATGGCCGACGGCCAGAACACGCTGGAAGTGAGCTTCGAGAGCGCCCCCGTCGGCGGCCTGAAGTACACCAAGACCTATGTGTTCCACCGCGGCGACTACGCCATCGGCGTGCGCCACGAAGTCGCCAACGTGAGCGATCAGCCGCGCGACGCGCAGCTCTACCTGCAGCTGCTGCGCCACGGCACGGTGGCTGCCGGCACGATGTTCGGCACCAACACCTTCACCGGTCCCGCCGCGTACACCAACGAGAAGAAGTTCCACAAGCTCGACTTCAAGGACATCGCCAAGGGCAAGATCGAACCGCCGCCGCCGGCCAACGACGGCTGGATCGCGATGGTGCAGCATTACTTCGCGTCGGCATGGCTGCTCAAGGGCGACCCGGCCAGCGAGCAACTGCGCCGCGAATTCCGTGTGAAGGACCTGGGCGACAACCTCTTCACCGTCGCCATGGTGGCCACGCTGCCGAAGATCGCCCCGGGCGCCACGCAGACCGTGAACAGCGTGCTGTTCGCCGGTCCCGAAGAAGAACGGAAGCTCGAAGCCATCGCCCCCGGCCTGGACCTGGTGAAGGACTACGGCATCTTCGCGATCATCTCCAAGCCGCTGTACTGGCTGCTCACCCAGCTGCACGGCATCCTGGGCAACTGGGGCTGGTCGATCGTGGCGCTGGTGGTGCTGCTGAAGGCGGCCTTCTACTGGCTCAACGCCAAGGCCTACGCCAGCATGGCCAAGATGAAGGCCATCAACCCCAAGATCATGGAAATGCGCGAGCGGCTCAAAGACAAGCCGCAAGAAATGCAGCAGGAAATGATGCGGATCTACAAGACCGAGAAGGTCAATCCGATGGGCGGCTGCTTCCCGATCGTGATCCAGATTCCGGTGTTCATCGCGCTCTACTGGGTGCTGCTCTCGTCGGTCGAAATGCGCCATGCGCCGTGGCTCGGCTGGATCACCGACCTGTCGGCACCGGACCCCTGGTACATCCTGCCGGTCGTGATGACGGCCACGTCGCTGTTCCAGACCTGGCTCAACCCGACGCCGCCCGATCCGATGCAGGCCAAGCTGATGTGGATCATGCCGCTCGCATTCAGCGTGATGTTCATCTTCTTCCCGGCCGGCCTGGTGCTGTACTGGATCACGAACAACACGCTGTCGATCGCGCAGCAGTGGTTCATCAACAAGCGGCTGGGCGTGCTGGGCAAGTAAGCCGCACGACCACCGTGACCGCAAAGGGCCGCATCCGCGGCCCTTTTCCTTTTTTGCTGAAAGAATCGCGCTTCTGCCATGACCTTCGCCCGCACCACCGATCCCATCGTCGCCATCGCCACCGCCTCGGGGCGCGGGGCGGTGGGCATCGTGCGGGTGTCCGGCGCCCGGCTGGCACCGTTGATCGAGGCGGTCTGTGGGCGTGCGCTTAAGCCGCGCGAGGCGACGTACCTGCCGTTCCGCGATACCGACGGCGAGCCGATCGATCACGGGCTGGCGATCCACTTTCCTTCGCCGAACTCCTTTACCGGCGAAGACGTGCTCGAGCTGCAGGCCCACGGCGGCACCGTCGTGCTGCAACTGCTGCTGGCGCGTTGCCTCGAAGCGGCGGCGGAAGCCGATCCGGTCACCGGGCGCCCGCGCCTGCCCGGCCTGCGCGTGGCGGAGCCGGGCGAGTTCAGCCAGCGTGCCTTCCTCAACGGCAAGATCGACCTGGCCCAGGCCGAGGCGATCGCCGACCTGATCGACGCCAGCACCGAAGCCGCCGCGCGCAGTGCCGGGCGCTCGCTGTCGGGCGCGTTTTCGCGCGAGATCCATACGCTGCGCGATGCGCTTATCCACCTGCGCATGCTGGTCGAGGCGACGCTCGACTTTCCGGAGGAAGAGATCGACTTCCTGCAGAAAGCCGATGCCACCGGGCAGCTCGCCAGGCTGCAGTCGCAACTTGCCGCCGTTCAGCAGCGCGCCAAACAGGGCGCCCTGCTGCGCGAAGGCATCAAGGTCGTCATTGCGGGCCAGCCGAATGCGGGCAAGAGTTCGCTGCTCAACGCCCTGGCCGGCGCCGAGCTGGCCATCGTGAGCGCCGTGGCCGGCACCACGCGCGATGTGGTCTCGCAGACGATCCAGATCCACGGCGTGCCGCTGCACGTGGCCGACACCGCCGGCTTGCGCGAAAGCAGCGACGAGGTCGAGCAGATCGGCGTGGCGCGCGCCTGGGGCCAGATCGAGAGCGCCGATGTGGTGCTGTTCCTGCACGACCTGACCCGCGCCGACCAGCCGGACTACGCGGCCGCCGACGCCGAGATCCTGCGCGGGCTCCAGGGCAAGCTGCCCGCGAGCGTGCCGGTGCTCGATGTCTGGAACAAGCAGGACGCCGCGCCGACGGCCGCTCCGGCCCAAGGCATCGCGCTGTCCGCGAAGACCGGTCTCGGCATCGAGGCCCTGCGCGACCAGTTGCTGGCGATGGCCGGCTGGCGGTCCGTGCCTGAAGGCGTCTACCTCGCGCGGGCGCGCCATGTGCAGGCATTGGGCAAGGTCGAGACGCACCTGGCTTTGGCCGCCAGCCACCTCGCGGCCCAGGCTCAGTTGCTCGACCTGCTGGCCGAGGAGCTGCGCCTGGCGCAGAACGCGCTCAACGAGATCACCGGGGAGTTCGGCGCCGACGATCTGCTGGGTGTCATCTTCTCTCGCTTCTGTATCGGGAAATAGCGACACATGGCGATGCGTCGCCCCGCGAAACGTAAACACTTGTAGCCCAAACTCGCGGCCTTCGCGATACTTCAACCCACATGCGGGGGTCGAAGAAAAAATGTCCATCCAGAACCTGAGCCGCGCCATCGCGGAAAACACGAGCACCGACGCTTTTGCGTTGACGTTCACCGTCCAGCAATGGGACACGGTGGCCGGTTACCTGCAGCCCATCGACACCGGCGTGGGCGACGTGCTGATCGAGCAGAACACGCCCGACCGCTCCGTGTTCTTCGTCGAGAGCGGCGCCATCAGCGTGCACCGCGTCAGCAGCAAGGAACAGATGCGCCTTGCCGTGCTCTCGCCGGGTTCGGTGGTGGGTGAAGGTGCTTTCTTCTCGCGCCAGCCGCACGCGGCCAATGTGGTCGTGACGGGTGCGGGACGGGTCTGGCGTCTCACGGCGATCCGCTTTGCGGAAATGTCGAACCGTCAGCCGAACATGGCGCTGGAGATCGCGATGGCGCTCGGCGCCGTGATCGCCAAGCGCATGGCGCACCGCACCAAGCGTGTGGCGGTGACCTGAGGCGGCCCCGGCGTCCGCTAAACCCAGATCCGCAGGCCGCACACGCAGCAAGTTTTTGTTTTCGATTCCGAGAGTAGTCAGCAAGTAAGCCATGGCCTCGATCTGTCCGGTCTGCAGCACGGAAAACCGTGAGAGCGCGAATTTCTGCAAGAGCTGCGGCACGACGCTGTCCGCCACGGCGAGCCGGATTCCTCCTCCCCCCAGCCCGGCCGGCCAGGCCGACCGCGAATGGGCCACCACCGCGCCAGCCCAACTGCGGGCGCCGACGATTCCGGCGCCGCTGTTCGATCTGCCCGAGCCTGCGCCGTCCTCGCGCAGTTTTTTCGGCAGGGCACCCGCTGCTGCGCCGGGGGATGATCGAACCGTGATCCTGGCGTCCGGCCAGCCGGCCGCGTCGGCATCGTCCTCCAGCGGACGGTCCGAGCGGAAGCGCTCGCGGGTCAAGGTGCCCCGGCCGCCCGAGCCTCCCGAACCGCCGCTGCGCCGACGCGGCCTCGCGCTGTGGCTGGGTCTGCTGGCGCTCGCGGTGGTGATGGTCGTTGCGGGCTGGTATGGCTATGGCAGCCGCAAGACGGCCGAGCCGGTCGAAATCCCGCCGCCGCCCGTTGCTGCGCCCGCACCGGCGCCGGCCATCGTCGCACCGCCAGCCGCGGAGCCTCCGCCTGCCGAGCCTGCTGTGATACCGGAGACGCCGGCCGCAGAGGCGCCCGCAGCAGAAGGGACGCCCGCCGCGCCCAAGCCCGCTGCCAAGCCACGCAAGCAGGCGACCCCTGCGCCCCAGGCCGCAACGCCGGAAGCGCCAGCGCCTGCTGCGGCAGCGGCACCGCCGCCACCGGCCCCGGCCCCTCCATCCGAACCGCAGGCCCAGTGCGGCGACCGCAACTTCATCGCCAAAGCCCAGTGCATGGCGGCGCAGTGCCTCAAGCCTGAGTTCAAGGCGCACGCGCAATGCGAAGCGGTGCGGCGCCAGCAGCGCATCGAAGAAGAAAAGCGCAACCCCACCCTGGTGAATTAGCTCTTGCACTGAGCTCGCCCCAGGCTGCGCGGCACTTCGTGTCCGCTTCGCCTACCCCCTCGAGGGGCATATCCAAGGCCCGCCGGACGGTTCCTCGGTATTCCTGAAGGGGACGTCAGCCTTTTTGGAGGCGCTCGATCGCGATGGCCAGGGCCGTGGGTTTGCCTGACAGCACCAGCGTATCGCCATCCGTCAGCACGGTCTCGCCGTTGGGCACGCGGGCCTGGCCGTCTTGGCGGCGCAGGGTGGCGACGCGCACGCCCAGCGTGTCCAGCGCCAGCTCCTCCAGGGTGTGGCCGATGGCGCGGGAGCCGGGGGTCAGGGTGAAACTGTTGAGCCGTTCGTGGTCGATCTCGTCGGCGTTGTCGTCGTCGGCGCCGTGGAAATAGCCGCGCAGCAGGTTGTAGCGGGCGTCGCGCTGGTCCTGCACCACGCGGATCACGCGCCGCATCGGCACGCCGACCAGTGCCAGCGCATGGCTCGCGAGCATCAGCGAACCCTCGATGGCCTCGGGCACCACCTCGGTCGCGCCCGCCGCCTGCAGCTTCTCGAGGTCGTGGTCGTCCTGGGTGCGCACGATCACCGGCACGTGGGCCGCGTGGGCGCGGGTGTTGGCAAGCACTTTCATCGCGCCGGGTACGTCGAGGTAAGTGACGACCACCGCGCTGGCGCGCGCGAGGCCCGCGGCCATCAGCGCCTGCAGCCGCGCCGCGTCGCCGAACACCACCGAGTCGCCGGCGGCGGCGGCCTGGCGCACGCGGTCGGGGTCGAGGTCCAGCGCCATGTACGGGATGCCTTCGCGCTCCAGGATGCGCGCGAGGTTCTGGCCGCAGCGCCCGTAGCCGCAGATGATCACGTGCCGGGCGGTGTTGATGGTCTTGCGCGCGATGCTCGTCATCTGCAGCGATTGCTGCAGCCAGTCGCTGGCCACCAGCTTTCGCACGATGGCGTTGCTGTACATGATGATGAACGGCGTCGCGAGCATCGACAGCACCATCGAGGCCAGCACCGGGTTCGCGAGCCAGGGTGGCAGCAGGCTGCGCTCCTGAGCGAGCGTCAGCAGCACGAAGCCGAACTCGCCGGCCTGCGCAAGATAAAGACCGGTGCGCAGCGACACGCCCGAAGTCGCGCCCAGCACCCGCGCCAGCAGTGTCACCAATGCCAGCTTGAAGAACAGCGGCACCAGCAGCAGCACGCCCACCAGCAGCCAGCGGTCGACCACGATGTGCCAGTCGAGCGACATGCCGACCGTGATGAAGAAGAGCCCCAGCAGCACGTCGTGGAACGGGCGGATGTCGGTCTCGACCTGGTGCTTGTATTCGGTCTCCGACACCAGCATGCCGGCAATGAAGGCGCCCAGCGCGAGGCTCAGGCCGGCCAGCTCGGTCAGCCAGGCCAGGCCCAGCGTGATCAGCAGCACGTTCAGGATGAAGAGCTCTTCGCTGCGTCGCCGCGCAACGATGGTGAGCCACCAGCGCATCACGCGCGGTCCGCCGTAGAGCAGCAGGCCGATCAGGAAGGTGGCCTTCAGCAACGCGAAGCCGAGCGCCTTGGCGAGCGCCTCGGGCGGTGCGCCGAGCGCGGGAATCAGCACCAGCAGCGGCACCACCGCCAAGTCCTGGAACAGCAGCACGCCCATCACGCGCCTGCCGTGCTCGCTCTCGAGCTCGAGCCGCTCGGACATCAGCTTGACCACGATGGCGGTGCTGCTCATGGTGAGTGCGCCCGAGAGCGCCAGCGCCGTCTGCCAACCCAGGCGCCAGGCTGGCGGCAGCTGCGTGGCGATGACGAGGGCGCCGGCCGTGGCGATGGCCATCGTGAGCAGCACCTGCAGCAGGCCCAGCCCGAACACATGTTTGCGCATCGCCCGCAGCTTCGGCAGGCTGAACTCCAGCCCGATCACGAACATGAGGAACACCACGCCGAATTCGCCCAGGTGGCGGATGCCCTCGGAGTTCTGCGCCAATGCGAACGCATGCGGCCCGATCAGGACGCCGGCCGAGAGATAGCCCAGCATCGGCGGCAGCTTGAGCGACCGGCAGACCACCACGCCGATCACCGCGGCCAGCAGGTACAACAGCGTGAGATCGAACGAAGACATGGGTGCGGATGCTAGAGCAATGTCCGTGCACGCGCGGTCCGAAGGAAACGAACCGAGCGCCGCCGGGCCGCCCCAAGGCGCGAGCGGCCCCCTCGGGGGGCAGCGAGGACACGCAGTGCCGAGCGCGGGGGCAACACGCTGACCCGTAAAATCCGCGAATGAGTTCCCGCCCCGCCCCGGCCCCCGTGGTCGACCCCGAAGCCATCCTCGCTCGGGCACGCCTGACCTTCGACATCGAAGCCGAAGCCGTCCTCGGTCTGAAGACCCGCGTCGGCCCCAGCTTCGTCGAGGCCGTGCGCAAGATTCTCGAAGTGCGCGGCCGGGTGGTCGTGATGGGCATGGGCAAGAGCGGCCACGTCGGCCGCAAGATCGCCGCCACACTCGCTTCGACCGGCACGCCCGCGATGTTCGTGCACCCGGCCGAGGCCAGCCACGGCGACCTCGGGATGATCAAGTCGGTCGACCTGGTGCTGGCGATTTCCAACAGCGGCGAGGTCGAGGAACTGACCGTGATCCTGCCCGTGGTCAAGCGCCAGGGCGTGCCGCTGATCGCCATGACCGGCCGCGCCGATTCGACGCTCGGACGCCATGCCGACATCACGCTCGACGCGGGCGTCTCCAAGGAAGCCTGCCCCCTCAACCTCGCCCCCACCGCCAGCACCACCGCCCAGATGGCGATGGGCGACGCCCTGGCCGTGGCGCTGCTCGATGCGCGCGGTTTCGGCTCCGAAGACTTTGCGCGTTCGCATCCCGGTGGTGCGCTGGGCCGCAAGCTGCTGACCCATGTGAGCGACGTGATGCGCTCCGATGCCGAGGTGCCGCGCGTCGCGCCCACCGCCACGTTGAGCGAGCTGATGCGCGAGATGAGCTCCAAGGGCCTAGGCGCTACCGCCGTGGTCGATGCCGAAGGCCGCGCGATCGGCATCTTCACTGACGGCGACCTGCGCCGGAAGGTCGAGACCGGCGCCGACCTGCGCGCGCTCACGGCCGCCGACGTCATGCACCGCGGCCCCCGCACGCTGCGCGCCGATGCGCTGGCCGTCGAGGCGGCCGACCTGATGGAAAACCACCGCATCACCAGCGTGCTTGTGGTCGACGTGGCGGGCCTACTGATCGGCGCGCTGAGCATCAACGACCTGATGCGCGCGAAAGTTATCTGATGCCGCTCGCGTTCCAGGCCGAGACCTTGCTCGCCGCGCAGGATGTCCGCATCGTCTTCTTCGACATCGACGGCGTGCTGACCGATGGCGGCGTCTACTTCACCGAACACGGCGAAACGCTCAAGCGCTTCAGCATCCTCGATGGCTACGGCCTCAAGCTGCTGAAGCTGGCCGGCATCGTGCCCGCCGTGATCACCGGGCGCGATTCCAAGCCGCTGCGCGTGCGGCTTGAGGCGCTCGGCATCGAGCATGTGCGCTACGGCACCGAAGACAAATTGCCCGCGGCCGAAGCGATGCTCGAACAACTCGGCTTCACCTGGGCAGAGGCCGCAGCCATCGGCGACGACTGGCCCGACCTGCCGGTGCTCACGCGTGTCGGTTTTGCCGCGGCGCCGGCCAATGCGCACGTCGAAGTGCGAACCATCGCGCGCTACGTCACCCAGGCGCGCGGCGGCGAAGGCGCGGCGCGCGAATTCTGCGACCTGCTGCTCACGGCCTGCGGCCAGTACCGCCACCTGCTCGACGCCGCGCGAGGCCCGAACCCATGAACAACCTGAAAAGCGTGTGGGGCCGGGTGCGCGACGTGCTCGACCGCGCAACGATCTACCTGCCGATCATCTTGACGGCGGCCGTGGCGCTCGGCACCTACTGGCTGGTGCGCAACGCGCCCAAGCTGCTGGAGCCCACTGCCAAGGCGGCGCCCACGCACGAGCCCGACTACTTCATGCGCGACTTCGTGATCAAGAACTTCCTGCCCAACGGAGACCTCCGCAGCGAACTGCACGGCAAGGAAGGTCGGCACTACCCCGACACCGACACCGTCGAGGTCGACGAGGTGAACATGCGATCCGTCTCGCCGCAGGGCTACACGACACGCTCGACAGCCAATCGAGGGATCTCGAATTCGGACGGCAGCGAGATCCAGCTGTTCGGCAACGCGGTCGTCATTCGCGACCCTTCGGTGGGTGCGAACGGCAAGCCGACGCCGCGCCTGGAGTTCCGCGGCGAATTCCTGCATGCCTTCCTCGACACCGAACGGGTGACGTCGAACAAGCCAGTCACGCTGATCCGCGGCACCGACCAGTTCACCGCCGACAACCTCGACTACGACAACCTGAGCGGCGTCGCCAACCTGACCGGCCGGGTGCGCGGGTTGCTGGTGCCGTCGGCCGCCGCGACGGCAGGCGGCGGCAAGAAGCCACGCTGAAGAAGACACAACCACGCATGACCATCACGTCCCCGCTCGTCTTCATCACCGGCGCTTCGAGCGGCATTGGCCAGGCCCTGGCTTCAAGTTTCTACGACGCGGGCTATCGGCTGGCGCTGGTTGCCCGGCGAACGGGGGAAATCGAAACATGGGCAACGGGCCGTCGATTGGACGCCACCCGCTACCAGATCTATAGCGCCGACGTGGCGCAGACCGACAGCATCGTGGCCGCCGGCAACGCCTGCATCGAGCGCCAGGGGCTGCCCGACGTGGTGATTGCCAACGCCGGCATCAGTGTGGGCATCGACACCACGGAGCGCGGGGACATCGACGTGATGGCGCGGACCTTCGCGACCAACAACGTCGGCTTGATGGCCACCTTCCATCCGTTCGTCGCGGCGATGCGGCAGCGCGGCAGCGGGCGGCTGGTCGGCATCGCGAGCGTCGCGGCCATCCGCGGGCTGCCGGGGCACGGGGCCTATTGCGCGAGCAAGGCAGGCGTGGTCGCGTACTGCGAGAGTTTGCGCGGCGAGCTGTACAAGAGCGGCGTCGAGGTGGTCACGCTCTGCCCGGGCTACATCGACACGCCGCTCACACAAGGCAACCGCTATGGCATGCCCTTTCTAATGAAGGCCGAGGACTTTGCCGACCAGGCGTTGCGGGCCATCGAGGCCGGCACGAGCTACCGGGTGATTCCGTGGCAGATGGGCGTGATCGCCAAGATCATGCGCATGCTGCCGAATGCACTGCTCGACCGCGCCGTGCAAGGTCGCGAGCGCAAGAAGCGCAGCGGCGAAAGCTGAAGCCGGGCCCGGCGATTCCCCAATGAAAAAGGCTCCCAGGGGAGCCTTTGTCTTTATGTGCGCAGGTTTCAGTAGCCGCTGTTGCCACCACCGCCGTAGCCGCCACCGCCGCCGCCGGAGCGACCACCGCCGCCACCGCCACGGGGACCTGCGCCGTAGGGGCTGCGGAAACCGCCATCGCCACCACCGCCGCCACCACCACTGCGGCCACCGCCGCCGCCGTAGCCGCCACCACCGGAGCGACCACCGCCGCCACCGCTGCGATCGCCGCCGCCACCACCGTAGCCGCCACCACCACCGCCGCCGTAGCCTCCGCCACCACCGCCGCCATAACCACCACCACCGCCGCCGTAGCCGCCACCACCGCTGCGCGGGGGACGCGCTTCCATCGGACGTGCTTCGTTGACGACGACGCTGCGGCCGCCCAGAGGTTGGCCGTTCATGCCGTTGATGGCAGCTTGCGCTTCGGCGTCACTGCCCATCTCGACGAAGCCGAAGCCCTTCGAGCGACCGGTGTCGCGTTCCATCATGACCTTGGCGCTGGTCACTGCGCCGAACTGCCCGAATGCCTGTTCGAGATCACCGTCGCGCACCGAGTAAGGCAGGTTGCCGACGTACAGTTTGTTGCCCATCGAGGGACTCCTATAAACACATCAAGAAAAGCGATGGAGTCCCGAAAGCATCACTCAAACGAGAGCCGTCGAGTCGCGCGAAACTGACCGATCACCGAACTACCCCCCGACCAAAATGAAGAGGGAGGCTCGTGCATTATGGGTGAAATATTCAAAAAGCAAGCGAGAAATTGCTTCTTGGAGTAGCACTTGTCCAAACCTTGGAAAGCTAGCGCACGCTTACCGAACGGAATGAGGCGATTGGCGCTACAGGTAGAATCCGCCCCGTCATTGGGGAGTAGCCGCCTTCCGTTTTCGAGAAGGGCCCGCGTCAACAGACTTGTCCTGCCCCACACGGGACATGGCGCGTGCAGTGAACACACCTGGCGAGACCTTTGACCGTGCAACTTCGGGAATATGGCCGAAGGTGTTGCACGGTCATTTGCGTCCTTCGGCCCAAGGAACCCCACGTTCATCATGGAAGCTTTTCTCGTAGCAACGGGCGTCGTCGCGCTCGCGGAAATGGGCGACAAGACCCAACTCCTGGCCCTTCTTCTCGCCGCGCGTTTCAGGAAACCCTGGCCGATCGTCCTCGGCATCTTTGCCGCCACCATCGTCAACCATGCCCTGGCGGGCGCGGTTGGCAACTACATCACGCGCTGGCTCGGCCCCGAGGTGCTGCGCTGGATTCTTGGCGGCTCCTTCATCGCGATGGCCGTCTGGATGCTGATTCCCGACAAGCTCGACGATGACGACGCCCCCGGCGCCTCGCACTTCGGCGTCTTCGGCACCACGCTGATTGCCTTCTTCCTGGCCGAGATGGGCGACAAGACCCAGATCGCCACCGTCATGCTCGCGGCTCGTTTCACGCAGGACTACTTCTGGGTCGTCACCGGCACCACGCTCGGGATGATGCTGGCCAATGCGCCTGTGGTGTGGCTGGGCGAGAAGATCGTGCGACGCGTGCCCATCAAGCTTGTGCACGGTATTTCGGCGGCGATCTTCCTGGTGCTGGGCATCGTGATGATCGTCGGCTGGTAATTCGACGGGGCGATATACTGCCCCTCGCGCCGATTTGCTACAGCTTGCGGGCGCTTTATAAATTCAGCTAAAGACGGCAGTCGGACCCGGCTCGTTTTTGGCGAGGCCGGGTTTTTTCATTCATGTCGTCACCTCCTTTGGTCGTCAGTCCGCAGTCGATGCAGTTCGCAGGCCCGCTGGCCCTGCGCAGCGGTGCATCGATCAGCGACTACACGCTCGCCTACGAAACCTACGGCACCCTCAATGCCGACCGCAGCAACGCGGTGCTGGTCTGCCATGCGCTGAACGCCTCGCACCACGTCGCGGGCGTCTACGAAGGCCAGGCCCGCTCCGAGGGCTGGTGGGACAACATGGTCGGCCCGGGCAAGCCGGTCGACACCGACCGCTTCTTCGTGATCGGCGTCAACAACCTCGGCTCCTGCTTCGGCTCGACCGGCCCGATGCACGTCAACCCCGCGAACGGCCGCGTCTATGGCGCCGACTTCCCGGTGGTCACCGTCGAAGACTGGGTCGATGCGCAAGCCGTGTTGCTCGATGCGCTGGGCATCCAGACGCTGGCCGCCGTGATGGGCGGCAGCCTCGGCGGCATGCAGGCGCTGTCGTGGACGCTGCAGTACCCTGACCGCGTACGCCACGCCGTGGTGGTGGCCAGCGCGCCCAACCTCACGGCCGAGAACATCGCCTTCAACGAAGTGGCGCGCCGCGCCATCGTGACCGACCCCGACTTCCACGGCGGCCACTTCTACGAACACGGCGTGATCCCCAAGCGCGGCCTGCGCATCGCGCGGATGATCGGCCACATCACGTACCTGAGCGACGACGTCATGAACGAGAAGTTCGGGCGCATCCTGCGCAGCGCCGTCGAAGGCGAAGCGGCGGGGCTCGACTACCGCTATTCCACGCAGGACGTCGAGTTCCAGATCGAAAGCTACCTGCGCTACCAGGGCGACAAGTTCAGCGAGTACTTCGACGCCAACACCTACCTGCTGATCACCCGCGCGCTCGACTACTTCGACCCCGCCCGCAGCCACGGCGGCCAACTCAGCACCGCGCTCTCAAAGGCCACGGCCAAGTTCCTGCTCGTGAGCTTCAAGACCGACTGGCGTTTCTCGCCCGCGCGCAGCCGCGAGCTCGTGAAGGCGCTGCTGGACAACCGCCGCAACGTGAGCTACGCCGAGATCGACGCGCCGCACGGCCACGACGCCTTTCTGCTCGACGACGTGCGCTACATCGGCGTGGTGCGCTCGTACTTCGAACGCGTCGCGAAGGAACTCCAATGAGCGATCTCGACAACCAGAAATTGATTGCTGCCCTCGTGCCCGAAGGCTCGCGCGTACTTGACCTCGGCTGCGGCGACGGCGCCCTGCTCGACCTCTTGCAGCGCGAGCGCGGCTGCACCGGCTATGGCGTGGAAATCGCCGACGGCAATGTGCTCAAGTGCATCCGCCGCGGCGTCGATGTGATCCAGCTGAACCTCGACGAAGGCCTCGCGATGTTCGACGATGCCTCCTTCGACGTGGTGCTGCAGATCGACACCCTGCAGCACCTGCGCAACGCTGAGGTGATGCTGCGCGAGACCGCCCGCGTCGGCCGCATCGGCATCGTCGCCTTCCCCAATTTCGCGCACTGGCCCAACCGCCTCAGCGTGGCGCGCGGCCGCATGCCGGTGACGCGCCGCCTGCCCTACCAGTGGTACGACACGCCCAATATCCGCGTGGGCACCTTCAAGGACTTCGAGGTGCTGGCCGGCAAGAACAACCTGCGCGTGCTCGATGCCTTCGGCCTGCAGGACGGGCGCGACGTGCGCTGGCTGCCCAACGCGCGCGCCAGCACGGCGGTCTTCAAGTTCGAGCGGGGCGGCTGAGCATCGCGCCGGAGCGCACCGGATGAGCTTCACGCTGGCGCAGCCGGTCCACAGCGAACTGGTCATCAAGAAGAGCCGGTTCATCGGCTGCGTGCAGCCGGTGGCGGATCGCGCGGCCGCATTGACCGTTGTTGCCTCGCTGCGCGCCGAGCACCCCGCGGCCGCGCATGTGTGCTGGGCGTTGATGGCCGGCGGGCAATCGGCCGCCAACGACGACGGCGAACCCGGCGGCACGGCCGGGCGGCCCATGCTGGAAGTGCTGCGCCATCAACAGATCGAGGGCTCGCTCGCGACCGTGGTGCGCTATTTCGGCGGCGTGAAGCTCGGCGCAGGCGGTCTCGTGCGCGCGTACACCGACGCCATCGCGCAGGCCCTGCTCGGCGCCGCGCTCGTGCCGCTGGTACGCCAGCGCAGCCTGCGTTGTGCCGTGCCCTATGCGCTCGAAGGATTGGTGCGGCGCGAGTTGACGACCGTCGGCGCGGTGCTCGAAGCCGTGCAACACGGGAACGACGTGCTCTTCGCCTTCACGTTGCCCGAACCCGAGGCGAATGCCTTCATCGCCCGCCTCGACGATGCTGCGCAAGGGCGCGTCGTCTGGCAGCCGGTGTAAGCCGCCGCGGCGGTGCGGCAGGCTGTGGCGGCGTCATGGCGAGGATGCCGCGGGCGGCCACCGGCAACAGCTCGTCGTCGGGACCTCGGCGCGCCATCTCGGCGGTCACGATGCCGGTGGGCACGGCCAGCACGCCCCAGCCCAGCAGCATCATCACCGAGGCGATCGCACGGCCCAGGTCGGTCTTGGGCACGAGGTCGCCGAAGCCCACGGTGGCCATCGTCGAGATGGCCCAGTAGATCGCCACCGGAATGCTCGTGAAGCCGTGCACCGGCCCCTCGACCACGTACATCAGCGTGCCCATCACCAGCACCACCAGCATCACGAAGCCGACG
>Ga0163161_10001129_pt1 | contig 20145 bp, 14 predicted proteins | sample S45metaG_FD_129847 | JGI IMG/M metagenome (GOLD analysis project Ga0163161, IMG submission 129847) | Switchgrass rhizosphere microbial communities from Kellogg Biological Station, Michigan, USA - S4-5 metaG | ecosystem: Host-associated > Plants > Roots > Rhizosphere > Soil | place: USA... | reverse complement strand
TTGGAGTTTTTATTTATCATCTGCAGCTACAGAATGGGATGGTCAAAAAACTTTCACAGAAGTAAAAAATAATTGAATTTTGAACATTGAAAGTGCAAAAATCGATCATCCAATTTAGGAAAAATGGTTACTGCAACTACAGAATAGAAAGACTAAAAAACTTTAATATAACCCCAAGAAAGAGGAAATTTGAGTTTCAAAGAACAGGATAATTATTTATCAACAACATAAGATTTTCCCAAATCAACTTCCGTCAGCATCAACGCAATTTCCTTAATCCATGACTTGGAAATGAGCGGTTTAATCAATTTGATCAAAAAATAATTTTCAACAACAAATGAATACACCATTAGATACAATTTTCAGTTGGTTTGAAACTGGAGATTTCCCAACAGAAACACAATTTAAAGACACATTTTCATCTTTTCATCATAAAGATGACCCAATCCCTCTGGAAAATATTGAAGGATTTGAAGAAGCCTTTCAATCCTTTACCAGTGCAGAAGCTTTTCAGGCACATTTACAAGACTCAAGAGCTCATTCACGATATCTGGCTTTTCTGAATGCAGGTAATTTAACTTCAACTCATATTAACAGCTGGAAAAGCAAACTCGGAATCAGCAATGTAGGTACGATTGACAGTTCTAATGATGCTGGTAATGTCTACACTAAAACACAGATCAACAGTTTTGTAAATGAATTAAAGGATACGGACAAAGATTTAACACTGGAAGTAACAAAGATTAAGGAGTTGCTCTCATCCAATGATCTGTCTTTGAATCAACTTCAGGAAATTGTCGATTTCATTAAAAAAAATCGTGAGGATATTGAAGCTTTAGAAGCTGTTTCGGGAGAGACAAGAGAAGACAAAGTGAAGTTATTGCTGAATTATTCTTGGTTAAGCAATCCTAAAACTCAGCAGGAATTTAATCAAAAAATTTATGATAAAGTGTTGCTGATTTCAGAAACACCGACAAGTGCAATAGTGCAAATTACAAAAAGTACGACGTTTCCCAATAGTCTTGAAACTGAAAATATAATCATTCAAGCTCGCGATAGTATTACAGGTAAAAAAATAAATGTTGACGATTCTGCAACTAACCAAAATATAGAGATTAACATATTAAGCGACATCGTTAATCCACTAAACATCCTCATTTTAAAAGTTAAATAATAAAATAAAAATAAAAAATTATGAATAACAACGCACTAATAAGTAATAACGCACATCAGGACAATTTTTTTGGGGAACTAAAACGTACCCGTTTCGAAAAGTATACCAATTCATTTCCCAGTACGTCTGGAGTTCCTGCAGGTTGGGTAATCGATTATAATGATCAGCTGCATCAATGGAATGGTACCGAGTGGATTAATTTGGCTTATGTACATCCTGATTATCCATTAACCAATAATCCATTTCAAACAGATCAGACAAGCGGTCTTTTATTATTAAGTCAGATTCTTACCAATGCTTCAGGACATGTTATTAAAGTTGCAGGCAGAAATCTTACCAATGCAGACATTGTCTCGATTTTCCTGAACGATGCTATCCAGTCGGGCACTTTTACATGGTCATCAAATAAGATTAAAACTTACATTGAAAACTTAATAGGACAAAGTCTTACAGGAGCGTTGATTTATCAGCCGGGAGGTTATATTCCTTCTACAGTTGAAGGTTCGATGACGGCTCCGTCGCCGGTTACATCTTCTATCATTAAATCTGGAATGGTATGGGTTGTCACTGCGAATGGTTGGGTTGGTAATCAGCCGGTTTCAATTGGAGATCATCTTATTGCTAATTCGGACAATGCTGCAAATACTCCTACAAATTATCAGATTATTGAAAAAGGAATTCCAGACATTGTAGATGCTACAGATTCGGTAAAAGGATTGATTCAGATTGCTACAGATGTGGAAGCTATTACGGGAACTAATGCTACTAAAGCAATGACTCCCAAGTCTACAAAAGCTGTTTTGGATGCAAAAATTAAATCTAAAACATGGCAGATTGGAGATGGTTCATCGGTTACTTTTCCAATTACTCACGGTTGGAATACTTTGAATGTTGATTTTATCTGTTATCGTAATGCGGATAATAGAAAAATAAATGTAAGCTGTGTACCTACATCTGTAAATGATGTACAAATTGATGTTTTAGCACCGCTTGCTCCGAACGAATACAGAATTACTTTAACTGCAAGACTAGATTAATGATCGCACCTGAATATTTTAACAATCACATCGCCGTAGAAGGCGAAATCATTGTGAAAGGAGTTCCAAACGATACAGGTTCTGTGTTAGTTTGGAACTCTACAACAAAAAAAATAAGCACAAGGACACACGCAGATATTATTGCTGATCTGTCTTTGATGACTACGAATACCAATCAAATTGTTACAGGTTTAAAAAGCTTTATAACATCTGGTGGTAATTATGCTCCTTTTAATAACTCTCTACAAATATATTCTGATGACGGTTCTAGTCCATCAATGACTTACAGCAAAGGAGGCGTATACGTAGGACAGACCATGTTTAATGAGGCAGGTTTTCATTTTAAAAATGGAGATAATAATGCTTACTATAATGTCAGAGCAAAAGGATTTATAAAAGAAAATGGAGATAATAATAGTGTGTTGCTTGATGGTGGTGGGTCAAAACCCATTTCTGAATTTGCTTTAAGTAATCATGTACATAAATATTTATCTTCGGATGCCACAGGTGTAGTGGATATAAATAATCTTATGCAAGATGGTGTATTGAGATATGATACAGCAGTATATTCTGGTTCTACTAATATGTTTCCTGCTTATGATGCTGCAAATGCAGTTTTATCAATAAGTTCTTTTGGAGGCTATAATACACAATTAGGTTTTAATACTTTTGGAGATATTTATACAAGATCAAAAGGAAATGCTGGTAATACAATAACTGATTGGAAAAAAATTATTACATCTGCTGAATTTGATGGTAAGATAGGAGCAAGAAATCTAATACAAGACGCTAAAAACTTTGGGTTTTATGCTACGGATGCATCAAGAAGTAATAACTCTGTTTTAGGTGAAATTACTATTACAGATAGTTCAGGTTTCTGGAATGCATACTCGTCAAGACTATTATTTGATTATACACCGGGATCTGAACTACTATATCAAGTAGAAATTAGTCATAATAATAGCACCCCAATTGATATGACTTTCTACTTCTACAACGACGGAGATAGTCAGGTATTCAATCAAGTAATACCACCTAACGTATGGACTAAAGTTACAAGAGTAAGCTCACCTAATCATACTACATCTGTGTTAATGGGTATAGGAGGTAATAACACAGATATTGGAACTAAAATATATTATAGAAATAAGCAAGTAGAAGAGGGGATAATAGCCTCAACCTACAGACCTGCTTATGAGGATTTTGTATTAAACACTGAATTAAATACACAACTTAATAGTTACTGGAAAAAACATAATATAGCATCTACTTATTGGGCTTTTAAATCGGATAGAGATATAGCAATACTAACTGAAAATGAAGCTCATCAAAGAATATTAACAGGAGGTATATTAGCAAGTGACTATTATGCCGATAGGCAATATATACCTAATTTAGGAATTTACTCTAAAGGAGATATTAGAACTGCTGGACAATTAATAGGAAACAGACTTTCATCAGCAGATTTAGTAGGAAATCAAATAGTTAATATATCTGGTGGTGATACTCTTTATATGGGTAATTCACAAGTTGCTGCATTTTATTTAGAGACAGCAAATAATGATTTATTTCATAATAGAATAGGTTATGGTGTAGGTAAGATATGGGATGCTCATAATCACAATCCATTTAAAAATTTAAGAGGTGGTAATAATATTATACTAGAAGAAGTTTATGAATCTGGTATATATAGACAAGAAAATCCTACCTCTGGATATAATTATACAACTACTCTAAACTTAAATTCTACTGACGGAAGGCAACAAATCAGTGTTGAAAGAACTGGGGGTGGAATGAAGTTCAGAGGTACTTATACAGGTTCGGGAAATACAGGTTGGAGTGATTGGAAAGATGTTATTCATTCAGGTAATTTAAGCACTTACTTAGATAATTCCTCCCAAATAATTGGTAAAGTCAATGCAATGGAAAATGTAGTTGGTTTAGGTTTTCATGCTGGAAATGTTAACGGTTTACCTTACATTTATACAAATGGAAATGAATATAAGACTATTACTACTGATGTTTGGGTTGATGCTAATTTTATAAATTTAAGTCAAAAAGGTATTCCTAACGGTGTCGCAACATTAGATAGTTCAGGATTAGTTCCAGCTACTCAACTTCCGAGTTATGTAGACGATGTTTTAGAGTTTGTAAATTTAAGTAGTTTCCCTTCGACGGGCGAAAACGGGAAAATTTATGTAGCAATAGACACAAACCAAACTTACAGATGGAGTGGTTCAACTTATATTCAAATTGCTTCTGGAGCAGTGCAATCAGTCAATGGGCAAGTTGGTATAGTTAATTTAACAAAATCAGATATAGGTTTAGGAAATGTTGATAATACGGCTGATATCAGTAAAAAGGTTATATATGCAAAAAATGCTTCTAAACTTTATGCTAACGGAATCTACGACTATGATGGAGCAGCTCCTTATTATGGGTTCTTAAAGTTTAAGGATTCATTGAATAGATGGAGATTTGAGATGTCTCCAGCAACTCCGGCGGATATTGAAGTAGCTTATTCAGATACTGCGGGAAACGCATTAAATTTGGGGGGGATTTCTGCAGGAGATTATGTAACTCGTAATACAGACCAAAGTATTGACGGAAAAAAAGTATTTAATACTTATTTTGATTCCTATACTCCAGATGGATTGTTTGATAATAATGCAAGAACTTTAAAAGTAAATACTCCATCGTCCCAAAAGATATTGTTTGGTTATAAAGATTATGGTAGTGGTCAATATTACCCAAGAATAGGATTTACCAGTGATTCAAGTTTAACTAAATGGAGTGTTGGACCAATTGGAAATAACTTTGTAATAGGTATTAATAATGATGGTGCTGAAACATTCAGAATTCATCCAAGCGGTGCAACTTCTAATACAGCAAGTAATACACAGGTTTTTCAAAGAGTTTATCAAGGTGCTTATCCCGATACTAGTCATCAAACTGGTATGTTGGTTTTAAAAATGCCACAAGCTTCGCCAGACCAGTGTATGTTCAGTATAGATATAAATGTTTATGGTTATGAATCTCAATATTTAGGTAAAATTAATGTAGCCTTCTATAAATACGCTTCAGGATTAATTATTAATAATGGAGCAAAAGCACTTTTTAATGTAACAGAAAATTTCCCAACAGATGTAGCAAGGATAGGAATTGGTTCTGATGGACTTGTGAGTATTATCTTAGGACAGCCAGATACATTTTGGAACTCTTATATTTCTTTTGAGGTAGAAAGAGTACAAACCCATTATGCTAATTATTATCAAGACTGGAGTAGTGGATGGAGTCATACTTTAGAAACCGATTTAAGTCAATATGGTTCTAATATAATTGTATTACCTACAGATGTAGTGGCTACTAAAGGATGGGTCGCTACTAACATAAATAATCAATTAGGAAATTATTGGGAAAAATCAACCACAGCAGGATATACAGGAATTAATGCAGTTACACCATTTTCAGTTTTAAATAATGGGTATGCTCAAAAAATTTATGCTGGAGGTTTATTGATATCAGATGCTTACCAAGATGAGGGTTCTGTTCCATCGAATGGGATATATTCTAAAAGTCATATAATTACTGGTGCTAATTTTTATGGTAAGGGTTTATATTCTCCAAATGTGTCTGGAGGTCAGATAATTAATGCCAATAGTGGTTCAGACGTGTATTTTGGAAATCCTAATATACCTCAAATTTGGATAGAATCTGCGGATAGTAATATATACCATAACAGAAGTGGTCATGGTGCAGGTATCATGTGGGATGCTCATAACTTTAATCCAGATAGTAAAATCCCCACATCGCACCCAATTTATGGAATTACTCAAAATGAGATCAATGGATGGAGAGGATATTTAGGTTATTGGGATAACAGGCAAATTCAACCTGCACATATCCTACCAACAAAATTACAGTATGGTTTTACTGCTTGGGATAATAACAATACTGGTCCGTGGGCAGATTATTTACATTTTGGAGGTTATCCAGATAGCTCTGGAGGAAGTCAGAACTTAATTTTATTTAAAAAGAATGGTTTTGGTTTAAGACAATATCAAGGTAGTTCGCAAGGTGTTGGAAATTATTCAAGTTATGTAGATTATTGGCATTCAGATAATTTTAATCCAGATTTTAAAGTAAATAAATCAGGAGACACAATGAATGGTATGCTTAATTTTGACAACAATGTTGGTGGAATTAGCGGTACTATGGGTGATAATGATTTTTATCGAATTATTGGAAGATCTAATGGTTCTGATAACGGTTATTTAGAAATAGCTACGGCTGATGGAGGGATTGAGCCTATTCATGTTACCCAATATAGCGGACTATTCGTTTCACCAATCAGAACGGCAAAATTACTTGATGAAAATGGAAATACATATTTTCCTCAAAATGTTACCGCAGAATATGCCTTAAACGCAGGAAGTGATTCTCAAATATCAGGAAGAATTTTTGGTAAGAGAGAATTAATAGATGCTACGGGATTAAACGAAGATACTTACTATCCAGTTGCCATTAAACTACCTCCTAGTTACCCATCAAGAATAAAAGTTTACAGAACTTTAGACGGAAGCATGGGAGTGCCTTCATATTCAACACATGGAGGAGGTTTTTGGTGTTATTTTGAGTTTGATGATTACGGAAAAGGTTGGGGAGTTACTGATAATTTAAGCGTTTGTAATTATCAACAGCAAAATTGGACGAATATAATTCCTGTAGGGTATAGTACAATACTTGAGAGTTCCGATTCAATTATTTGGGTTAGAGGAGGTTCAAAATATTGGATAGATGTAAATTCAAACACGCCAATAGTTTTATATCCTAACGGCTACACTTCACCTTACGGACAAACCGTAAATCCAACAAGAATAAGACCTTGGGTAGATATTAATAGAAATATACTAAGTAAGGATTTACTGAACTATGTAACCCAATCAAGTTTAGATTTACAGTTGGGTAATTACTGTACTTTGAATCAATTGAATGATTATCTACCAAATCAAAATTGGGTAGGACATCAAGCAATTTTAAATAGAAAAACTATCGGTGAGATTGCTTGGAAAGCTTATGGAAATGGTCATACTATTTTTGATATTTCAAATGGTACAACTCCTTGGGGTGCAACTGTATCAAATCAAGATGCTCAACAACCTTGGTCTCCAACCTACCCAACATTGGTTGGTGGAAACGGTGTAAGTACGTATGGTGTAAGAGTAGATAGTGCAAGAACAGCTGACAGCATAAATGGATATAATATATCTAATTTTGTAAGAATAGATATTCCTCAAACTGTTATTACCAGAAAAATATTTAATGGTGGTGATAATAATGCTTACACAGGAGCTGCGATAGAAATACAAGGCAATGGTTCCACAGTAATACCTGGAATTAGTTTTCATCAGCCGGGTGTAGTAGCATCGCAGATCAGGATGGATGCTAGTGGTCAAATATGTATTGTTGATAATCCAGGAAGTTCTTATGAGAATTTTAGAGCAAAAGTTATTACTGGAGAATCTTTTACTTCCACTATTCACGGAAATTCTTCTCAATGGGTGCAAGCTTATAACTGGGGAAATCATGCGAGTGCGGGATATGCTTCACAAAATTGGGTTTCCAATAATTATATGCCAACTTCTCATATTGCCAATTCTATAACCTATACAAATATTCTTCAATGGAATGATATTTTTTATTACGGACTTCGATTAAATAATATATTCACTTCAAATACTGGTTCTGGATTGATGATTGCAGATGATTATTTTGGAAGTGAGTCTGGTTTAGTGGATGCTAATTATGAAAATTTTGTAGCAGGTAAACAGAAGAATTATTACAAGTATGGTAGTTTGATATACGATAACTGGGATGGTCTGAACTACCATATAGACACTCACTTATTTGGTATCGGAAAAGAAGTAACCAATAAAGAAGACAAAGTTCAGGTAGCAGGAGATATTTCCGTTGATACAATTAATGTTTCTGGTGATTATAACCAATTGATTTTAAATCCTTTGTATGATACAAAAGGAGACGTTAGGAATTCGCGAAATGCACATATTTATATTGTAACAAGAGAAACTGTGAGATTGCCAAGTAATCCAATATTAGGACAAAGAATTGAAATCTTTAATGATGGCGATAGTGAGATAGAAGTAATGCATGATAACGTCGGTACATTATTTTATCTTCCGGGGTATGGAAAAATAACAGGTATAGCTGGAGGCAAAGGTTTTATATTTGATGAAAAACCAATATCTGCGAAGCATTATAGTATTTAATTTTAAGAAAAAGTGATATTTATATGAAAGTTAAAATATATTTATACGATTTTTAAAATATTTCACGGAACTTTTATTAAATTAGACCACAATCAGTAGACAAAATCTTTCTGATTGTGGTCTTTGCATTCTGCTATAATAATAGTTTTTTTTGAAACGATAATTATTTAAAAGTTAGGCAGAAAGCTTACAAAACTACTTGAGCATGTATTATCAAACGATTTGATACATTTTTACAGCATTAATTCTAATTAGATTATCAATAAATTAGGATCTAAAAAAAACCGGAAAAATAGTGAATTATCACCTCTTTCCGGTCTTGTACCCCTTCTCGAAATATCCTCGAACCAATTTCTGTTAGATTTAAACGAAATATCCATTTTAAAAACGTTTGAAAATTCAGATGATTCTTAATCCAAAAAAGTCAATTACTTTCAATTTCCATTATACCTTTCAAAGATCCATCTACATATGCCTGCGGAATTTTCTCCTGCTCCAGCCTGTTGTTTCCCATAGTCTTAAGATGCTGAAAAAGCTCATATTCTTCTTTCGTTAACATCGTCAGGTTTTGAGAAGTATTTCGGGAGCCTTTTACGGCGTAATGGTGGAAAGTTTCAAAAGTCGTACGGTCCATCATGATGCTTTGGGCATGCGGATGGTACGAGCGTAGCTGATGCAGGATCTGAAAGCCATGTTCGTCAATATCGCCCCAGTATAGGATTCTTTTGTCTGATAGCCGGGACGCATTTTTCAGATAAGCGATATTAAAGCCTCCTCCGCTCCAGATCGCAACCGTGGAATTGATGAGAGGAAGGGTTAGGAAATTCATCTTATTCTCTGCTATCAGGATGTTTTCTCCGGGCAGTTCAAGGGCTTCGAAATCGGAGAGTGGAATGCTGATGTCCCTGAATTTAAAATCCGGATGTGGGTTTTCATCCAGAAAACGGAGCCTGATCAACGGCTCATCGTACCGCAAAAAGAAACGCTCGGCGAAACGTTTTTGTTGAGTTGAACGCACATGATCCGGAATCAGGAAATCGAGTAAAGATTGAATCAGCGCGGTATTTTCTTCAATGAATTTGGTATGGATCTCGATGGGCAGCTGCCGCAAGTAAAGGTTGGGTTGCGGTGTCGCTATAAAATATCGGCAAACCTTCAGCACATCATTCCAGTTGATTTCTCCTTTAGTTAACCATAAGCAATTGTTCAAGGTCCAGTCTTTCAATTTAGGAATAGTATCGATAATGGTTTTATAATGGTCCAAAAATAATCGCCATTCCTTTGTACAGCCAATAAAATAGATGTAATCATCAATTGTTTCAAAAACTACGCTATCTGGTAATTCATGACTGCCCGTCCGCCTGAAATTCCGACCGGCGGTCTGCACGAGGTAGCCTTTACCGGTTTGGTTTTTAGAATAGCGGTATAGCTCTTCTATTTCCTTTTGCAGGATTTCAAATCGTTCTGTAATTTGACCCGATTTCACTTTTCCAATGCGGTCTATTATTTTCGGGAAAAAGGGTTCTCCTTGGATATGACTTTGCAGAAAAGGGTTCCACCATTTCAACGCCTGTTTTTTAATTTCTGCCGGACTAATCATATTTCAGTGGTATTGGAAAAAATTCCGTTGTGTTTATCGCGTTCGTTCTCATATTCTTCCTTGGTGAAATTACTGACCTGCGAATTGTTACCTTCGCGGTTGCTTACAAAGTGAAAGGAGTTGACATGACCTTCTATCACATGGATTTTCTGCAGCGGTGTGACGATCAGCAGTTGCAGGTTCAGTTTTTTAAACAGTTCGAGTCCGTAACGGGTGCTTTCGTCGCTGCCTCTTCCGAAGGCTTCATCAATAACAACGAAACGGAAACTTTTACTCTTGCGCTCTCCGAACTGCAAGCCAAACTGATAGGCCAAAGCACTGGCCAGAATGGTGTAGGCCAGTTTTTCCTTTTGTCCACCGCTCTTTCCGCCGGAACCTTCATAAAATTCTTTTTCTGTACCATCGGAGCGGTAACGTTCGCTGGCGTTGAATTCAAACCACTGGCGTACATCGGTAACGGTTGAAGTCCAGTCGCGGTCTGCGTTTTCCATACTCGCGAAACGGTCTAAAATCCTTTTTACCTGTTCATATTTTTCTTCCGTGTATAGATCATTATGGCTGCTGAAGGAATGGATATAACATTTTTTCAACTCTTCCCTGAAAAGCCGTACTTCTTTATTCGGGGTAGCGTCCATTAAAATGGTGATGTAAGTATCCTGCACGGCATTATACACAATCTCCGAAAGATGTTCGTTAATGGTTCTGATTTTCTGTTTGATGTCTTTTTCGTGTTTCTGCAGCTGGCTGTCGAAGACGGCAATGCTGTTGATCACGTTTTTGTTCAGCTCTTCCTTAAAGCGCTCTTCGTGCCGTTTCAGATCTTCAGATTCCAGTTGTCTGAATTTTTTGATGTATTCGGCACGGGCGTCGATGCTGTCGGTAACTTCACTATATTCAGCCCGGGAATGTTCCTTGATTTCCCGCATCTTTTTTTCAATATGGGTTCGATGCCCCGCCTGACGCCCGCGAAGTCTTTTCAATTCGCCGTTCTCTCCCTGAAATTGTTTGCGGAATTCTTCCTGCCTGTTCTCTATGCCCCTGAGGTTGATTTTTACTTCCCTGAGTTTTTCATCGATCAGTGGATACCATTTTTCTTTCAGATGAGGCGCCAATTGTTCTTTTTGCCGTATGGCCTGGTGTTGTAGATACTGATAGCTTTCAATCTTCGTGTTTAATCCGCCAATGTCTTGAGATTGTTGTTTTTCTTTCGCTTTTCCATCTTTAATCTGCTGGTCTACCTCACTTTTGTTGCGTTCCAGCTGGGCAAGCTTATCATTGTTATTCAATAATTGATCACGTTCCTGTTCCAATTCATAGATTTTGGTAACATGATATTGCCAGTTGATGCGGGAAAAGTCTTTCACATAAAGCAAAAGCCCCAGCAGTTGCTTCTGTTCTCTATTCTGTTTCTCTTTTTCTTCTATCGCTTTCAGCCTGGATTTTAGCTCATGAATGGTCTGTTCCAGCTTATCGACCGAATTTTCCAATACTTTAATTTTTTCAGCATTGCTCCAGCCCAATACATAATTACGCCGATCATCAATCCGTTTGCGGTCATCTTTGGTATGCCGGATGCGGCCGCTCTTGATCAGCCCTTGCCGGGTGATCCCGAAAGGAACATGTTTTAAACCATCAACATCGGTACAAATATAATCACCGAAGCTGCGTTGCAGGTAACTTTCCAGCCAATCGTAAAAAGGTGTTTCAGGTTTAATGTCTATTTTGTATGCTATGCTGTCTTCATCCAATTCTTTAAGGATTCGGGTACTGCCATTCAAGTCCGCTTCCAGATATGTCAGCTTGATGCCCCTTCCATCGGCACCCTTCAATGGATTGCTGTTAACGTAGTGGCTGACACTCCGGTAATGCTTTCTGGGAACCAGTAAGCTGATGCCTGCATCGCGGAGCAGTTTTTCAATCGCGCCTTCCCATTTGGTTTCCTGTTCATTCACTTTCAGCAATTCTCCTGCAAAGGGTAAATCTTCTACATCAATCCGCAGATCGGCACAGAGTTGTGACCGAAAGGTCACCAGCCAGGCCGGAATCTGGGTTTTACGTTCTTTCAGCGATTGCAGTTCTTTCCGTTCCATATGAAATTCCGCTTCCTGTTTGCGCAGTTCACTCACCTTGTTGTCCCGCTGTTCCCGCAGCTCTTCTTCCAGGTAGCCGCATTTTTCCATTGAGTCGTTAGCACGCCTGATGTTGTTCTGAAAATCACTTTCCTGTTTTATGCTTGATAGCCCAGTTTGCAAAGCGAGATGTTCATATTGATCGAAATCTCTTTGCTTAATTTCTTTGTCTTGCTCATGTCGCTTCACTTCTCCGGCAATCTGTTCGATCCGTGTTCCGCCGTTGCTCGCAATGTCCTGTATAATCGTTTGCCGGCGTTCTTCCCAGGCTTCTATTTCCTGGGTAATGGTGCGCAGCTGTTGTGTTGTCTTTTCCAGTTCCTGATGCGCGTCTGTGATGGCCTGTTCCAGCAGTTCCCATTTCTTTTCTGCAAACCATACCGGCATCACTTCCAGCATGGCTTCGATGTCCTCAATTTCACGGGTAACCTTTTCATAGGTTTCGCTAGCTTCTGCTAAGGGCTTCAGGATCTGGTATTGTTCCCGGGTATGCATCACCGCAGCGTGGGCTTTATTGAGATCATCAAAACGTTTCAGTAAGGCCTCGATCTGTTCCTTTACATCGGTTTTTTCCAGCATCTGTTCGCGGACAAAATCGGTCAGGCTGCTGACGGATTTCATGGAAACGGTCTGATAAAATAGGTCAATCGCTTTATCGCTGTTCATGCCGAAAAGCCTGCGGAACTGTTCGCTGTATTGCGAGAAATTATCATTAAATAATTGGATGCCGGGTGTGTTGCGCAAGTTCTTCCGCAACTCATTGATATCGCTGAAATGCTGAAAATGGTCTTTAATGGTTAAAGGAATTGTTCCGATGATCAGCAGTTTTTCTACTTTTCCCTCTTTGCCGATCCAGAAAAACTGCGCCAGGCAAATGTGTTCGTTATAGCCCTGGTTGTAAAAATCCCCGATAATTATGGTATAGGTATGATCATCCGGGCGGAGGTAAACCTTCTTGGCGGTTTTGGTAATTTCTTCCTTCTCTTTTTTGAATTCTCCTCTCACGTAACTCAGCAGGTTGCGCTCTTTTCCTTCGGCACCGGCGGCTTTATTGAAAATGATTTTATAGTGCGGCACAAGCAGGCAGGTTAAGGCATCCACAAGCGTAGATTTCCCTGAACCAATATCGCCTGTCAGCAGGGCATTTTGTCCGTTGGGCTGAATCTGCCAACGAACCTGGTTAAAAGTCCCCCAGTTGAGCACTTCCAGGTATTGAAGCCGGTAACCGGCCAGATTGAAGTCTTCCGGATGGGTATCAAATAATTCTTCCATAAATAAGTTTAGTCTTTGATTTGATTTTCCCGATCAAGTTCCATTCGTACCTGATCGGCTTCTATAAGTTGTTTCAGCTCCTCTTCATCCGGCAGGTATAGCCGGTATTTACTGGCAAAAAGTTTTTCATTTTCTGCCAATACCGAGTATTTGACGATGGTTTCATCTTTTTCGGTGCAAAGAATGATCCCAACGGTAGGATTATCGTCCGGTCCTTTTTTCAGGTCGTTGTACATGCGCACATACATATCCATCTGGCCGATGGCTTCATGAGACAATTTATTGGTTTTTAAATCGAGCAATACAAAGCACTTCAGGTAATAATTGTAGAAAACGAGATCAATGAAAAAGTCTGAAGTATCCGTTACGATGTGCTGCTGCCGGGCTACAAAGGCAAAGCCTTTTCCTAATTCCATCAGAAACTTTTGCAGATGTGTGATGAGTGCCGTTTCAATCTGTCCTTCATTTTGTTTATGGTCTGTTGATAAACCTAAAAATTCAAAGATATAGGGGTCTTTGATGAAGTAGTCTGCCTTTGGCTGTTCATTTTTGGTTTCATCATATGTATTCAGTAAACGTCCTAAATATTGGCTGTCAATATTGCGTTGGAGCGTTCTTGTATTCCAGTTACCCTCGATGGCATAATCGACATATTGCAGCCTGAGTTTTTGATTTTCAACTCTGCTGATTATCCTGTAATGTGTCCAGCTTAATTCGGTACGCACTGCGTTCCAAATTTGGAAAGCCTGGAAAAACGCCCTCATGTTGTTTAGGTTACGTTCGTTAAAGCCTTTGCCGAATGCAATTGTTAATTGTTCAGCCAGGTTTTTCAGCACGTTTTTTCCATAGGCCGCTCTGCTTTCTCCCTGTTGTTCATAATCAACAATTAATTGGCCGATCTCCCAATACATTTTCAGTAAAATGGTGTTGGTACTGCGATAGGTTGCCGTTCTCGCTGCCTCTATAATCTGGGCAACGGCATGGAACAAGGGCGGGTTATGAGCTTGTATATTGGCTTTCATCTATTTTAAAATTAATCGTTGGTGGTTTTTTCATCGGCATGCTTCCGGAACTTTTGCAAGGTTTCATCGATGACATCGGCATTCACAAAACCTTTGATAATCCGGTGTATTTCGTAGTTTTTTTCCTGGTCTTCCAGCTTTCTGAGGAAACCAATGTCCAGGACTTTATTAATGGCTGTGTTGATCTTTTCCTGCTGTTTGGCTTCATCATGAACAGCAGGCAAGAATACTTTTACCCGGTTGATGATTTCCTGTTCGCTGATGATGGAACGCACGGAGCCGCCCTGGGCATCATGTTCCAGCAAGAACTTTCTCAGGACGATACAGACCAGCGAGGTCATGAAATTGAGCGGTCGTTTATCGGATAGTGGAGGTAAAGCTCTTTCATCGTCCTCCCATTCTTTTGGGCGAAGAAAAGCATAACCTTCGCTCTTGTCCAGAAAAAGTTCACGCCCGATCGGGATAAAATATTTCTTCACATCGGGTTCGTATTGCAGCAGGTTTTCCCAGGTTTCTTTCTGGTGGCTGTACACAATTCCTTTCAATAAGGCAATGAGGCTGGTGGAGTAGCGGTATTCCATGTTTATCGGTTAAAGATGATGAGCGGGGTTTGCATGCGATAGGTTTTTCCGGTGCTGAGGTTTTCGATGATGTGGTATTCGGGCTGATCGCGGTTGACAAAATGTTTGCCTTCGTTGGTGGCGATCTGCATGTAGCCCAATATTTCAGCAACGCCTTTAGTGGGTTTGTAATGCTGGAGCAGCTCTGAAAGCGCAACCTGTGAACGGGTTTTTAAGAGCGTTTTTACATGGCTTCTCAAGACTTCCACATCCACATAAAACTGGTCAAACAGCAGGTCGGTATCAGCCGTAGCCACGCCGTCGGCAATTTCGGTAGATGCAAAGGCAACCTTAACCGGTGGATTGAAAAGCGGGCGGTCCATGGTAAAGAAAGGTTTAAAAATCTCATCGATTTCCATCCACGCGGTTTGCTGATCAAGCGTTTCTTTATGCTGGAGCAGCAGGCTTTCCATTTCTTCGATGCTTTGGAGGATATGGCGGCTTTCGGAAAGATTCTTTTGTTCTACAAATTTCCGGAGCTGCTCAATCAGGCCGTCGTTGCTCCGGTTTACTTTATCTCCGGCATCCACCAGGTTGGTTTTGATGCGGTCTACGGTCTGTTCTTTTTTGATTTCGGCAATCGCCGGGATGGCATTGATCTTATCCAGCAATTCTTCGAGTTCTTCCTGCATCTGCTCGCTCATCAGAAACTCCCAGAATGCTTTAAAACTCTTTCCCTGATCGGTATTCCAAAGAAAATCCTGCTGCTGGAAAACATTGTCGAGCAGGTCTGCTTTGGCCAGATGGCTTTTGATGATGGTCTGGCGGGTCTGGCTATCGAGTTCCCTGAAATTTTCTTCAACCTGCCGGAAATCGGATAACAAGCGTTTTGCAGTTTCTTCGGCCAGGAAATAGTTTTCTTTCAGTTGGGTATCGGAAGGTTTTGCATAATTGCCCTGGCGGATCTGTTCAATTTCCTGATCAATCTTCCGGCGTTCTTCCTGCAACTGCTGGATACGCTCATAAGGTCCGGAAGTGGTGTTGACAATGCGCTGCAGCAAATCAAAAAACTGGATGAGCCGACTGTGGGTGCCCACAAATTGCTGTTTATTGAGATCTTCAAGCCATTTCAGTGCATTTTCCGTTGCTGGGGAAAGTTCGTACACAGGTTCATCTGCCCGTTCATAGTAACGGCGAAGATAGCCCTGCTCGGCCCACTTCTGTAAATAATCTACCGGTGCTTTCTGGTAATCCTCAATGCCCAGTCTTTGGAGGGAAAAGATATAATCACCCAGGATGCTTTGCAATTCGGTTTGCAGGTACGAAATCCTGTCCTGCTGTTTGAAGACGAGGTGGAAAAAACTCACCAGCAACGGGAAGTGCTCTGCCCGCAGGAGCTGAAGGGTTTTGTCGTTTTTGTAGAGGGAGAGCGCTTTTTCGTAGTTCATGGTTAAGGTTGATTCTAGTTCTGTCAGATTCAGTCTTATTATTTATTTTATGCAGCTGATACTTCTTTCCCCTTATGCCCAACATTCCCATGTCTGCAAAATTTTAAAGCAGCTTACCAACAATGCTGCCGATAGGCTACTGGATTTTATTCTTTGTCAATCTCAATGACCAACTTACCCTGTAATGTAGTAATGATTACATGTGAATGGCATTCGAAACCTATTTGCTCCAACCATTTTCCTTGTAACATGATTTGTGGAACAATTGATCTGTTCCAGGCATAATCCCTACATTTTGGTTGAATTTTTAACCTCCTAATTCCGTTTGGAAGTTTTGGTTTGCTGGGTTCACAGGCTCCGCACCTACAGGTTTTGTTCGGTTTTAACTCCTGGGTTACTTTTGGTGTTTTTTTCGCATAGTTGAAAAATAGTAAAACACCAGGTCGCTGCGACACATGTTGGAAACCGAAGATAGGCCGGACTTACACCGGATCGCCTGAGCTATGTTGTTAATAAGAAAATTTGTCGGATTAGCTCCAACGTGTATCGCGGCATAAATATAAGATTTTTATTTTAATTGGTTAAGAGATAAATTGCAAGTTTTATCGACATATATTTTACTACTATTTTTTGGATATGGTTACACGGTGATGTTCCCAATCATCTACATGCAATAGCAAAGCACAATCGCCGTCGTTATTCCACACATTATTACCAAGTCCCCAGTAGAAAAAATGACTTGTTGAGCCATCATTAAATTCCTTAATGTGATTTATTCCTTCTGTAGTATATAGAATCACTAAATCTCCTTTTTTTACTTTTTTATCAGGAAACCAATAGGGATGACGTACTTTATTTGAAACTTCTCCATTATTATAAGTAGTATCTAGAATTAGAAATTCACCAATATCGGTGTTTTCTAAAACATTTAGTACAATTCTTTCATCATCATGACCGTGGTCAATAATTTCACTAATTTTTAATTTCATTGCTTATTATATTAGAATATTAATATGGGAGAGATAATTTTCTAATTAATTCTCCTTCCGTAAACTGTAATTTTTATACTAGGAATAATTTCCAAAGCAATTCCTTTACCTATTCCTATACTAAAACTTTTATTATCTACAATTCTACCATTAGAATTATAGAATACTCCGGATGAATATGCTATTAATCCGTTATCGTGATAGGCGACACCGGAAGAATATGCAATTAGTCCATTAGCATGATAAGCCGTTTCAGATGAATAAGCTATCATTCCGTTATCGTGGTAAGCTATTCCAGAAGAATAAGCCATCATTCCATTAGCATGATAAGCCGTTCCAGATGAATAAGCTATCATTCCATTATCATGATATGCCATGTTGGAATCACTCCATTTTATCATCGTGTTCTTGTGATATGTTGCCATTTTTATTTTTTATCTATGAGTTTTTATGCTGGATTAAAAATAAATCTTGGATCCTTTATGTCGTTTAAAGCAACCCATTCAGTAAATTTTTCACTTAAACTTTCAGAGAAAGGTGTATCATATGGTTCCTCTTTGCATTCACAATCTATAAGATCGTCTAACACTTTCTCTACTGATTTTTTAATAGTATCATCATCTTTAACTTTTTGATACATCAACCATGGTTTATCTTTTGATGTGCCGGAAAGGTAATTCCCATCTTCATCTAATTCGATTTTATCGTGGGCAACTTCAAAGGTTGAGATTGAGGTACGATGTACCACACGTATTCCCTTTTCCCTTGCATTTTTAATTTCATTATAAATACTTTGATTACCAGTCCAAACATTATTCGTATGGCCTTTTTTGTTCTTAGGATAGTCTGAATCATGCAACACTGAAAAATTTACCTTAAAATGTGTAAGCATTTTAATTAATGGAACCATAGTAAATTTACCTCTCGCTCTGATAAGTATAGGCTTACAATTAATGTGATATTTATCGCTTTCTATTTGCATTACTTTATTGAAGGCTGCATACTCCGTATCACCTTCAACTATAATAGGATATTGGCCGAAAAACATTTCCGAAAGGTTTTGAAACAAAATTTTGAGAAGTTTATCGATAATCCTCAACATCAAAGAAAAAAGATATTAATGGAAATTGATGGACTTAATAACAGGTTAAAGTTGGCAAGAAACAAACTGTTGGAAGATGTCATTGATAATGAGGAATACTTGGAAATTAAGACTGATTGCAAGGACAAAATTGAAAAGTTAGAAAGCAACTTGACCAAAGTAAAAGATAAAAACAAAATAGATTTTCCGAAACTACTTGACCATGCATTATCGAACGTTGTAGATCTTGCTAAAGTCTTTATTAGTGGGGATATCACATTAAAACGTCAAATAATTAGTTCGATATTTCCTGAAAAATTGGAATTTTTTGAAAATCATTATCGAACTATTCGACCCAACGTTTTGCTGACATATATCTATCAGATAAACAATGAGTTAGGAGCTAAAAAAAACCGGAAAAAATAGTGAATTATCACCTCTTTCCGGTCTTGTACCCAGTGCCGGAATCGAACCGGCACATCTTTCGATACTAGAGTTTGAGTCTAGCGCGTCTACCAATTCCGCCAACTGGGCTTGATGTTTGTTTTAAATTGGTGTGCAAATATAGGTACTTTTTTTAATGTTCAAAAATTTTTTGATAAATTTTCTTTAGAAATTTATCTCCAAACCATCGTAACCAAGGTGTATTCCGTCGGGAAGTCTCTTATCTTCAATATCATGCAGACCAAAATGATGACTGATATGGGTTAGAAATAATTTTTTAGGCTTTAGCTCTTCATAAAGTTTTATAACATCTGCCAACACGAAATGCGCAGGATGTGGATCAAATTTTCGGATGCAGTTTAATATAAGAACATCAAGATTGTGCAGTTTCTCCTTTTCCATTTCAGAAATAAACCCGGCATCTGTAATGTAGGCTAGCTTTTTAAATTTATATCCAAACACCGTTATTTTGTAATGAATAACCTCAATTGGAGTAATTTCAATATCTAAAACTTCAAAAGCTGTATTTTCAATTGTATGCAGATCAAATGCAGGAGCTCCGGGATATCTGTCATCCACAAAAGCATACGGAAAACGATTTTTAACTTCATTTCCCACTCTTTCGCTGCTATAAAGCGGCATATTTTCTCCGCTTTTGAAAATTAGAGGGCGCATATCATCAAGACCAATAACGTGATCGTTATGTTCATGAGTAAGAAGCGCAATATCCACATGATTTTCCTGATTGATAAGCATTTGCTGTCTGAAATCGGGACCACAATCGATGAGAATTTTTTTGTTTTCATCGGTTGTTACCATTGCAGAAGACCTGAAACGTGTATCTTTCGGATTTTTCGAGGTGCATACCTCGCAAGTGCAGCCAATAACGGGAACGCCCTGAGAAGTTCCGGTTCCTAAAAATTTCAACTTCATTTGTTTTGAGGTTGGTTTAATTTTGGTAAATTTACGAAAAATTTAATGTCCTAATGTATCAGAAACTAACTCCTAAACAAAAAGCATTAACAATTAATCTAGATCCTACTATTTATGGTACTTTCGCAGAAATTGGAGCAGGACAGGAAACTGTACGACACTTTTTTAG
>Ga0163161_10001122_pt1 | contig 20198 bp, 25 predicted proteins | sample S45metaG_FD_129847 | JGI IMG/M metagenome (GOLD analysis project Ga0163161, IMG submission 129847) | Switchgrass rhizosphere microbial communities from Kellogg Biological Station, Michigan, USA - S4-5 metaG | ecosystem: Host-associated > Plants > Roots > Rhizosphere > Soil | place: USA... | reverse complement strand
TGCGCGCAACCGCCGGCCGACGGCTTCCCATTCGCTGATCGTAAAATGCGGTGTGATCAGGTCGGACGAGATATGGTCGGCCCATTCCTTGTCGGGCGGGATCGTGCGATGCGAGAGCATTGGCCCGAAATATCCGGTCTCGAGGATGCGCACGCGGTTCGCCCACACCTCGTAGTAGCGATATCGCCGAGCCTCCATGAACAGAAAGATCGATACGAGAATACTGTTGATCGGGATCGCAAAATGCGGATTATCTGCCGAGCTGAAAACGAACGACAGCGTCGCACCCGCCGTGATCACGGCCCAGTTGGTCGTCGTGTCGAGCCGCGTCCGCCAAACATTCGACCGCTGCACTTCGCCGCGATAGAAGTGCACGATGGCCATGTTGAACTCCGCCGGCAGCAGTTTTTGCGGAATGGTGAGCGGCGATGTGCGTGGTTTCTGCGCACGCTTGTGCACCTCTTCAGCAAAGGCGCGGAACGACTGCGGGACATTCGTTATGTGAATGTCATCTGCCTGGGTTCCCGATCGAACCTCGTCGTTCATAGTGCTGTTTGCGGTTGGCCTCTCGACAGGGGGAAAAGCTCTAACACTTTAATGTTTAACATTTTACGCGCCGCGATGCAAGAAATCTCACTAGTCGGATAAACTTAGAACGTGGCGAAGAAGATCCTCGAAGCTGACAAGACCTGGATGTTGCGGGCGATACATCTGGCACGTGAAGCGGAGAAAAATGGTGAGGTGCCGGTCGGCGCCATCGTCATTGACGGCGGGCAAAAGATACTTGCAGCCGCCTCGAATCGCACGATAATCGACAACGACCCTACGGCCCATGCCGAGATTCTTGCCCTGCGAACCGCCGCCATGCGCGTCGGCAATTATCGCCTTACGGGCGCGACCGTATATGCGACCATCGAACCATGCGTAATGTGCGCCGGCGCGCTGGTCAATGCCCGCGTTGCTCGGCTCGTTTACGGTGCGGCCGACGAACGCTTTGGAGCGGCCCGGTCGATCTTTCGTCTCTGTGACAACAAAAAGCTTAACCACCGCATCGAGATCGCGACCGGCGTCCTCGAAGAAAAGTGCCGCCGGCTGATTCAGGATTTTTTCCGCGCACGGCGGCAGCTTGAAAAAGACGCAGGCAAACCCTAGAATTAAGGGTTCGCGCGGAGAGGTGCGAGAGTGGTTGAATCGGGCAGTCTCGAAAATTGCTGTGCCTTTACGGGTACCGTGGGTTCGAATCCCACCCTCTCCGCCATTCCTCAGAGGGCAGTTGGCAGCGACAGTAGGCAGTAGATGTGCTTGGTGGCGACCGTGTCACTCCCATAGATATTTGACATTGAGAAGGAACAAGCAGGTCGCCTTTTAAATAGTTGTTTTCAACAGGAGGTTTCCGATTATGCCTTTGACAAAAAGAGTTTCTGCGGAATTCATCGGGACGCTATGGCTCGTCCTTGGCGGCTGCGGCACGGCCGTGCTGGCAGGCTCGGCGGCCGGCAATGTCGGCATTTCGCTCGCGTTCGGCCTGACTGTGCTGACCATGGCCTATGCCATCGGCCACATCTCGGGCTGTCACCTTAACCCGGCGGTCACGCTCGGCCTGTGGGCCGGCAAACGGTTTCCGTCGAAGGACATTCTGCCCTATATCATCGCGCAGGTTTTAGGCGCGATCGCCGCGGCGGGCATCTTGTATGTCATCGCGAGCGGAAAGGCTGGATTTTCGGTGGGCGGCAGCGGTTTTGCTGCTAACGGATTTGGCGATCATTCGCCCGGGCACTACGAGGCGCTCGCATGCTTCGCGGCCGAGGTGGCGATGACGTTCTTTTTCCTGATCGTCATACTCGGCGCGACACACGGCAAGGCGCCCAAAGGATTTGCCCCGATCGCGATCGGCCTTGGACTAACGCTGATACATCTGATCTCGATCCCGGTGACCAACACGTCGGTAAACCCGGCCCGCAGCACGAGCCAGGCGGTATTTGTCCAGGGATGGGCGGCCTCGCAGCTTTGGATGTTCTGGATCGCTCCGATATTAGGAGCGCTGCTCGCCGGATTTCTCTATACGTGGCTGGTGGGTGATGACGAAGCACCGGTCGTCGGCGGCCCGAAGGACGAAGACGAGGGGCCCGATGTCGTCGTTGTGGAGGAAACCGTCATCGTCGAAGCGGGCGACAAAGAGTGATATATTGCGGAAAGGTGCAAGAGTGGTTGAATTGGCAGCATTGGAAATGCTGTGAGCCTTAACGGGTTCCGTGGGTTCGAATCCCACCCTTTCCGCCAGAATCAATTTCGAATCATCAAATACGAATTACGAATTAAGAGGGAACAACCCGACCTGCCATTCGTAATTCGTCATTTGAAATTCGTAATTGACATTATGGCTTCAGGCTCCGCACAAGGCTTGAATTGTGAACTCCGCTAGGCGAGGAATCGAGCAACGGTAGCAATTTTAACCTGTGTTGCGATCAAGTCTGAAGCCTCCAATTTTGTTTATGGCATGCCGGGGCTTGATGAGCTCCGGCTTTTTTCTCTGGCGATTATGGCGTCGTTCGCGACTCGTTCGAATTCTGATAACATCAAGACCTAGTGGCGTCAAAACTCAAGGAAAATACCGACCTCCTTCACTACCGGATCATCTCAAAGATCGGCGAAGGCGGCATGGGCGAGGTCTTTTTGGCGGAGGACACGCGGCTCGGTCGCAAGGTGGCGATCAAGTTTCTCAGCGAGGAATTGAGCCACGTTCCTGACAAATTGCAGCGTTTTGTGCAGGAAGCCAAGGCTGCCTCGGCTCTCAATCACCCGAATATTCTTACCGTTTATGAGATCGGCGAAGCGGAGGGGAAAAACTATATTGCCACCGAGTTGATCGAGGGCATGACGCTTCGCGAACGCATCGCGCTGGAGGCCCCTCTGCCTATCGACACAGTCCTAAAGACCGCGATCCAGATCGCCGAGGCACTCGACGCCGCGCACCGGGCCGGCATCATCCACCGCGACATCAAGCCCGAGAACGTGATGGTGCGCGCGGACGGTTATGTCAAGGTGCTCGATTTTGGCCTTGCGAAGCTTGCCGAAACCGATGCCTCGGCAGCGGGCTCCGAGGAAACAACCCGAGCATTCCTCCATACCACGCCCGGCCTCGTGATGGGCACGGTCGCATATATGTCGCCCGAGCAGGCGCGCGGCCGCAGCGTCGACACACGGACCGATATGTTCAGTCTCGGCGTCGTGATGTACGAGCTGATTACCGGCCGCCAGCCCTTTACCGGCGACACGACCAGCCATGCGATTGTTGCAATACTGGAAAAAGATCCGCCGTCACTAGCCTCGGCCGGCGTGAATGTTCAAGCCGAGCTTGAGACGGTTATCCTGCGCGCGCTGGAGAAATCTGCTGACAAGCGGTACCAGACGGCCAGCGATCTGGCCGCCGATCTCAAATCGCTGCGTAAGCGCCTGCAATTCGATGCGGAATTTCGCTCTGCCGAAACCACCAGGATCCTTCCCGCGGACAGCGGACTAGAGGCCGCCAACACGATCGCTGTCATGCCGTTCATCAACATGAGCCGCGATGAGAACGGTGATTACTTTTCTGACGGCCTCGCCGAAGAGTTGCTGAACGTCCTCTCGAAGATCCGCGGCCTGCGTGTCGCCGCCCGAACGTCGACATTTTCTTTCAAGGGCAAGCAAACGACTATCGCCGAGATCGGAAAGGCGTTGAATGTCGCATCAGTGCTCGAAGGCAGCGTTCGCACTGCCGGCGAACGCGTACGCATCGCGGTCCAACTCGTCAAAGTCTCGGACGGTTATCAAATGTGGTCAGAAACGTATGACCGCACTATGGATGACATTTTTGCCGTCCAGGACGACATCGCTCAATCCGTCGTCGAGGAACTGCGCGTCCGTCTCATGGGCGAAGCGTCAAGCAAGGAGGTCGAGGCCGAGGTCGCTGAGGCTGTCAAAGGCCGCGCCGACGATCCCGAGGCGCAGCGGCTGATGCTGCTTGCTCGATACTTTATCGACCGCACCACGCCCGACGACACGGCAAAGGCCATTGCATATCTTCGCGAGGCTCTCGAGATCGATCCCGAATTCGCTCTCGGCTGGGCCGAGCTTGCGCGTGCGCATGCCGTTCAGGCCGGCAAGGCGTGGGCGCCGTTCGAAGAGGGCTACGCCCATTCGCGCGAGGCGGTCGACAAGGCTCTGTCGATCGAGCCCGAGCTTCCCGAAGCACACGCCCTGCTGGGGCGGATCAAGTCAGCCTACGAGCTGGATATGAAAGGAGCGCGCGACGCGTACGCCAAGGCGCTCGACCTCGCGCCCGGCAGCTCGGTTGTAATGGACGGAGCCAGCGTTCTCGAATTCAAGTTTGGTAACTACGAAAAGGCTCTCTCGCTCAGCCGCCGTGTCCTCTCCCAAGACCCGCTCAGCGGCGCGATCTGGCACAACCTCGGGATGATCAGTCATGCGGCGGGCCTCCTCGACGAGGCGGAAAAAGCGTTTCGCCGCTCATTGGAGCTCGGCACAAGGCGTATGGTAACAACGGCTATGCTGTCGCTGGTGCTGCTTGACGACGGCCGAGGTGAAGAGGCATTGAAAGAAGCGGAACGTGAGCCTGACGAATTCTGGCGGGTTTGGGCAAGGGCAATAATATTCCATGGGCTCGGCCGTCAGGCCGATGCCGACGCAGCGCTCGCCGAGCTGACCAGCACGGCGACCGACGGCGAGGCGTACCAAGTAGCGGAAGTTTTTGCGGCGCACGGCCACAACGATCAGGCCTTCGAATGGCTCGACCGGGCTCTGGCCGCACGAGACCCGGGCTTGACGCACATCAAGGCCAGCCCGAATCTGCGCACACTTCATGCAGACCCGCGCTGGCCGGGCTTTCTTGCGAAGATAGGATTCGACGACTAAGCTGCTAGCCTTCGTTCGTCGGCTCGCGCACGGTTTCGGGCGAGTTCGTCGGCTCGCGGTCCGTCGAGGCCTCGCTCAGGTTCGCCTTCGATTCGTCAGCGGTCGGTTCCTGGACGGCTTCTTCTTCAGGGGTAACGCTCATTTTATTTGTTCTCCTTACCTATGATGGTTCAGACATAATACACCATAACGCCTAATTCCGAGGGCTAATTTCAACGTCGGATCCGGTAAACCTCAAATCTTGAGGTTCGGCCGATTATGGACTAAACTCAAGATTCAAGCTTCACTCGATGGCATATCAGGTAATTGCACGTAAATGGCGGCCGCAGACTTTTGAGGAGGTGACCGGGCAGGAGGTCATTACGCAGACGCTGCGCAATGCGTTGGAGTACGACCGGCTGCATCACGCGTACCTTTTTTCGGGCGCCCGCGGCGTGGGCAAAACGACGACGGCTCGTATTTTGGCCAAGGCCTTGAATTGCCATAAATCCGATAAGCCCACGCTGACGCCGTGCAAGGTCGGCGACCCGGACATTTGCCCTTCGTGTCTTGAGATATCGGAGAGCCGTTCGATGGACGTGCTCGAGATCGACGCCGCCTCGCACACCGGCATCGACGATGTTCGCGGGACGATCATCGAGAACATCAACTTCAATCCCGCACGCGACCGCTACCGCGTCTTTATCATCGACGAGGTCCACCAGCTCTCTAAACCGGCCTTCAACGCGCTTCTAAAGACGGTCGAAGAGCCGCCCGAGAACGTCGTCTTTGTCATGGCGACAACCGAGCTGCACAAGGTGCCCGAGACGATCACATCGCGTTGCCAGGAGTTCCAGTTCCGCACGATCTCGGTGCAGAAGATATTCGACCGGTTAAAGCTCATCGCCGGGGCCGAGAAGGTCGACATTTCGGACGACGCGCTCCGTGAATTAGCACGGTCGGGCGAAGGCTCGATGCGTGACGCACAGTCTAATTTTGACCAGGTAATAAGCTTTTCGGGCGATAAGATCGCCGCGGTCGATGTGACAAACGCACTGGGCTTTGCCGGCGTCGAGATACTCAAAAACACGATCAACGCAATTGCCGCCCGCGACCCGCGAGCCGTCCTCGCGGTCGTCGACGACCTTATCGCCCGCGGGCATGACCTGCGTAACTTTTGCCGCGACGTTTTGGGCCTTTTCCGCGATCTGCTCGTCTTTAAGGTCGCGGGTGAAGACGCACAATTGTTCGAGAGCGCGGTGTTCTCGGCCGACGACATGCGTTCGATGGCCGCACCTTTCAGCGAGGCCGATCTTGTGCGTTTCTTCAATTCCCTTTGCGAAACCGAAGCGAGTCTTCGTGAAGCCGCGCATCCGCGATACGTACTCGAGATCGGTCTCGTAAAGCTCATCGAGATGCGAAGCGTAGTAGGCATTGAGAGCATTCTCGAACGGCTCGACGCCATCTCGTCGGGCGCACCAGTGCCTGCCAAACCGCGCGCCGAGTCAAGCAGATCGGCTACGGCGTCAGGTACCCCTTCGCAGGAAAAAAAAACTCTGAAAGCTGAGCCGGAGCCCGGACGCCCTCGTCCGGATCCTTCGGAGATCGAACCGCCCGACGATTCGATCGGCATGGATGCATTGGTCCCGGAACCGGTTGAGGTCATACCCATGGCGGTTAGAGCGGCCGTCCCGGCGATCGCTGCGCGGCCTGCTTACCTGCCGCCGTTATCGTCGTCCGAGCTGGAGCACATCGACGACACACGACTCGACGACGCATATGAGGAACGCCTGCTAATCACCGGCGACGACCTGATGCCGATCGCCGGCATTGAAAAACTCGTTGAGGCATTTATTGGACGGCCGGCGTCAAGCGTTTCGTCCGCGACCATGGCCAACGGCAACAGTTCGACGGGAACGGCCGCGGCACGGGCCTTCGCTCCGCCTGCTTCGTCACCGTCGCCTACCCCGGTCGATCTTCCGACCCTCGGCGACGACCCGACGGCCGAAGAGCTGGAACAGTACGCGCTCGCTCATCCGACGGTAAAGGCCGCGATGAATATTTTTCGCGCAAAGATCGTCAAGGTGACAAAACGGTAACGTACGATTCGCGGAACTCGGCATCCATCTGCTTCGTATTGTTTGTTTATTGGCAAGACATTTCATTTGATGAAACGTAAACCTTTGCCGCAAAAATTGAATCTCCTGCTCGCCGCGGTAACCGTAATTGTTGCCGCGTTTACTGCGTTTGGGCAGGAAGGCTCGCCGTTGCCGCCGCCGACCGGGTTCGTCAACGATTACGCAGGCGTTATCGACACCGCAACAAAGCAGCAGCTCGAAACAAAGCTCAAGAGTCTAAAAGAGACAACCAACCCGTCGGTCGAGATCGCTGTCGCAGTCGTGAAAACAACCGGCGGCCGCGACATCTTCGATTATTCGCTCGCCGTCGCCCGCGGCTGGAAGATCGGCTCGAAGGATGACGACAATCCGAGCGCACTCTTGTTTGTCGCGATCGACGACCGCAAGTACTTTACGCAGGTCAGCCGGGACCTCGAGGACGAGCTGCCAGACGGTTTGGTCGGGAGTCTTCAGCGGCAATACCTTGTGCCTGAATTCAAGAAAGGCAATTACGGCAAGGGGATCTCGGACACGATCGACGCCTACATCGACACGATCCGCAACAAGGGCAACGCACCCGTCAACGCGAATACCGCGCAGCGGCCGTCGAGAGGAACAACTGGTTCAGGAGGTGGTTTTTTCAGCCTGTTTTGTTGTGGAATTATTATTTTCGTTATTCTGTTGATAATTTTCACGCGCTCGAAGGGCGGCCCGACCAAGGGCGACCGTAATCGCTGGGGCGGTGGTGGCGGAGGCAGGGCGTTGCCGTGGATAATCGGTTCGGTGATAAGTTCGGGACTATCTAGCGACTCTTCGTCCTCGTCATCGAGCGACTGGGGCGGATCATCCGGCGGCGGGTTTGGCGGCTTTGGCGGCGGAGGCGATTTTGGCGGCGGCGGCGCGGGAGGCGATTGGTAGATTATGAAAAGCGATTTTGACGCATTTATCAGCGATCTGCGGGCGACGCACGGTAAGAATCTCGCCTCGGTCATTCTTTACGGTTCGGCCGCGGCGGGCGACTTTGTCGCCGAGGCATCTGATTACAACATTCTCGTCGCCCTCATCAAGATCGGCCCGTCGGACCTGAGAAACGCCCATCCGTGCATTCGCGAATGGGTGCGGATGGGACACCCTGTACCGGTCTATTTCACCGTCTCGGAGCTAAAGAACGCCGCCGATGTTTTCCCTATCGAGTTCTCAGCAATGGAGTCTGCCCGAAAGGTTTTGTACGGCATCGACGTACTAGCCGACCTCAAATTCTCTGACGCGAACCTTCGCCACCAGACCGAGTACGAGCTGCGGAGCAAGCTTATCGGCCTGCGCCGGGCGTATATCGCGGTGTCGACCTCGGTCGAAGGCCTGAGCCGATTGATGGCTGAAAGTTTGCCGAGCTTTGTTACGCTCTTCCGGGCGGCGTTGCTGCTCCAGAACATCGAGGCTTCGACCAACAAACGCGAGGTCGTCGCGCTCGCCGCTGAGCATTTTGGTATTGATGGGACGCCGTTTGAAAAAATAATTAATATCCGTAAGAATAATTTCACACAGGAACTGGACGAGATCAGCACCAATAATTTGTTTGGTGAATACCTCGAACAGATAGAAAAGGTCATCGACGCCGTAGACGCGGCAGGAGAAAAATAATGAAACGAGCAATACTGTTCACAGTCATATCGATCGCGGCCCTTGGCCTGAGCGGCTGCAGTTACAACGAGCTGACGGCCAAGCAGCAGAACGTCAAGGGCAAATGGGCTAATGTTGAAAGCTCCCTGCAAAGGCGTGCTGATCTTATTCCCAATCTTGTCAAAGCCGCCCAGATGGCTGGCGTCCAGGAACAGGAGGTCTTTGGCCAGATCGCGGACGCCCGCTCACGTTTACTCAACGCTACAGGTGCTGCACCAGCGGGCGCTGACGGCGACAAAACGCCTGAACAAAAGCAGGCGATCATTGACGCTAATAACAGTTTTGGCGGGACGATCGGACGACTGCTGAGTTTGCAAGAACAGTATCCGCAGTTGAGATCGGTTGATGCTTTCATGAAGTTGCAGGATGAGCTTTCGGGAACTGAGAACCGTATCAATGTCTCGCGCACTGATTACAACACGGCCGTCCAGGACTATAATACGACGCGGAACTCGTTCCCCGCAGTCATCACAGCAGGACTGCTCGGATTCAAGGAAGAGCCCTATTTCAAGGCAGAGGACGATGCCAAGCACGTTCCGGACGTGGGCGATCCGAACAGCATGAGACGAAACCAAACCGCTCCGGCGAACAAGTAGCTAGAAACCTCTCGAGTTACACATCGAGCAATGATCACAAGGCTTGTCGGGCTCGAACTGGCAGGCCTTTTCTTTTTTGATGCCGGCAAAGATCTCATCAGCGATCGCTTCGGCAACGCTGAATTTATCAAGACTCGGATGATCTGTTTTGAAATTTGAAATATCAAATTTCAGGTCGCCCTTGCCCACTTCGAGCTTATCCAAGCGATGATTGATCTTTTCTATACTTGCAAACAAAGCGGCCAGGTCGGAGCCTGGTGTCTCTGATTCGAGCATCCGTGCAATCTTATCAGCAAGTTTCTTGGTTTCGGGGGCATCCATCTTACTTACGCTCGTTCGGCAATAGGTCAATGTAATCGACGACCCCGACGATCGCCGAATCGATGGCCGCACCGGGCCTACCAGTCGCAGCGGTCGAGGCGGACCAGCCTTCCTGGGCGATGACGACGATGTCACCCTCGCCGGCGTTTACCGAATCGAGAGCGATACAGGTGTATTCCATGTCCTCGCCTTCGGGGGTTATCTGCCGGCAAAGCATTGCACGCGTGCCTTCGTAACGCTGGTTTTTTTGCGTTGCAACAACGTTTCCTATGACACGGGCGATGAGCATATATCTGCGTTTCAGTCCCTGTGAGGTGAAACGAAATAACTACTTCTGAAAGACGTGAGCGTCGGAATCGATGATCCCAACTATGGTGCAATCGGTGGGCGTCTCGTCCCGTTTGAAGGGAAATGCCGCCTCTTTGCCGCGGCACCAAAAGACAAGCTCGCCCTCGCCTGCGCCGACCGCGTCGAGGGCCACCATCGGCTTGCCGCGCGCGTTAAGATCAGCGTCGAGCGTCTGCACGATGAGGAATTTGCGGCTTTCCAGCGACTTGTTCTTGACAGTCGAGACGACGGTCCCGATGACGCGTGCGATCTGCATATCTTCGAGCCTAGACGTCAGCTGCCGTGAATTGGATCTCGTCGATAACGCCGATGATCGCCGAATCGACGGGACAATCCTTATTACCCTCGGCCATCCGTGCCGACGAGCCGCCGACGACGATCACTTTCTCATGGAAGCCGGCGCCGACCGTGTCGACCGCAACAAGATAGCCGCTCTGGTCGCTGCCGTCGAGGTTGATCGGCTTGACGATGAGCAGCTTCTTTCCAAGCAGGCGTTCATCTTTTTGTGTGGACACGACCGTGCCCAGGATGCGTGCGATGATCATTTCCAGTTTCGAGTTTCAAGTTTCGAGTTCCAAGTTCGCGTCCGCAACTGCGAACTCGAAACCCGGAGGCCAGAAACTTGGAACTATTTCCGTACGACGGGAAGAGTTTCGTCGACGCTCGAGTGCGGACGCGGAATGACGTGAACGCTGACAAGCTCGCCGACACGGCGCGCGGCACCGGCACCAGCGTCGGTCGCAGCCTTGACCGCCGCAACATCGCCACGAACGATGGCCGTGACAAAACCCGCGCCGATCTTCTCATAGCCGACAAGCTGAACGTTGGCTGCCTTGACCATGGCGTCCGCGGCCTCGATCATCGCCACAAGGCCCTTGCACTCAACCATTCCCAATGCTTCTTGCATTTATTTTGCTCCTGAATTTTTCTAGTGAAGAAAATGCCCTGCTAGTTTAACTCAATTTTGCCGCCTGGCTCAAAAGCTCGATCAGTTCTTCGCGTGTGAATGAGATCTTTCTTCCATTGTCGCCCGAAGTGGCCGGATAGCTGACATCGAGATCGCACGCGATATTCGTGTCGTGAAGATAACCGCACGCCTGACAGCGGGCATTTTCTTTGAGATAACCCGCTTTTTCTCTTATATTTACGAGCTTTTCGATCGCTTCGGTCGGAAGGTCTATGGCGCCCCCGAGAGCCTTGGCAAGGATCGCGATCTTCGCCGTATGCTCGAGCGTTTCTAATCTGTCGAACGCTTGCCAAAGGTCCTCGCCATACGCGACGGCGCCGTGGTTCGCCATCAAAAGCGCGTTGTGGTGCGGCACAAAAGGCTTCATCGCCTCGGTCAACTCGTTGGTCGATGGCGTGCCGTAGTCAGTCAGCGGCACGCAGCCGAGCGTCAAAATCACCTCGGACAATATCGGCTTATCGATCGCTAGCCCGGCGACGGCAAATGCCGTCCCGTGCGGCGGATGCGCGTGGCACACAGCTTTTATCTCAGGCCGCATCTTGTAGATCAGCAAGTGCATCGCGAGCTCGGACGACGCACGCTTGTCCGATATCGGCTTGCCGTCCATGTCGGTCACGGCCAGGTCGTCCTCGGTCATCCGTCCCTTGCAGGCCATCGTCGGCGTCGCAAGCACGCGGTCCTCGGACAGCCTAATGCTCACATTGCCGTCCGACGAGACGACATAGCTGCGTTCATACATCAGCTTGCCGATCTCGCAGATGAGTTTCCTTGCTTGAGATTCTTCCATCGGAAAAGAGGAAACCACAGATTAACACACCTTCACGGCAGCGTTAACCTGTGGTCCGAGCTATACCAACGAACTATCTGTCGTGAGGCGGCGGACGATGCTCCAGGGGCCGGATATGGAGAGGCGGAGGCGGCCCGAAGTCCACGGTTGGCGGAACGGGCGGGACGTTACGCAATTCGTAATCGAATGCATTATCAGTGTCCCCGCATGAATTGTTCTTCAACCGCAGATTCTCATTCTTTAGGTCTTCATTCTCCATTCGCAGCCGGTCCATCTCGGCGCGCATCTGCCAGCGGCCGTGGCGGCCGAAGCGAGGACCGCCAAAACCGAATAAGCCCGCGATAAAAATGCCGATCGCGAATGTCGCAAAGAACGGCAAAACTCTCTTTATCCAACCCTTGCTACCCATTGTTCTTACCTCTTACTACTATTTACGCCGGCTTTTCGAAACCGGTTTCACGGGCCGTGCCAAAAAATAGGACAGGCTCTCGAGCGACGTCGTGAGATCGATCGTTTTCAATTTCACGCCGGGCGGAGCCTTCAGGCCGACCGGTGCGAAATTCATGACCGCCCGGATACCTGCTTTAAGAACTATATCCAGGGCACCCTTGGCCGACTCGGCCGGTACGGCGATAACGGCAACCTCTATCTTATCGCGTTTGACGACAGCGGCAAAGTTTTTTACGTCCTTTACCTCGGCGTTGCCGACTTTTTTGCCGATCTTTTTCGGATCGGCGTCAAAAAGCGCCGCGACCGTGAAGTTTGCCTTGCGAAAACCGTAGTAGTCGGTAAGCGCCATTCCCAACCGGCCAGCCCCGATAATACCGACCCGGTGCTCCTTATCTAAACCGAGAATGCGCGTCAAATGGTCACGCAGGTTCTCGACCATATAACCGACGCCGCGAACACCAAACTCGCCAAAATATGCGAGGTCCTTACGTATTTGTGCCGAGTTCAGGTGAAAGCGGTCGGCCAGCGCTTTCGACGAAACGGTCTTGCCACCCGACAGGGCAACTTCGTTTAGACATCGCAGGTAGACGCTCAGGCGATTGGTGGTGAGCTCTGAGATCTTGTCGCACTTCACAAGTCAATAGAATCAAATCGTGAAAAGGCGCGCAAGGCGATAGGACGCTTGCGAGGTCATGTGGCAAAATTACTTTGAAAATGATCGGCTATCTTTCCGGCAAGCTGCTTGAGAAGAACGTAAATTCTGTCATCGTCGATGTCAGCGGCATCGGCTATGACGTGTCGATACCGCTTTCGACATTCTACGAGCTTGGCGATGTGGGCTCGGACGTGCAGTTGCGCATCTACACGCACGTGCGCGAGGATGCGATACAGCTTTTCGGTTTCAAGACCGATCGCGAGCGTCAACTGTATCTGCGGCTCATCTCGGTCCAGGGAGTCGGAGCTAAGTCCGGTATCACGATGCTTTCCGGAATGAGCGCGGACGAGATGATCGACGCGATCCGAAGCAACAACCTCGCGAAACTGACGTCCATTCCCGGTGTCGGCCGCAAGACCGCCGAACGCGTCGTTATCGAACTCCGCGACAAGGTCAACGAACTCGACCATGGTACGTCCACGGTCGATCGCATAACAGGAACGCCCCTGCCGGCTGACGCGATCTTTGAAGACGCTCTCTCCGCACTCGTCAACCTCGGCTACCAGCGCGGGCTCGCCGAAAAGGCCCTCAAACAAGCGGCCGACGAAGGCTCCGAGCCGTCTGTCCAAAAGCTTTTGCGGCGCGCCCTCCAGGTGCTGGCCAAATAATCCCGAATGCTCGAACTCGCACGAAAACTTCGCGGCGACATCTCTCAGCTCGACCGCCGGGCGGTTTTTGCGCTTGTCTACGCGGCTGTCGGGCTGACCTGCATCTCGTATCTCAAAAATCCCGGCTATCTCGAAGCCATCGCCTCGCGTACTTCTTTCGCTGACGTCGGCACCGAGGCCGCAAATCCGACAAACAACAACCTCTACGGCTTGATCTGGTGGGTGTTTGTTTCGGTGACGTTTTATTTTATCGTTCCGGCGCTGTTTGTCCGGTTCGTTCAGAAACGAAAGCTCAGCGAGATCGGTCTTGCGTTTTCGATCGAAAAAGGTTTCGTCAAACTTTTTCTGCAATGCATCGCGATAATGCTGCCGCTTGTTTACCTGATGTCGCTGACGAGCGGCTTTTCGGCAAAGTATCCGTTCCTGCACGTTTACGACGGCTCGCCGTATCTGAGTTCGACGCTACTCATTTGGGAGCTGGTCTATTTCCTCCAGTTCTTCGGTCTCGAATTCTTTTTTCGCGGTTTCCTCGTGCACAGTTTGAAACCAGCGCTCGGCACATACTCGATCTTTGCCATGACGGTTCCCTACACGATGATCCACTTCCAAAAGCCCATGGCCGAGGCGTTCGCGGCGATCATGGCCGGCATTTTTCTCGGCTGGCTAAGTCTCAAGAACGGCAACATCTGGATGGGACTCGTCCTTCACTGCTGTGTCGCGTTCTCGATGGATATCTTGGCCTTGTACAATAAAGGTCTGTTATTCTGACCTATCGAGATGACCAACCTCGCTGCCATTAATATCCGCAACGAAGAGCTGACACCCGAAGAGAGCCGCTTCGAGGCGACGCTGCGTCCGGCGCATCTGAGCGAGTACATCGGCCAGACGAAGGTCAAGGAAAACCTGCGCGTCTTTATGAAAGCCGCGCTCAAGCGTCGCGAGGCACTCGATCACATCCTCCTCACCGGCCCGCCGGGCGTCGGCAAGACGACGCTGTCGAATATAGTTGCCAACGAAATGGGAGCAGCGCTCAAGTCCACGAGCGGCCCCGTGATAGAAAAGGCGGGCGATCTCGCCGCCATACTGACCGGGCTCGAGGAAGGCGACGTGCTTTTCATCGACGAGATCCACCGACTCAACCCTGCGATCGAAGAGATCCTCTATCCCGCGATGGAAGATTACAGCCTCGACCTCATGATCGGCCAGGGAACGGCGGCGCGGTCGATCAAGCTCGAGCTGCCAAAATTTACGCTGATCGGTGCGACGACGCGGCCGGGAATGCTGACTGCGCCGCTGCGGGCGAGGTTCAACATTGTCTTTCATCTCGATTTTTACGGCATTGAGGAATTACAGACCATCTGCAGACGCTCCGCCGGCATCCTAAATGTCGTTATCGACGATAAGGGCGCTCACGAGATCGCCCGACGGGGACGCGGAACGCCGCGTATAGTCAACCGGCTGCTGCGGCGCGTTCGCGACTTTGCCGAGGTCGATTACGACGGCCGCATCGACGAAAAGATCGCGGCCGGCTCGCTCGATAAGATGGAGGTCGACAGCTTCGGCCTGGACGATCGCGATGTTAAATTACTACGCACGATCATCGAGAAATTTGATGGCGGCCCCGTCGGCCTGGGCACGCTCTGCGCGTCTCTCCACGAGGAAAAGGATTCGATCGAAGAGATCATCGAGCCCTATCTGCTGCAAATCGGTTTTATCCAACGGACCCCACGCGGGCGGATGGCGACACGCCTCGCCTATGAACACTTTGGGCTCGACCCTCTGCGGCCCGGCGAAGCACCAACACTATTCGGATAATAGTGTCTCCCCGCTTACATACCGGTCCGGCAAGATCGGGTTATGTTTTATCAATCGAAGGAGAGTCGTGCATGGCCATCAAATATACAGACAATTCGAATAACGCCGCGACGAGCCTGGCCGATCTTATTTCAAAAAGCATTGCGCCGAGTTCCGACTGGACAGCCATGAGCGGTGCTGACCATTTCGTCCAGTTCTACGAGTCCGACAGTCATCTTGTAAACTCCGTCGCCGAATGGCTGACCCACGGCCTCAAAAACGGCGAAACCTGCATCATTGCCGCCACCCATTGGCACATCGACGCGATCGAGCGTGCGGCCCGCGCGTTCGGTGCGAACATCGACTCCGCATGGAATAACGGCCTTTACATCCCGTTCGGCGCTCAGGAGACACTCGCGAAATTCATGGTCAACGGAATGCCCGACGAGGAATTGTTCCGTGAGGCCGTCGGGAACACGGTCCGGGCGGCAGCAAAACGCGGTCGCGTCAGGGCGTTTGGCGAAATGGTCACGGTCCTGGTCGCCGAGGGTAAGCCCGAGGCGGCACTCAAGCTCGAAGAGCTGTGGAACGACCTTCGCGGGCAACTTTCCTTCTCACTCTTTTGTGCTTATCCGATCGCCGGAGTGGCGACCAGCGGGAGGGACAATTTTATGACCGACGTTTGCCTCGGGCACACGCGCGTCATTCCCACCGAGAGCTATACATCGCTTACGACGGCCGACGAACGCCTAAGAGCGGTCGCCTTCCTTCAGCAACGCGGCCGACAGCTCGAGGCCGAGATCGCCGATCTCGAACGCAGGATATCGTCCAGACAAGACCTGGCCGCGGACTACGCCTGATAAAAGACATCTCGCACCCGAAAAGGCCACGCGGGCACCTCGCGGGCTTACTTTTGTGCACCATCGCACTTTCCGGAAAGGCATAGTTTTTCCGCTCGGCAACGGAAACCGCCCTTGCTAACGCGCGGGCCTGCGCATAGAATTAGCGCATTCCTGCTTGCGCCCTAAAACCATGAATTGGAAACTTATCTTTCTCTTGTCGCTATTCGGACTGGCGATGGCGTTTCTGACAATTTCGATCGTGCCGTCGACGGTCGAGCCGTTTTGCTGGCTCTTGATATTTATCATCAGCTCGTATTGCATCGCGAAATACGCGCCGGGCAAATACTTTCTGCACGGGCTGATGGTGAGCATCTTTAACAGCGTCTGGATCACGGCAGCGCACGCTGCGTTCTTCGATCAATACATAGCGACGCATCCCGAGTTTCTTCAAGCGACTGCCGGACTGCCGCCCGATCTCGCCGGCCACCCACGGCGGATGATGCTTCCGATCGGCGCGATCTCGGGCGTTCTGTTCGGCATCATTCTCGGTATCTTTGCATTTGTCGCGAGCAGGATCGTAAATCGAAACACAGCCCAATGAATTTTCGCATAACGAAGACCAGCTATCTTCAGTTCCTAAAGTGCCCGGCGGAATTCTGGCTCGATTTTCACGAACCTCTCTTCGCTGCAGCACCCATAACCCTCGAGCGCGAGCATCTTCGCCAGCAGGGCTACGCCGTCGAGCAGCTTGTTCGAGATATGGCGAGGTTCCAGTCGGACGGCACAGCGCTGATCGAGTTTCAGCGCACCTTCCAGACCGCCGAACTTGCGGCGCGCAGCGATATTGTCGTCACCGACAAAGCGACCGGCGATATCGACATTTACGAGATCAAGGCGGCCGGCAATCTAAAGGAAGAGCATTACGACGACGTGGCGTTTCAGATGCTTGTCGCCGAACGGGTGGGTTTTCGCATCCGGCGGGCGCATCTTGTGACGATGAATAGCGAGTATGTCCGGGAGGGCGACCTGGATGTCGAGCAGCTCTTTACTGTAACGGACGTGACCGAGACCGTTCGGCCGAAGCTGCCGGTGACCGAAGAGCGGATCGGCAAGGCGTTCGAATATCTCGCGTCGGTGCCGGTGCCGTCGCTCGCTGAGTACTGCATCGACAACAAGCTCGACTGCCGCTTTATCAAACGCCACTTCTCGGACCTGCCCGAATACACGGTCTTTGACATCTCGTACCTGCAGCACGATCCGCGGCGGCAGCTCTTGCGGCAGGGCATCATCTCGATCTTAGACGTGCCCGACAATTTCCCGCTCGGGCCCAAGCAGCGGCAGCAGGTCGACATCGCCAAGTCTCGCGAGATCATTATCAATACCGACGAGATCGCACGACGTATAGGCGAGTGGGAATATCCGCTGCATTTTCTCGATTACGAAACGCTCTGCTACGCGATACCGCTGTGGGACGGCGTCAAGCCATTCCAGCAGATGTGCTTTCAGTATTCGCTCGACACCATCGCCCGGCCGGGAGCCGAGCTGACTCACAGCGAATTCCTCTCGCACGGCGACGACTGGCCGCCGCGTGCGCTGGCCGAGCACCTGCGTGACGCTTTTGCCGGCGGTATTGGGACGGTATTTGTGTGGTACGAAGCATTTGAGAAAGGCCGCAACGAAGAGATGGCTGCGATGTTCCCCGACCTCGCCGACTTTTTCATCGACGTCAACGCCCGCACGTACGACCTAATGAAGATCTTTTCGGAAAATCTCTACGTCCATCCTGATTTCAAGGGAAAGACGTCGATCAAAAAGGTGCTGCCGGTGCTGTGCCCCGACCTTGATTACACCAAGCTCGGCATCGGTGACGGACTGACGGCCACGATCAAATGGTTCCGCGCGGCGACGTGGAAGAGCCTGACCGAGGCGGAGCGGCAGCAGATATTCATCGACCTGCTCGAGTATTGCGCGCTCGATACATTTGCCATGGTGAGGATATTTGAGTTTCTTGTCTCGCTACCGCGGCCGCAGGCAGGTGTCGCGTCGGCTTGACGCGTAATGCTTTTGGGGTTACAACTTGAGCATTCAATTTCAAAGAGGAGACTAAGCATGGGACGCAAGATACTCGCCGTTATCGTCGCAATGATCACCGCCACGGGGATCATCTGGATCGCATACATGATCAGCTCGATGATGGCACCGTTCTATCCCAAGAACATGGAGTATATGTCACGGGATGAGATGGTCGCGTATATGCAATCCGTGCCGATGAGCACGTTTGTGATCGTTCTGATCGGATATGCGATAGCGGCTTTCGCGGGCGGCTTTATCGCGACCAAAATGGGTAGACGCTGGAGCCAGGGGCCGACGCTGGCGTTTATCGTCGGCCTGCTGCTCACCATCGGATCGGTGGGAATGTGGCAATTGTGGCCGCAGCCGATTTGGTTTTTGGGCGCGAGCATCCTTGTCTACATTCCGGCCGCGCTGATCGGCTATCGCATCGCAAAATAAGCCAGAAGATTGTTTTATTTTGATCGCGTGGCAGCTCGCGGTTTGGCGGGTGTCTTTGGCGCAGCTTTCTTTACAGTAGCGGCCCTGGTCTTGGGTCCGGCGGCGGCCTTCTTCGCGGGAGCCCGCGATGCCTTCATCTTTTCCAGCTCCGCCCTGGCCGCCGCCAGCTTCTTCTTTGTCTTGATCAGCTTCGCCTCAAGCTTCTTCCTCTTCATGCAATGTCTCCTTTGCAGCGGCTAACAGTGTAATTCATTTTGTCGCAACATATGTTACAAAACATGTTAACTTTTCGGCACCCCGGCTTTGTGAGCGCGAAGCGTCGGCGTTTTCTTGCGGATCGACGTTAAAAGATATGATGACGATGGAGCGATTCGAGGACGTTCCAGTTGAACAGGATCTCAAAGCGTCTTCGCGGCGTCACGGGTGTCGGCAAAGGGCCGACGCCCTCGATAATGATCGAGCCGATCGCAAGGTCGGGCCGCAGCTTGTATATCCCGCCTAAATATATCCGTTTGCCAGTCGGAAACCGGTCGGCATTGAACAGTATACGTCGATCGGTACGCGCAAATCCGCCACTAACGGTGAACCGCTTGTTTATGACCTTCTCGGCCGAGGCATTCATTCCATATCCATTTGGCGTCGAGACGCGTTCATATTGTTCGAACAGCAGCGAAGTGAAGAAATACTTCACGGGCGGTTTGAACTTTATTGCTTGGCGAAGAATGTCGCGGCCGGTCTCGAAGGTGTAATCGGCCGATACGCCGACGTGCTTGTCGATCTGTTTGCGGATGAGGACCTGATGGTAATTTGACTCGTTCATGCGATGAAAGCGTTGAAAGACGCTCGGCCTGATCGGGTCGCCGAGATAGCCGTACGTCACTGAGATCTCGTCGAAATAGAGCTTTCGCGGCGCATGTATCCTAAGTCGCTCGCCCGTCACGTACGCGTCGTTGTCATAGCCCGTTATCTCAGTGTTTTCACCATTGTTCAGGCCAAGCCCGCCGACCTGTATCTCGAGCTCCTTGATCGGTTCTGCAGAGAAATACAGCTGCTTGAAATAAAGATTTGTTTGTCCTCTTCCCGTCCCCAGTCCCGTGTTGTTCCAGCCGCCGGTAATAACGTTACCGGTGAAAAGCCCAAAGTTGAGGGTGAAGCGGCTCTTGCGGTCGAATTTAAAACGGCCGCGCACGACGAACTGCCACTGCTGTTGGTCGGCGGCGACACCGTTTGCCAGGGCGATGTAGCGATAACGCGTACCAAGATTGAAGGCATCAATTTCGAGCCACCGTTTGACCTCCGGCCCGATCTTTGTCAGCGGCGTCGGCTTGGCTTGAGGAGTTTCGGGCTTGGTGGATGCCGGCGTGCCAGTGGGTGATTGGGCCCATATCCCGACGGCGAGCAGCAACGAACCGAATACCGCAAGGTAGGCCGCGAGGGGTTTGTAACACACGTTACAAATATTTTACCGACACGTCGTCGGTCAGGCAACGCTATTTGGCAAGATGACCGATAGAAAACTCACGCCCTCCTTTAACACGACACCAAAATTCTCGGCAATGGTTTGTCCGATAT
>Ga0163161_10001121_pt1 | contig 20208 bp, 18 predicted proteins | sample S45metaG_FD_129847 | JGI IMG/M metagenome (GOLD analysis project Ga0163161, IMG submission 129847) | Switchgrass rhizosphere microbial communities from Kellogg Biological Station, Michigan, USA - S4-5 metaG | ecosystem: Host-associated > Plants > Roots > Rhizosphere > Soil | place: USA... | reverse complement strand
GTGGGCCGCCGATGCCTGGGGCGGCTACTGGAGCTGGGACCCGAAGGAAACCTGGGCGCTGATCGTCTGGCTCAACTACGCGGCCTGGCTGCACATGCGGCTCGTGAAGGGCCTGCGCGGCACGGTGGCCGCGTGGTGGGCGCTGGGCGGCCTGGCGGTCACGACCTTTGCGTTCCTCGGCGTCAATATGTTCCTGAGCGGGTTGCACAGCTACGGCACCCTGTAGGCGCAGGCCCTTGGCCTTTCGCGAAGAATTGAAACCACGCGCCGCGCGGGCGCGTAACCAAATCGGGGTGGCTCACGAACTACCCTGAGACCAACGATTCACGCGAAAGGCCTGTCATGTCGTTCCATTCCCGCTCGCACCGCCGCGACACCAGCGGCTTCATCCATCCGCTATCGAGCGAAATCACGCCGCGTGCCGCCTACGAAGGCCGACGCGACCTGCTCAAGCTGATGGCCACGGGCGCGGCCGGTGCGGCACTGGCCAGCTTTGCAGGGCGCGAGGCCTTCGCCCAGGCGACGGGCCCGCACAAGCTGGCGCTGTTGCCCGCCGTCAAATCGACGGTGCCCGGCGCGCAGACCATGGACAAGCTCACCGACTACAAGGACGCGTCGAGCTACAACAACTTCTACGAGTTCGGCACCGACAAGGGCGATCCGGTCAAGAACGCCGGCACGCTGAAGACGCGTCCGTGGACCGTCGAGGTCGAGGGCCTGGTCAAGAAGCCGGGCAAGTACGGCATCGAGGACCTGCTCAAGCTCAGCGCGCAGGAAGAGCGCATCTACCGCCTGCGCTGCGTCGAAGGCTGGTCGATGGTCATTCCGTGGATCGGCTATTCGCTGGCCGAACTCATCAAGAAGGTCGAGCCGCAGGGCAATGCCAAGTTCATCGAGTTCGTGACGCTGGCCGACCCGAAGACCATGCCCTTCGTCGGCTCGCGCGTGCTCGACTGGCCCTACACCGAGGGCCTGCGCATGGACGAGGCGATGCATCCGCTCACGCTGCTGTCCTTCGGCATGTACGGCGAGGTTCTGCCCAACCAGAACGGCGCGCCGGTGCGCCTCGTGGTGCCATGGAAGTACGGCTTCAAATCTGCCAAGTCGATCGTGAAGATCCGCTTCGTCGAAAAAGAGCCAAGCACTGCCTGGAACAAGGCGGCGGCGCAGGAATACGGCTTCTATTCGAACGTGAACCCGAACGTCGACCATCCGCGCTGGAGCCAGGCGACCGAGCGCCGCATCGGCGACGGCGGTGGCCTCTTCGCCAAGCGCAACAAGACGCTGCTGTTCAACGGCTACGAAGCGCAGGTCGGCCAGCTGTACGCGGGCATGGACCTGAAGAAGAACTACTGAGGCGGGCGCGCACCCCCTGCTGCCCGCGGGGGCGCGACCTGAACGCCATGAACAAGCTGCTGCTCCATCCCGCCGCCAAGTCCCTCGTCTTTGTGCTGTGCCTGCTGCCGTTCGCGTGGCTGGCCTACGGCGTGGTCGTTGGAGAATTGGGACCCAACCCTCAGGAGTACCTGATCCGCGCGACCGGCGACTGGACGCTGCGCTTCATCTGCATCGTGCTGGCGGTGACGCCGCTGCGCGTCATCAGCAAATGGAACGCGCTCGCGCGCTTTCGCCGCATGCTGGGCCTGTTCGCGTACTTCTACGTGGTGCTGCATCTGCTGTGCTACAGCGGGTTCGACATGGGTTTCGAGTGGGGCGAGATCGCCAAGGACATCGCCAAGCGGCCGTTCATCCTGGTGGGCTTCTCGGCCTTCGTGCTGCTGACGCCGCTGGCGGCCACCTCGTTCAACCGCGCGATCAAGGCGATGGGCGCAAAGCGCTGGCAGATGCTGCACAAGCTGGTGTACGTGATCGCCGGCCTGGGCCTGCTGCACTTCTTCTGGATGCGGGCGGGCAAGAACAACTTTGCGGAAGTGTTCGTCTACGCCGCGATCATCGCGGTGCTGCTGGGATGGCGCGTGTGGAACTACGCGAGCAAGCGGAAGGCAAAGAATGCAACCGCCGGTGCGCGCGGCGGCGAGAAGCCGCTGCGCAGCACCACCTAGTCAGACCAGTTCGTTGCGCAGCTGGTCTTCCATCGTCTCGCGGCGACGGATCAGCGTGGCGCTCTGGCCGCTCACCAGGACTTCAGCCGCACGCGGACGCGTGTTGTAGTTGCTGGACATGCTCATGCAGTACGCGCCCGCCGACAGCACGCCGAGCAGATCGCCGGCCAGGACGTTGAGCGCGCGATCGCGGCCGATCCAGTCACCGCTCTCGCAGACTGGGCCGACGACGTCGTAGGTCGGCGCATCGCCTGCGCGGATGCGCAGCGGCACGATCTTCTGGAACGCCTGGTACATCGCGGGGCGCGGCAGGTCGTTCATCGCCGCATCGACGATGCAGAAATTCTTGTCTTCGCCAGGCTTGGTGTAGAGCACCTCGGTCACGCACACGCCCGCGTTGCCGACCAGCGAGCGGCCGGGTTCGATGACGAGCTTGCGCGCGCCGAAGCCACGTGCGTCGAGCTTGGCGAGCAACTGCTGCCAGAGGTCATCGGCCTTGGGCGGCACTTCGCCGTTGTAGTCGATGCCCAGGCCGCCGCCGAAGTCCAGATGGTGGATCGGCACGCCGGCCGTCTCGATGGCCTCGACCAGGTCGAGGATGCGGTCGCAGGCATCGAGGTACGGGGAGGCCTCGGTGATCTGCGAACCGATGTGGCAATCGATGCCGACCACTTCGAGGCCCGGCAGCCTGGCGGCATGGCGATAAGCCTCGACGGCGCGGTCATGCGCAATGCCGAACTTGTTGCCCTTGAGGCCGGTGGAAATGTAGGGATGCGTCTTCGGATCGACGTTCGGATTGATGCGGATGCTGATCGGCGCGCGGCCGCCCTCGGCCAGCGCCACTTCGTTCAACACGTCGAGCTCGGCTTCGCTCTCGACGTTGAAACAGGCGATGCCGGCCGCGAGCGCCTGGCGCATTTCCGCGCGGGTCTTGCCGACGCCCGAGAAGATGATCTTCTTCGGATCGGCGCCTACAGCCAGCACGCGGGCAAGCTCGCCGCCAGAGACGATGTCGAACCCGCAGCCCGCCTCGGCGAACACGCGCAACACGCCGAGGGACGAATTGGCCTTCATCGCGTAGCAGATCAGGGCATCGCGCCCTTCGAAACCGCGCTGGTAGGCGGCCAGCGCGTCGAGCATCCATTGCTTCGAATAAACGAACAGCGGCGTGCCATGTTCGCGCGCCAAGGCATCGAGGGCGAGCCCTTCGACATGAAGGGCGCCGTCGCGGTGGGCGATGTGGGGATGACCGGGAAGGGAAGCGTTCGTCACTTGGGCGCTCCGTTGCCGGTGGTGGCTGCGGCTGGCGCGCTGCTGGCGGCGGCAGGCTTGGGTGCGGCTTGGCTGGAGGAAGTACTGGAGTCGCCGGGGGTGATCAATTGCGGCAGGGTGGCCCGCTGGGCCGCTGCCGGATCGTTCGGCAGGTACAACGCACCGCGCTGGCCGCAGGCGGCAAGCCCGACTGCCGCAGCGGCGATGCAAACCATGAGCACAGTGCGGCCGCGGGCGGTCACTAGAATTTGGCGAACATTCAACATAGCGAAATTGTAATGACCGACACCGAGTACATGGACCGCGCCGAAGCCGCGCTTGCTGCGATCGAGAGAGCCTGCGATCGCATCAACGACACGACCGACGCCGATCTCGACAACCAGCGGGTGGGCGGGATGATCACGATTTCCTTCCAGAACGGGAGCCAACTGATCGTGAACCTGCAGAAGCCGCTGCAGGAGATCTGGCTGGCCGCGCGGTCCGGTGGCTATCACTACCGGCACGACGGCCAGGCCTGGGTCGACACCAAGACAGGCGAAGAGTTCTTCGGCAACCTCTCGCGCGAAGCGAGTCTTCAGGCAGGCCAGCCGCTGGAGTTCGCGGCGGGCTGATCGCTCTGCGTCAGTTCCGGAAGAGATCGAGGATGCGGTTGCGCTCTTCCGGCGGCGCCGGCGGGCTCACCGGCGCGCCGGTCAGGGCTTCGACTGGTGCGACGGGCGCGGCAGCTTCCACGCCGAGTGTCGCGACGCCGCGGCCCGGCGCGTAGTCGTCGTAGTACCACTCGCCGCCCACATTCACGATGCCCGAGGGCGGCGTGGCCGACAGGTCGGTCACGGGCACGCCCTTGATGGCGGTCTCCATGTAGTTGATCCAGATCGGCAGGCTCAGGCCGCCGCCGGTTTCGCGGTCGCCCAGGTTGCGCGGCGTGTCGTAGCCGATCCACGAGATGGCCGTCATCGTCGGCTGGAAGCCCGCGAACCACGCATCGAGCGAGTCGTTGGTGGTGCCGGTCTTGCCATACAGGTCGACACGTTTGAGCATGGCCTGCGCCTTGGCGGCAGTGCCGGCGCGGGCCACGGAGTTGAGCAGCGTGTCCATGATGAAGGCGTTGCGCTGCGGAATGGCGCGGTTCGCCTCGTTGAGCAGTGAGGGCTGCTTGTCGACCAGGAGCTTGTCCTTGTGGTCGGTGATGCGGGTCACGAGATACGGATTGACGCGGTATCCGCCATTGGCGAACACCGAGTAGCCCACCGCCATCTGCATCGGTGTGACGGCGCCTGCGCCGAGCGCCATCGGCAGGTAGGCGGGGTGCTTGTCCTTGTCGAAGCCGAAGTTGGTGATCCATTCCTGCGCGTAGCGGGTGCCGATGGATTGCAGGATGCGGATCGACACCAGGTTCTTCGATTTCATGAGCGCCGTGCGCATCGACATCGGGCCGTCGTAGCCGCCGCCGTAGTTCTTGGGTTCCCAAGGCTGGCCGCCGGTGGTGCCGGCGTCGAAGAAGAGCGGGCCGTCGTTGATGACGGTCGCAGGCGTGAACCCCTTTTCGAGCGCTGCCGAGTAGATGAAAGGCTTGAAGCTCGAACCCGGCTGGCGCCAGGCCTGCGTGACGTGGTTGAACTTGTTTTTGCCGAAATCGAAGCCGCCGACCAATGCCTTGATGGCGCCGTCGCGCGGGTCCATGGCGATGAAGGCGCCTTCCACTTCGGGCAGTTGGGTGATTTCCCAGGTGTTCTTGGGCGTCTTCACCACGCGGATCACCGCGCCGCGGCGGATCTTGATGTTGGGCGGTGCCTTGTCGGAGAGGCCGGACTGCGCGGGCTTGAGGCCTTCACCGGTGATCTGCACCGGATCGCCATTGCCGCGCACCGCGGTGATTTCCTTGGCATTGGCCTTGAGCACCACGGCGGCCATGACGTCGCCGTTGTCGGGATGGTCGGTCAGCGCGTCGTCGACGGCTTCGTCCTGGTCCTTGGGGTCGTTGGGCAGGTCGACGAACTTCTCGGGGCCGCGGTAGATCTGGCGGCGCTCGTAATCCATGATGCCCTTGCGCAGCGCCTTGTAGGCAGCCGCTTGATCGGCGGCGACCAGCGAGGTGTAGACCTTCAGGCCGCGCGTGTAGGTGCTGTCGCCGTACTGCGCATACATCAGCTGGCGCACGGTTTCGGCGACGTACTCGGCGTGCAGGCGGTTCGGATCCGCCGCGTCGCGCAGATGCAACTCTTCCTTCTTGGCTTCGGCCGCCTGCTCGGCGGTGATGAAGCCAGCTTCCTGCATGCGGTCGATCACATAGAACTGGCGGCCGCGCGCGCGCTGCGGATTGTTGACCGGGTTGTTCGCGCCCGGCGCCTTCGGCAGGCCGGCCAGCATGGCGGCCTCTGCGATCGTCAGCTCCTGCAGCGGCTTGCCGAAATAGGCTTCCGACGCGGCAGCGAAACCGTAGGCGCGGTTGCCCAGATAGATCTGGTTCAGGTAGATCTCGAAGATCTGGTCCTTGCTGAGCAGGTGCTCCAGCTTGAAGGTCAGCAGCACCTCGTAGACCTTGCGGGTCAGCGTCTTCTCGGAGCTCAGGTAGACATTGCGCGCCACCTGCATCGTGATGGTCGAGGCGCCCTGGCTCTTCACGCGGTTCAGGTTGGCCAGGCCGGCGCGAACCATGCCCTTGTAGTCGACGCCGCCGTGGTCGTAGAAGCGTGCGTCCTCGGCGGCGAGCACCGCGTCCTTCACCACCTTGGGAATGGCGGCGATCGGCGTGAGGTTGCGGCGTTCTTCGCCGAACTCGCCGATCAGCGTGCCTTCTGCGGAAAAAACCCGCAGCGGCAGCTTGGGCCGGTAGTCGGAAAGTTCCGAGATGTCCGGCAGGTTCGGATAGGCGACGGCCAGGGCCACCGCGACCACGCAGAGGACCGACAGCACACCGGCCGCGGCAATGCCGAGCCCCCAGAACACGAAGCGCAGCAGCCATTTGAGCCAGGCTGGGCGTGCGGGAGGAGGGGTCTTGGCTGGCCCTTTGGGGCGTGAAGTTTCTTGCATGAGGGCCCGGAGAGTCACCCGACATTATAAAAAGCCGGCCCTTCGGGCGCGCTTCGATCTTTGCTGTCTCGCACAGTCCTAATTCGAAAGTTACAGAATGCGGCTTTGACGTCAGGTTTTGACAACGTTTTGCCGTTTTGCCCCCCTTGGTTGCTTGGTTGACACAACGCCTGCTGCTAGAGTGCAACCGAACGCATATTTTTCTATTGGTTACAAATACAGGGGGAGAGGGACCTAACTTGGCTGCTCTTGGATCATTGTTTCGTCGTCAAAACGCCCCCTTGCTTGGGCTGGATGTCAGCTCGTCCAGCGTCAAGCTGGTTGAGCTCGGCCGTGAGGCCAGCGGCAAGCTGGTTCTGGAGCGCTGCGCCATTGAGCCCCTGGAACGCGGTTGGATCACCGACGGCAACGTCGAGAAATTCGACGAGGTGGCCGAAGCCGTCCGGCGCGTCGTGCGCAAGAGCGGCACCAAGACGCGCAACGTCGCGCTCGCGCTGCCGCCTTCGGCGGTGATCACCAAGAAGATCATTCTTCCCGGTGGCATGAGCGAGCAGGAACTCGAGATCCAGGTCGAGTCCGAAGCCAACCAATACATTCCCTTCTCGCTGGACGAGGTGAGCCTCGACTTCTGCGTCACGGGCCCCAGCACCTCCTCCGCCGGCGATGTGGAAGTGCTGATCGCCGCGTCCCGCAAGGAAAAGGTCCAGGACCGCGAAGGCCTGGCCGAAGCGGCCGGGCTGAAGGCCATGATCCTGGACGTCGAGTCCTATGCCTCGCGTCTTGCGACCGCACGCCTGATCGAGCAATTGCCCGGAAAGGGCGTGGATTCGATCGTGGCGCTGTTCGAAGTGGGCGCCTTTACCACCAGCATGCAGGTGCTGCGTAACCAGGAAGTGTTGTACGACCGCGACCAGGCCTTCGGTGGCGCCCAGCTGACCCAGTTGATCGTCCGCCAATACGGTTTTTCCGCCGAGGAAGCCGAAGCCAAGAAGCGCAGCGGCGACCTGCCCGACGACTACGGCTCGGGCGTGCTCAAGCCCTTCGTGGAAAGCATCGCCCAGGAAATCGCGCGCGCACTCCAGTTCTTCTTTACCAGCACCCCGCACAACCGCGTGGACTATGTGCTGCTGGCCGGTGGTTCGTCGTCGCTGCCGGGCCTGACCAGTGCCGTCACCCGCCAGACCTCTTTTGCCTGCTCGCTCGTCAATCCGTTCGACGGCATGGATTTCGGGCCGAGCATCCGCGAGAAAAAGGTGCGGCGTGAAGCGCCCTCGTACCTGACCTCTTGCGGCCTTGCCATGCGGAGGTTCCTGCAGTGATCCTCATCAATCTGCTTCCGCACCGCGAAGCTGCACGCAAGCGGCGTCGCGAGGCTTTCTATGGAACCCTCGGCGGCGCTGCGCTGCTGGGCGGCTTGATCGCAGGCCTCGGTTACCTCTGGTTCGAGGCGCAGATCTCGACCCAGCAATCGACGAACAGCTTCCTGCAGGCCGAGATCAAGAAGCTCGAGGTCGAGATCAAGGAAATCTCGACGCTGCAGGAAGAAATTGCGGCTCTGCGCGCGCGTCAACAGGCGGTCGAAGACCTGCAGGGCGACCGCAACCTGCCCGTGCACCTGCTCAACGAACTGGTCCGGCAACTGCCCGACGGCGTCTACCTCACCACCATGAAGCAGGACAACCAGACCGTCACGCTGCAAGGCATGGCGCAGTCGAACGAACGCGTGTCCGAGCTGCTGCGCAACCTGGGCAACAACAGCCCTTGGCTGGTGAAGCCGGAACTGGTGGAAATCACTTCGACGACGGTCAATCTGAGCCAGCGCGATCAGCGTCGCGTCGCGAATTTCACGATGAAGATCGGCCTGAAGCGGCCGACCGATGCGCAGAAGGCTGCAGCCGAAAAGGCACTGGCGGCAGCGGCGCAGGCCAAGGGGTAATCGATCATGGCAAGCAATCGCCCCTCCCAAAAAATAGACATGGCCGCCGTACTGCGGAACGCCGGCGACCAGTTCCGCGGACTGAATCCGAACGATCCGTCGATGTGGCCGGCGGTGCCGCGCTATGCCCTGTGCCTGGCCGTGACCGCGCTCGTGCTCGTGGCGCTGTGGTTCGTCTGGCTCACCAATTCCAATGACCAGCTCGAGAGCGAGCGCGCCAAGGAAGTGACGCTCAAGGCCGACTACCAGAAGAAGGTCGCGCAGGCGGCCAATCTCGATCTGCTGAAGAAGCAGCGCGAACAGGTCCAGCAATACGTGACCTTGCTCGAGAAGCAGTTGCCCAGCAAGGCCGAAATGGACGCGCTGCTCTCGGACATCAACCAGGCAGGGCTCGGCCGAAGCCTGCAGTTCGAGCTGTTCCGCCCCGGTTCGATATCGGTGAAGGACTATTACGCCGAGCTTCCGATTGCCGTTCGCGTGACGGGGCGCTACCACGACATGGGTGCTTTCGCCGCCGACGTCGCCAGCCTCTCGCGCATCGTGACGCTCAACAACGTGACGATCACACCGCAAAAGGACAAGGACGTGCTGACGATGGACGCCACCGCGCGCACCTTCCGCTATCTCGATGAAGACGAGCGGGCCGCCCAGAAACGCGCCACGGCGCCGAAGGCGAAGAAATGAGGGTGACTAGCAAAGTTCTGTGGCTGATGCTGGCCACAGCAGGCCTGAGCGCCTGCGATTCAGGCCAGGAAGACCTCCAGCGCTGGATGGTCGAGCAGCGCGCCCAGGTGAAGCCTTCGGTGCCGCCGATTGCCGAGCCCAAGAAATTCACGCCCCAGGCGTATACCGAAGGCTCGTCTTTCGAGCCATTCAACATCCTGAAGCTGACGCAGGCGCTGCGCCGCGAATCGAACCAGCCGAGCACCTCGGAGCTGATTGCGCCCGAGCTGGCACGCCGCAAGGAATCGCTGGAAGCCTTCCCGCTCGACTCGATGGCCATGGTCGGCAGCATGAACCGCAACGGCCAGCCGGTGGCGCTGGTTCGTGTCGACAAGCTGCTCTACAAGGTGCGCGTCGGCGAATACCTGGGGCTCAACTACGGGCGTATTACCCGTATCAACGAAACCGAAGTCGCCTTGCGTGAAATCGTGCAAGACGCCGCCGGTGAATGGATCGAACGCGTAGCGACATTGCAGCTGCAAGAGAGTGCGAAATGAACCAAAAAAAATCAACGATGGCACAGTGGCTGCGCGCCGCCGGGCTGGGTCTGCTGGCCTTCGGTGCAGTTGCCGTCGCCCATGCGCAAAACGCGATCGAGGCCGTGACCAGCTCGACGCAATCCGGCGCCGAGGTGATCCGGATCGATCTCGCCAAGCCGCTCGCGGCGGTGCCGGCCGGATTCGCCGTCCAGACACCGGCGCGGATCGCGCTCGATTTCCCGGGCGTGACGAATGCCATCGGGCGCTCTGCCATTGAGGTGAACCAGGGCAACCTGCGTTCGGTCAACGTGGTGCAGGCCGGTGAGCGCAGCCGGGTGGTGCTGAACCTGAAGCAAGCCACGGCTTACAAGACCGAAATTCAGGGCAAGTCGCTGTTGGTCATCCTTGAGCCGGTCGCCGGAACGGCGCTCGCAGCTTCGTCGGCCACCGTGTTCGCGGAGAACCGCAACCGCGACACGCTCCCCCTGCGTGATGTCGATTTCCGTCTCGGTGCCGACAGCACGGGCCGCGTGATCGTCGACCTGCCGAACAACCAGGTGGGCGTCGACGTCAAGCAGCAGGGCAAGAACCTCGTTGTGGAGTTCACCAAGTCGACGCTGCCCGAGGGCCTGCGCCGTCGCCTCGATGTGGGTGATTTCGGAACGCCGGTTCAACTGATCACGTCACAGCAGTCGGGCGATCGCGTGCGCATGACGATCGAAGCCAAGGGCGACTGGGAACACAGCGCCTACCAGAGCGAAAACCAGTTCGTGGTGGAAGTCCGTGCCCGCAAGGTCGATCCGACCAAGCTGACGCAAGGTGTGGGCTATAACGGCGAGAAGCTCTCGCTGAACTTCCAGAACATCGAGATCCGCTCGCTGCTGCAGGTGATCGCCGACTTCACGAACTTCAACATCGTGACCTCGGACTCGGTGACTGGCGCGCTGACGCTGCGTTTGAAGGATGTGCCGTGGGATCAAGCCCTGGACATCATCATGCAGGCGAAGAACCTCGGCATGCGCAAGAACGGCAGCGTGCTGTGGATTGCGCCGAAGGATGAAATCAACGCCAAGGAAAAGCTCGAGTTCGAGGCCAAGGCCGCGATCGAGAACCTGGAGCCGCTGCGCACGCAATCGTTCCAGCTGAACTACACGAAGGCCATTGCCATTGCGCAAGGGTTGACTGGAACTGGCGCCAGCAGTGGCGGCGGGGGTGGCAGTGGTACAACGACCCGCATCCTCAGCCCGCGCGGCAGCGTGATTGCCGAGTCGCGTACCAATCAACTGTTCGTTTCCGACATTCCCTCGCGGCTTGCACAGGTGACCGAGTTGATCCAGAAGCTGGACATCCCGGTGCGCCAGGTGCTGATCGAAGCGCGCATCGTGGAAGCCTCCGACACATTCGGCAAGTCGCTCGGCGTGCGGCTGGGCGGCGGTGTCTCCCGCGAACGCGTCGCGTCGGCCAGTGGCAATCCGGCATATGGCACCTTCGGCGTCATGCCTGCCACCACCAACGCCGGCGGCGTCGGTGGCGCAGCAGCCACCTGGACCAACTCCAACTTCATCAACCTGCCCGCAGGCGATGCCGGCGGCACTGGCAATACGCCCGGTGCCTTCGCAATCTCGCTGTTCAACTCGAGCTTGTCGCGCATGCTGAACCTCGAAATCTCGGCGCTCGAGGCTGACGGCAAGGGCAAACTGGTGTCCAGCCCACGCGTGATCACGGCCGACCAGACCAAGGCGCTGATCGAGCAGGGCGAAGAAATTCCCTACCAGCAGGCCACGTCCAGCGGTGCCACCTCGATCTCGTTCCGCAAGGCGGTACTCAAGCTCGAAGTCACGCCGCAGATCACGCCCGAAGGCAACATCATCCTGACCCTGGACGTGAGCAAAGACGCTCGCGGCGTGAACACTTCGGCGGGCCCGGCCATCAACACCAAGCACGTGCAGACCGAAGTGCTGGTCGAGAACGGCGGCACGGTTGTCATCGGTGGTATCTTCGAACTTACCGAAACCAATGACGAGTCGCGCGTGCCGGTGCTGGGTGAAATCCCCTACATGGGGGCATTGTTCCGCAAGCGCGAACGCGTTGCCAACAAGACCGAAATGCTCGTCTTTATCACTCCAAAGATGATTACCGACCGCAACGCCGCGCGCTGACGCGCGGGCGTAGCAGCTACCGCGTGGCGGTCGCACTCGTCGGCTTGCCCGGCGCCGGAAAATCCGCAGTGGGCCGGCGCCTGGGGGCGCGGCTGAACACTCCATTCATCGATAGCGATCACGTGATCGAACAGCGTATCGGCTGCTCGATCCGTGACTACTTCGACCGCGAAGGCGAAGTGGCCTTCCGGGATCTCGAACAGACCGTCATCGCGGATCTCGCCGCGAACACCCAAGGCGTGCTGGCCACCGGCGGCGGTGCCGTGCTGCGTGAAGCCAACCGCAGCCAGTTGCGCGATCACTTCCATGTGATCTACCTGCGCTCCTCCCCCGAAGACCTGTTCAGGCGCCTGCGCCATGACGTCAAGCGGCCGCTCCTGCAGGTGGCCGACCCGCTGGGCCGGCTTCGCGAGCTGCACGATGCGCGCGACCCGCTTTACCGCGAGACGGCCCACGACGTGGTCGACACCGGCCGCCCCTCGATCGCCATGCTGGTGAACATCATCGTGATGCAACTCGAACTGGCCGGCATCGTCGTGCCGGGCGCCCACCCCGAAGAGCCCACCGCCTGAGCCGGCCTCGGCCGCAGCACCTAAACTCGCTGCCATGCCATTGCCCGCACCTTCCGCACCGCCAGAACGCGTCGACATCCAGCTCGGCGAGCGCAGCTACCCCATCCTGATCGGCGCCGGCCTGCTGGACGATCCGGCGAGCTTCGCGGCCACGCCCGCGGCGGCCAGCGCGTTGATCGTCAGCAACACCACGGTCGCTCCGCTCTACGCCAAGGCCCTTCGGACCGCATTGACGAACCGCTTTCGCACCGTGCACCTGCTCGAGCTTCCCGACGGCGAGGTCTACAAGAACCTCGAGACTCTGAACCTGATCTTCGACGCGCTGCTGGGCCACGGCAGCGACCGCAAGACCGTGCTGTTCGCCCTGGGAGGCGGCGTGGTGGGCGACATGACCGGCTTCGCCGCCGCCAGCTACATGCGCGGCGTGCCCTTCGTCCAGGTGCCGACCACGCTGCTGGCGCAGGTCGACTCGTCGGTCGGCGGCAAGACGGCCATCAACCACCCGTTGGGCAAGAACATGATCGGCGCGTTCTACCAGCCGCAGCTCGTGGTCTGCGACCTGGGCACGCTGCAGACGCTGCCGCCGCGCGAACTCAGCGCGGGTCTGGCCGAGGTGATCAAGTACGGCCCGATCCACGACATGGCCTTCTTCGACTGGATCGAGGCGAACATCGATGTGCTGGTCGCACGCGATCCGGCCGCGCTGGCCTACGCCGTCAAGCGCAGCTGCGAGATCAAGGCGCTGGTGGTCGGCCAGGACGAGCGCGAGATGGGCCTGCGGGCCATCCTGAATTTCGGCCACACCTTCGGCCATGCGATCGAATCGGGGCTCGGCTATGGCGAGTGGCTGCATGGCGAAGCGGTCGGCTGCGGCATGGTCATGGCGGCGCACCTGTCGCAGCGGCTGGGCGGCGTGGACACAGCCTTCGTCGAACGGCTCACGCGCCTCATCGAACGCGCGGGCCTGCCGATCGTCGGTCCTGCGCTGGGCGCCGACCGGTACCTCGAACTGATGCGCGTCGACAAGAAATCCGAAGCCGGCGAAATCCGCTTCGTGGTGATCGACAAGCCTGGCTCCGCCGCGGTCAGCAGCGCGCCCGACGCACTGGTGCGCGAAGTGCTCGCGCAGTGCTGCGTGGAATGAGCCTCGCGGCGTTCGCCTGCCATCCCGCGCAGTCGCGCGGCCGCCGTCATGCCGAGCCGCCCGCGCCGACGCGCGATGCCTTCCAGCGCGACCGCGACCGCATCGTGCACTCCACGGCGTTCCGCCGGCTGGTCTACAAGACGCAGGTCTTCCTGAACCACGAAGGCGACCTGTTCCGCACGCGGCTCACGCATTCGCTGGAGGTCGCGCAACTGGGCCGCTCGATTGCGCGCGCGTTGCGCCTCAATGAGGACCTGGTCGAGGCGATTGCCCTTGCCCACGATCTGGGCCACACGCCCTTCGGCCACGCCGGCCAGGATGCGCTGAACGAATGCATGGCCGACCACGGCGGCTTCGAGCACAACCTCCAGAGCCTGCGCGTGGTGGATGCGCTGGAGCATCGCTATCCGCAATACGACGGACTGAACCTCAGCTTCGAGACGCGCGAAGGCATCCTCAAGCACTGCTCTCGCGCGAACGCTGAACGCCTGGAACTGGCCGAGCCGAACGGCGTGGCACGCCGCTTCCTCGACCGCACGCAGCCCGGCCTCGAAGCGCAGCTCTGCAACCTCGCCGACGCCATCGCGTACAACGCCCACGACATCGACGACGGCGTGCGTTCGGGCCTCATCAGCGTCGAGCAGTTGGCCGAGGTGGATCTTTTCGAGCGCTACCGCCGCGAGGCGCTGTCGGAGTACCCCGACCTGCAGGGCCGCCGCGTGCTCTACGAGACCATCCGGCGCATGCTGAGCGCGCAGGTCTACGATGTGATCGATGCCACGCGCGCCGCGCTGCAAACACTGGCGCCCACCGATGCGGACGGCGTGCGCCATGCACCGCCTATCGTCGCCTTCAGCGAAGCCATGCAGTCCCAGTCAGACGAACTCAAGCGTTTCCTGTTCCGCAACCTCTACCGCCACCCGCAGGTGACGCAGACCACCGACCAGGCCCAGCAGGTCGTGCGCGAGTTGTTCGATGCTTACCTCGAGCGCGACACCGAGATGCCCGATTCCTATGCCGGCCGCCGCGACCGCCACCGGGCCGTGGCCGACTACATCGCCGGCATGACCGACCGCTTTGCGATGCGCGAGCACGAGCGGCTGACCGGCCGACGAGGCATCGCATGAGTTCGAGTCCCGCGCCGCGCGTCCCGCTCGCGGCTTACGCCGTCATGCTCGGCGGTGTCAGCGCCGCCTTGCACCTGGGCAAGCTGCCGCCCGCCGTGCCGGCGCTGCAGGCGTCTCTCGGCATCGGGTTGGTCGAGGCGGGGTTTCTGCTGTCGTTGGTGCAGGTCGCGAGCATGACGCTGGGCCTCATCGCCGGACTCGCGGCCGACAGCATCGGCCTGCGCCGCAGCATGCTGACGGGGCTCGTGGTGCTGACGGTGGCCAGCGTGCTCGGCGGCGCAGTCGGTGCAGGGCTTGTCGGCGGCGCGCATGCCGTGCAGTGGCTGCTGGTCTTGCGCGCGGTCGAAGGTATCGGTTTCCTGCTGGCGGTGATGCCGGGACCCGGATTGATTCGGGCCCTGACACCGTCGGGCGCCGACAAGGCCGCGCTCGGTCTCTGGGGCGCCTACATGCCGCTCGGCGTGGCCCTGGCGCTGCTGCTCGGGCCAGCGTTGATCGCCTGGGGCGGCTGGGCCGACTGGTGGTGGGCGTTGGCTATCGTGTCGGCGGCCGCCGCGCTCTGGGTGTGGTCGACCGTGCCCGCGGACCGGCTGCGGCCGGCCGCGTCGGGCGGTGCGAGCGGAGGATGGGCATCGCGCCTGCGCGCCACGGTCGGCGCCCGCGCACCCTGGCTCACCGCGCTGACCTTCGCCGTCTATTCGGCGCAGTGGATGGCCGTGATCGGCTTCCTGCCCGCCATCTACGCCGGCGCGGGCGTTCCAGCCGGCTGGAACGCGGTGCTTACCGCGATCGCGGCCGCAATGAACATCGTCGGCAACGTCGCGGGCGGCCGCTGGCTGCAGCGCGGCGTGGCGCCCGAGCGATTGCTGCAATGGGGCTTCCTGGCGATGGCGCTCGGCGGCGTGGCCGCGTTTGCGCAGGTGGGGCAGGGCGCGGATGCGCTGGGCTTGCCGCCCGCCTTGCGCTACGCCGCGGTCTGTGCTTTCTCGCTCGGCGGCGGCATGGTGCCGGCCACGCTGTTCCTGCTCGGCGTCCGGCTGGCGCCCAGTCCCACCACGGTTTCCACGACGGTGGGGCTGATGCAGCAGGCCTCGTCACTCGGGCAGTTCCTGGCGCCGCCGGCGGTGGCGTGGGTGGCGCACCGCGTCGGCGGCTGGCACTGGACCTGGACCGCCACGCTGGCCTGCTCGCTGGCCGGCATGGCGATCGCCCGGAAGCTGGGGCGAATTCGCCCTCCCGCGGAGGTGGCATGAGCGGCCCAGCGACAATCGACGCCTTTCAGGCCGAAGCCGACACGCGGCGCTGGCTCAAGCGGGCGGTGATCGGCCTCAACCTGTGCCCGTTCGCCAAGGCGGTGCATGTGAAGGCGCAGATCCACTACGCGGTGCACCTGCCCGCCGAAGAGTCCGGCCTGATGGAGGCGCTTCTTGCCGAGGCCAAAGAACTCGCAGCCGTCGACGCCGCCGTGCGCGACACCACACTTCTGATCGCACCCAACACCTTGGCGGATTTTCTGGACTTCAACGATTTTCTCGGCCGCGCCGAACGCAAGCTCTCCCGGGCGGGGTTCGATGGCGTGTTCCAGCTCGCGAGCTTTCACCCGCAGTTCCAGTTCGCGGGCACCGAGCCGGACGACATCGAGAACGCGACCAACCGCGCGCCGTACCCCACGCTGCACCTGCTGCGCGAGGACAGCGTGAGTCGTGCCGTCGAGGCGTTTCCGGAAGCCGAAGCCATCTTCGAACGCAACATCGAGACGCTCGAAGCGCTTGGCCCCGAGGGCTGGGCGGTGCTCGACGTGGGGCCAGGGAGCGCCCGACCATGAACGCACACACCGCTGGCAAGGCCACGAAGACGAACAAGGCCGCCAAGGCCGATGCCGAACTGACCGAGGTCTTGCGCCCCGGGCAGTCCATCGAACTGCTCAAGGAACTGCACATCCTCACGCGCGAGGGTCGGCTCAACCAGGACTCCCGTCGCAAGCTCAAGCAGGTCTATCACCTCTTCCAGTTCATCGAGCAATTGCTGCGCGAGTTGCCGGGCGAGGGCGCGGAGGCCACGCTGGCCGACCACGGCGCGGGCAAGTCGTACCTCGGGTTCATCATCTACGACCTGTTCTTCAGGGCGCGCCAGGGCGGGCACGTCTATGGGATCGAGACGCGCGCCGAACTGGTCGAGCGCTCGCGCAAGCTGGCGGAGCACCTGGGCTTCGGCCGCATGTCGTTCTTGAACCTCACGGTGGCCGAATCGGCGAATGCGAGCGAGCTGCCGGCGCAGATCGACGTGGTCACTGCGCTGCATGCCTGCGACACCGCGACCGACGACGCCATCGCCTTCGGCCTGGCGAAGAAGGCGCGCTGCATGGTGCTGGTGCCGTGCTGCCAGGCGGAAGTGGCGGCGTGCCTGCGCGAGACCAAGGCGCTGGCCTTGTCGCGCACGCCGCTCGCGGAGCTGTGGCGCCATCCGCTGCACACGCGCGAAATCGGCAGCCAGCTCACCAACGTGCTGCGCTGCCTGTACCTCGAAGCCAATGGCTACAGCGTCACGGTCACCGAACTGGTCGGCTGGGAGCACAGCATGAAGAACGAGCTGATCCTGGCGCGCTACACCGGCCAGCGCAAAGCCAGCGCGGCGACGCGGTTGGGCGAATTGCTGTCGCAGTTCGGGCTCGATGCGCTGGGCGATACGCGGTTCCGGCTGGCCTGACGCATCCGCAACAGGGCGCTAGGCAGGGCGAGCGGCTCCGCGCGAGGCCACCAGGTCTGCGAACGAATCACGCGCGGGCCATGCCACGGTTTTCCAGGGGCTGAGTTCGTCCGCAAGAAGCTTCTCCGCCACCGAGGCCAGCAGCTTGCGCCCGACGATGTTGCTGCCCGGCGCGTTGCGCTCGCCGGCGAGGAAGCTCTGCGCGTAGTTGTCCCAGCCGGTGAAGCGGTCGATGGCGAGTTCCACGGCGGGCTCGAGCCAGTCCAGCGCCTCTTCGGCGCTTGCGTAACCGACCGCTGCCGCGCCGGTCGCCAGATGGGCCGCGCGACCGGTCCACAGGGCCAGGTCGTCGTTACTGGCCTGCGAAGCGAGGTCGTCGACGATCTCCGCCACGGCCGCCTGCGCCTCTTCGCCATTCGTCACCGAGAAATCCCGTGCCAGCAGTTTCTTCCAGGCCTCCACTTCGTTGGGCGCAATGCCGATGCACAACAGGTGCACCGCGCTGCGTTGCGCCTCGCGCGCTTCCTTCAGATCGGGACCGAAGGTTTGCCGGTACACCGCGGCGAGCGCCACGGCGACGTTCTCGAAGCGCGAGGAGGCCGCGAGGCGCGCTGCCAGCGCAGCGTTGTTTTCCTGCTGCGCGGCCTCGCGATCGGCCGTTTCCTGGGCGAGTTCGGCCCTTCCTTCGGCCATGCCTTCCTTCACCGAATCGACCAGTTCCTTGAAAAACTTGAACATTCATCCCTCCCTGGGGGCATTGGTAAGCTGCCGCTTAGGATACAAGCCTCGCGCGTCAGTCACTTCATTCCATGGCCCGTCTCCCCCGTCTCACGCTGGCCGACATGCCGCACCACGTGATCCAGCGCGGCAACAACCGCCAGCCGATCTTTGTCGATCGTGCGGACCACGAAAAGCTGCTCGGCCTCTTGGCCGACAACGCCGCGCGCTTCGGCATCGCGCTGCACGCCTACGTGCTGATGGACAACCACTTCCACCTGCTGGCCACGCCGAACAGCACCACGGGTCTGCCGCAGTTCATGCAGTCGGTCGGACGCAGCTATGTGCGCTACTTCAACGACCGGCACGGCCGCAGCGGCACCTTGTGGGAAGGGCGTTACAGGTCGACGCTGATCCAGACCGATCGCTACCTGATGACCTGCATGGCCTACATCGACCTCAATCCGGTGCGCGCCGGCATGGCGGCCGATGCCCGCGACTATCCGTGGTCGAGCCACGGGCACTATGCGGGCCTGCGCCACGACAGGCTGCTGACGCCGCATCCGCTGTACTGGGAGCTGGGCAACACGCCATTCGCGCGCGAGGCGGCGTATGTCGAGTTGGTGCGCGCGGGGGTTCGAGTGGCCGATCAGGATGCGCTGACCGAGGCCACTCTGCGCGGCTGGGCGGCGGGTGACGGTGAGTTTCTGGACGCTTTGCAGAAATCGACCGAGCGCCGGGTGGTCAAGGCAAAGGCGGGACGGCCGCCATCCGCGTCCAATTCCTGAGCCGATAACGTCGCCTGTCCGGTGAGCCGCCTTAATCTATTGCTACCGTTTTTGATGTGTCCCCAATTTAATTCCGATAAGAAAACTCGACTTTTAATAGGAATCTGACCCCTATTAAAGTGTTTGGCATTCTTTGTGCATCGCAATATGCTCCCTTTCCCTGCGAAAACTGAAGGAGTGCGCCATGACGACGGCTGCCGAGATCGAACATCTCCAAAAACACGGTCTGTATTCCGGTGCCGACGAGCACGATGCCTGCGGCGTCGGCTTCGTGGCCCACATCAAAGGCGAAAAAAGCCACGCCATTGTTCTGCAGGGCTTGAAGATCCTCGAGAACCTCGACCATCGCGGCGCAGTGGGCGCTGACAAGCTGATGGGCGACGGCGCCGGCATCCTGATCCAGCTGCCCGATCACCTCTACCGCGAAGAGATGGCCAAGCAGGGCGTCACGCTGCCCCCGCCGGGCGAATACGGCGTCGGCATGATCTTCCTGCCGAAGGAGCACGCCTCGCGCGAGGCCTGCGAACAGGAGATGGAACGCGCCATCAAGGCCGAAGGCCAGGTGCTGCTGGGCTGGCGCGACGTGCCGGTCAACCGCGACATGCCCATGTCGCCCACCGTGCGCGAAAAGGAACCGCTGCTGCGCCAGGTCTTCATCGGCCGCGGCAACGACGTGATCGTGCAGGACGCGCTGGAACGCAAGCTCTACGTGATCCGCAAGACCGCCAGCGCCAACATCCAGCGCCTGAAGCTCAAGCACAGCAAGGAATACTACGTTCCGAGCATGTCCAGCCGCACCGTGGTCTACAAGGGTCTGCTGCTGGCTGATCAAGTCGGTACCTACTACCTCGATCTGCAGGACAAGCGTTGCGTCTCGGCCCTGGGCTTGGTGCATCAGCGCTTCTCGACCAACACCTTCCCCGAGTGGCCGCTGGCTCACCCGTACCGCTATGTCGCCCACAACGGCGAAATCAACACGGTCAAGGGCAACTACAACTGGATGAAGGCGCGCGAAGGCGTGATGTCGTCGCCGGTGCTCGGCGCCGACCTGCAGAAGCTCTACCCGATCAGCTTCGCCGGCCAGTCCGACACCGCCACCTTCGACAACTGCCTCGAGCTCTTGACGATGGCCGGCTATCCCATCAGCCAGGCCGTGATGATGATGATTCCCGAGCCTTGGGAACAGCACGCGACCATGGATCCGCGCCGCCGCGCGTTCTATGAGTACCACGCGGCCATGCTCGAACCGTGGGACGGCCCGGCTTCCATCGTGTTCACCGATGGCCGCCAGATCGGCGCCACGCTCGACCGCAACGGCCTGCGTCCCTCGCGTTACTGCGTGACCGACGACGACCTGGTCATCATGGCTTCGGAGTCGGGCGTGCTGCCCGTGCCCGAGCAGAAGATCGTGCGCAAGTGGCGCCTGCAGCCCGGCAAGATGTTCCTCATCGACCTGGAGCAGGGCCGCATGATCGACGACGAGGAGGTC
>Ga0163161_10001118_pt1 | contig 20239 bp, 17 predicted proteins | sample S45metaG_FD_129847 | JGI IMG/M metagenome (GOLD analysis project Ga0163161, IMG submission 129847) | Switchgrass rhizosphere microbial communities from Kellogg Biological Station, Michigan, USA - S4-5 metaG | ecosystem: Host-associated > Plants > Roots > Rhizosphere > Soil | place: USA... | reverse complement strand
GAGCCGGATTTATTGTGACCATCAGCGGGCACCTGAAAATAGCGGTCGAATAATCGTTTCTGGTATTGCCCGTCAATTCCCTTTCCATAATCGCGCACTGAAAACTCAACTCCCCTACTGTCTTCAGTTATGCTGATCTGCACTTTTGATTGCTCAGCACTGTAACGCAAAGCATTGGACAGAAAATTGATCAGCACCCAGGCAGTTTTCTCTATATCTGCATTTACCGGGGAAAGATGATCCTTACTGATCAGCTCCAGCTGGATTTTCCTTTGCTCAGCCTGGAAACGCACGGCATTCAGCGCGTAGTTAACAATATCTTCAGGCCGCGCTCTTACAAAGGTCAGTTGCAGGTTACCTGTTTCTACCTGTGCCAGATCGAGCAGCTCAGTGGTGATCCTGAGCAGGCGGGCACAGTCATCTTTGATATGTCCTACCATTTCTTTCTGTTCAGGGTTCATCAGGCCCACACGCTCATCCTCCAATAACTTCAGGCTCATTTTAATGGATGATATTGGTGTTTTCAGCTCGTGGGATACGGTGGCGATAAAGTTGGTTTTCGCCTCGTCACGTTCCTTAAATTCTGTATTCAGCACGGCTACCATCTCATTGAAAGACTTTGCCAGTTCTGAGAATTCATCAGATCCCTCGAAATGCAGTCGTTGTTTATAATTCTTGCGTCCAATCGCTTTTATGGCTTCAGAAAATTCTTTGAGCGGTTTGACAACAAAACCTGGAAAATTGACCATAAAGGAGAACAGCACAAGAAAACAGAATGATGCCGCCGTTACGAGATAAAGGCTTGCCTTCTCAACAGCATGTTGCGCTGTCTGATTTTTCCTGACAATGGCATCCATGTTAAGGCGTTCTATTCCTGTTAACTGCGTTCTTAAACCTGCCAGTGCCACTTTTTGCTGTTCCAGCGGAACTGTGGAATCTGTCATCACTTTAAAAGTAGTTTTTAACGCTGCTACCGCCTGTGCTTCGCCCTTCTCAGTAACATTTTGCTGCTCTCTGCTGAGGTAATTTGCAAACTGTTCTGCCTCCACCCTTTTTAATGGCAGATCGTGCTGATCAAGGATTGACCGCATATCCCTTGTGTAAGTCAGTGACTCGTAGTTATCTTTTAAGATCACTTTCGCACTGACAGAAATCTCGTTCATGTAGTACAGGGAAATAGATCCAAACAGGAGTACCAGCACAAACAGGAACCCAAATCCGAAGCGGAGTTTAGTTTTTATTTTCATCGGATTTTAATTCTCCTCATCATTTCTGAGCACAGCAGGCGGCAGGTTTTGTGTACAATTAGCGGGTCTGGCAACATTAATCCCTGTTAAAAAAGAGGCTCATATAAAGCATCTGGTACTTTACCGCATTTGCCCAGTAGGGCCAGGTATGTCCGCCCGGCCTTGCAATAAAATCATGGGGAATATTCCTCTCCACCAGTTGATCATGCAGATTTACATTCACCTTGTAGAAGAAATCATCGGTACCACAGTCAATAATGAGCGACAATGAGTTTGGCGTAAGCAGGTTGAGCATATTGGTTACCGTATTTTTCTCCCAGTTTTCGGGATATTCGGCATAGCTTCCTAATTTTTCTTCAATCTTCCAGTTTTTTGGAAATGGACGTATATCTACCCCACCGCTCATGCTTCCGGCAGCGCCAAACAGATCCTGATGTCTGAAAGCAAGGTAAAGCGCCCCATGCCCTCCCATACTCAGGCCTGTGATCGCCCTGCCTTTACGGTCTTTGATGGTTTTAAAATGTTCGTCGATATAGGGAACCAGCTCTTTGGTCACGTAGGTCTCATACTTCCAGGCTGAATTTATGGGACTGTCAAAATACCAGCTGGTGACATTACCATCCGGGCAAACGATGATCTGTTGATACAAATCTGCCGTTAATGCTACTGTAGGGGCTTTTTTGATCCATCCGGAATAGTTGTCGCCCGCCCCGTGTAAAAGATAGACCACCGGATAAACTTTATCCTTTGAATAACTGTCAGGGGTAATCACTACCGCTTTGATGTTTTTCTTCATCGCGGCGCTATAGGTGGTCACGGTATCTACTTTCGCGGCATGGGCCTGATTAATGTGTACAAAAGCGGTAAGCAGGGCTGAGTATAGCAAATGTCTGATCATAAAAAGGGATAAAATATAGGGATAAAAATAAAGAATAATCAGCTGAATTACGTTTCTTAAGAAGATAATGAAATGGAATTAAAATTTTTCTCCTTGAAAAGCAAGCTTTTAACAATTTTATGCGGTTTTAATACCTGGAGACCATAAAATTGTCATCAATTTATTTACCTTTGTCGCACACCAAATCAGAAAGATCATTCAGGTCATGAAGAAGAGGTTAAAAGGTGATACCATTTTTTCGGGGTGTAGCGTAGCCCGGTATCGCGCCTGCTTTGGGAGCAGGAGGTCGTAGGTTCGAATCCTGCCACCCCGACTTGAATGACAAAAACCCTCTAAATGTAATATTTAGAGGGTTTTGTTTTTTATCATATCCCGAAACCCGGGAAATATCAAGGTTTTGTGACCTTATTCTACACTCTGCATAAACACAATTATTTTGATCATTTGCATTGTGCTCACGTTTAATAAGCTCCGACGACGATCCGCCGGCGGAGACAATTATCTTCTTCTTAAACGTACATTGCATTAATTTTTTCAAGGTACTCTTCCAGAGGAAGTGCATCACGCATAGCCTTTAAGCTTTTAGTATCCTCACCAACAAGGTTTCTGAATGTTTTCTTAGTACCTGATGCAAGTGCAAAAATCTCATCGATGATCAATTGCGGATCTGAAAGCATCGCCGGATCTCTTTTCTCCATCAGACCCTGTATTTTTTGAGTTAAAGCTTGGTAATCTGTAATTTCGCCCCAGGTTACGTTATTTACAAAATTGTTCCCATTCGATCCACCCATTTCTACCAGATGCAAATCAATATTAAAAGGCTTAAGTTCGTAATAAAGCCCTTCTGTAAATTCCTCCAGCGTATAATTCTCTAAATTTCATTACTATTTTTGTACAGAAGCTGAAGGTCTCAAACTGTCTGATGGTTTTAAAGTGCGAATTCCAGGCTGATTTTGGTTCCCTGACCTATCCTGCTGTCTATCTTCAAACTGGCGCCCAGCTCTTTAGCTCTTGATTCGATATTGGTTAAGCCATTGCCTTCCCTGAAGCCAGGGCAACCAGCAACCATCACCTCCGTGTGATATCCAATACCATTGTCTGCAATGACTGTTTCAATCTGATGTTCATTCCATCGCATCGCTATGGTCAGGGTATCACCCATTGAATGTTTGATCGCGTTATTTACGCATTCTTTAAGGATCAGGTAAAGATTCTTCCTCGCCGACATCTCAAGTGTGAGTTTCGAAACCCTTATATCACAGGTAAAAGAGAAGGCAATGTTACGGGCTGTGCACAAAGGAGTGGCAAAAGCCTTAATTTTGTGGATGATACTATCCATCTGATCATTTTTTGGATTAATCGCCCAAACAATGTCAGACATTTCCGTAATTGATTCATTTGCGGTATCGCCAATGGCTTGCAGCACTTCGATCAGCTTATCTTCCTGATTCTGTTGCTGGTACACTTTAGCAACTTTACTATAAACTGATAAACTGCTCAGGGTAGAACCGATCTGGTCATGAAGATCCTGTGCAATACTATTTCTCAGCATCTGCCTCTTCATCAGCTCCTTCATCCTATAGTGATAGAGGAAGTACCCGGTAGCAACCATCACACTAAAAAGCATCATATAAAAACCCTCAGACTTCTCATCATAGAGAAGTATACCGCCTGCAAACGAAAAAAACATCAAATAGAGTTTCATAATTTATCAGATCAAGTCATGTCACACCAGCATCGCAGCATGTGTCAAATTCATTCCCGGCATTATTGTTTGAGGGTATTGATGGTTAACCAGGAAATCCTACCTGAGAATTTGAGTTCACAGGTAGGAATAGGTGATTTTATTTTGCAAATTTTTCAAGTTCGGTATTGAATTTGTCCATCTCTTCAACGAACAGGGCATGACCGCTTTTTTCGAATTTAACGATGTAAGAATTTTTCAAACCTTTCTGCAGCTGTTCTGCCAGGGCAAATTCAATCAACTGATCTTTTGTACCCTGGAATATGGCCACCGGGATTGTGATGTTTTTAAGTACAGGACGAAGGTCAAGATCGCCAAGGGAGCGGATAGATTCAGTAACTGCATAAGGGCTGGCTGACAGATTGATGTTTTCAAGCCATTTCTCCGTATTCTTAGGAAGTGTTGTGCCTGTTGCTGCAAATGCTGCGCCTAAACCGCCTATCAGTTCCTCCCTGCTGGTCATTGTTTGTTTGATGAGGCCTGCAGCGCCTTCTTCAGTTATTCCATAGCTATATCCCGGACGTTGTTTCCATGACGGTGCAGCAGCACCAAATAAAGCCAGTTTGCTGACATGTGCAGACTTGTACTTATTGACATAGTGAATCACTACAGCGCCTCCCATAGAGAAACCACCAAGCACGGCATCTTTAACATTTAGTTGATGAAGAACTGAATAGATGTCATCAGAAAATACATCGAAATCGTATTTTCCATAAGGCTTGTCTGACTTGCCAAAGCCACGCAGTGAAATTCCGATCACCCTAAAACCTTTTCTGATCAGGTACTGGTATTGGTATTCATACATTTCATCGCTGAGCGGCCAGCCATGTATCAGTACAATAGGTTTTCCCTCACCGAGGTCAGTCACATGCAGGCGAACGTTTTTTTCTACTTCGATGTACTCTGCTCTGCCTGCTGATGCCGGCACTCTTGTTCCCTGGGCAGAAACTGAATGCGTGAAAGTTAATGCAAATAAAAGGGCGATTGATGAGATAATTGTTTTCATTGTTTGTTTGTTTTTGTTGTTAATGAATATGTGTTTAATATTTGTGAACTGTTGATACAAAGGTGGCCTGATTATCGCTCCCAGGGAATAGACAAAAAACGAAGTATCTTGTACATTTTTCCCTGGCTACCCTTAGTGCCTAACCTGCTACATGCACATAAGACCGCTGGTGTTGATCCCCCATCTAGTATTGATTTCTTTATGCGTTCATGATCAGGCCTGTTTTAATCAGTATCCAGGATTCTGTATTAAGTTGCGGTTAATCGTAATTTCAGCTGCAGGAATGGGTAGAAGTTGTTTATATGGGCTCCAGCTACCCTCTTTCTGTATTGCTGCTTTTCCCATCACAGCATTGGCCTGATCCGTTCTGATGAGATCAAACCAGCGGTGTCCATGTTCTGTAAACAATTCAATCCTGCGTTCATGGGCAATTGCGGCCAGACATGCTGCCTGGGAGACTGAGGCTGGAAAATCAGGGAGGTCTGCTGAGGTTTCGCGAGCCCTTTTCCGCAAAATATTCAGATCTGCTACTGCTCCGGCAATGTTGCCTTGCTGCGCACGCGCTTCAGACCTGATCAGGTATTGTTCTGCAAATCTGAGTAAAATTGGATATTCTGTTACTGGATTGGTTGTATTTGATGCAACAGCATTCTTGTACTTATAAGCAAAGTAATAGGTCTGGGCTCGAATTGTACCTGTTGCAGGCGCAGTCAGTTTTCCCACCCAGCTGCTCAACCTTCCATCACCCGGCTCAAAGCTTTGTACCAGGCTGCTGCTTAATGAATACAGTTGTGTTAATCCATTTGGGGGCGCGCTGAATACAAAAAGAGGTGCATCCCTATTATTCACACCGGGCTCCACGGGCATAAGCTGCCAGATCGCTTCAGGACTATCTTTTAAGAAAACCTGGTTAAGATTGGGTTCCAGGCGATAAGAAGCAGAACTGATGACCGCGGTAGACTGTGTCTCAGCATTGGCCCAGTCCTTCAGATAAAGGTACATCCGGGCGAGTGCTGCTGTTGCTGCCTGTTTGTTGGGCCTTACCCTTTCAGTTGTTTCCGTATTCGTCCCCGTCAGGTATTTTCCGTCAGGCAGCATTTCCTGTGCCTCCTTTAGATCCTGTATAGCTTGTTGTTGAACTGCGCTTTTAGGAGAACGGGCGATGACATTATTAGTGACGTAATCAGTGGTTAGCGGCAAAGGTACGTCACCATACAGATTACAGGCATAAAAATAAGTATATGCCCGGATAAATTTAAGTTCTCCCAGCAATTGCTGTTTAACAGGAGCAGAAATGGATGAGGAGGAGGTGATACCGGCAATGCCGGAATTACAAAAATAGATGATCCTGTAGAGGGAAATCCAGTAATATACCTGCGAGGCATTGAGGTTGTTCGTATAAAATTGTGCCGCAGCTACGCCAACTCCACCATTATTATTCAGTTCATCAGCCGCCAGCCCCTGCAGGACGCTCATGCCTTCAGTGCCGCTATAAATGGACTCTGACATATTGCTGAAGATTCCCGAAAGCAGGCTCTGTGCTCCACCATCGGTTTGATATACCTTCTCGCCCGTAAGAGCATTTGTGCTGGGATCAACCTCCAGGGCTTTTTTACAACCCGCTATGCTCAATATTAAGACAGCAACGATAAATATCCTAGTACATAACGTAATCACTTTTATATTTTTCATGTTCTTAAATTTAGAATGTCACTTGTAAACCAGTTGTCAGCGTTCTGAGTATCGGAAGAGCACTTCCATTCAGGCTTTCGGGGTCTAAGCCATCATGTTTTGAAATCGTAAAAAGGTTTTCACCCTGTATAAATAACCGCAGATTTTCCAAACGCAATTTGTTCAGGGCAGCCTGGGGAAACTGGTACCCAAAAGACAGATTTTGAAATCGGATGTAGGATGCATCCCCGTATGAACGGTCACTCTGATTGGCATTTAATTGTGCTAAAATCAGCGGAACACTCAGGCCGTACCGCTGAACATTTGTTACATCACCTGGTTTCTGCCAGCGATCAAGTACAAGAGTTGTAAAATTATAAATCGTAGCGCCCGGAGGTATTGAAGCATCCATTTGTCCATATACGTTTTTACCTTTCTTCTTAATAAACCTGAAGAGGATATCAAGCGTAAACTGTTTGTAGCGAAAGCTGTTTTTTAATGATCCGAAAAAATCAGGATCAACATTGATCAAGGCCGTCATGTCTGTAGCTGCAGAGGGAAGAGAGACAACTTTGCCATTCAGGTCATAGAATTCATAGAGTCCGGTTTGTGTGTTAACCCCTGCATACCGAAATGCGCGATTGATACTCACCGGTAAACCTATCCCCAGCGTATTTGCCATTGAAGAACCCTCGAGGTTTGGATATGCCAGGAGTTTATTTCTCTGACGTGTAAATAATAAGCCGGATGACCATGAAAAATTCACCGTATTGATCTGATGAGTTGACAGCATTATCTCCATACCCTTGTTTTGCACCTTTGCAGCCTGGTTGGTGATTATGGATGAAAACCCCGTGACTGCAGATAATGGATATTGTCCTATTAAATCAGTGGATCTGTTTCTATAAAATGCTGCATCTACTATAATCAGTCCTTTAAGAAACTGCAATTCTACTGCTGCTTCTATTTTTCTTGTGGTTTCCCAGGAAAGATCAGGATTTGGGATATTATTGGGAATGACACCAGGCAAGCCCTGATAGGGCCTGGCAGTGCTGGTATAATTTTCGAGATAGACGTAAGCGGGTATCTGATCGTTACCGGTAACACCGTAACTTGCTCTGAATTTACCAAAACTGATCCATGGCAATACCTCTTTAAATATAGCCTCCTCCGAAAATATCCAGGCAGCACCTGCTGCTCCAAATAAATGAAATTGTTTATTTTCACCAAATTTACTTGACCCATCATATCGCCCGCTAACATTTAAAATGTATTTCCCTGCAAGATTGTAGTTGAGACGTCCGAACAAAGCATTGTACTTATAGGGCACTTTATAATAAGGAGCTACGGCAGTGACCGTTGTGCCTGCACCCCTATCTCTGATCATCGCATCATTTGCAAAGCCCGTAACTCTTAACCTGGTACTTTCAGTTACCTGCTTTTGTAAACTGCCTCCTAAAGTAGCAAGCAAAGTTCCGCTGCCTATTGTCTCATTATAATTGACCTGGGGTTCTAAACTCCAGCTGGTATTGTTATTATAAGTATATAGCGCCTGGGCAATCTGATTGCTGAGCGGTTGATAGGAATTCACAGGCTGACCTAAAAATTCATTGACCTGCTGTTTATTGTACCCTACAACAGTTCTGAACTCAAGCCTGGGCAGAGGTTTATAACTCAGGGCCATACTTGATGTGATATTTGCAGCAGGCGAATGGTTAATCTCGTTTTTAACCACCAGGGGATTGGCAAATGTGTTATTTGCAAAATTCAGTGTCCCGTCAGCAGTGTAGAATTCCGGGGTGTTAGGGGCAAGGTTAATATAACCCGTAAGATCTGTTGGCGGAATAGTATTATTGTTATGTAAATAACCGCCATTAATTTGCACAGAGAACTTTTTATTTGCTGAGGCAGTTGTGATATTAAAGTGAAGATTAGCCGTACGATTCTGGCCTCCCAGTTGCCTGAAAATGTTTTTCTGATGATTAAAATTACCACTCAGCAGATACTGAACTGCAGCTGTTCCACCAGAGATGCTTGCCTGTATGTTGCTGATATATGCTGTACCTCCTAATACTTCATCAGCAAGGTTAACATTTCTTGTCGTATCCCAGGTACCATTAATATCATAATCGGTGGCACTTATTGGAGAATTATCGTTTCTTTTAGCTTCCCTTCTCATTTCCAGGTATTGTGCAATATTTAACATATCAGGGAACTTGCTTACACGGGAATAACCGCTGTACATGTTTACACTAATCTTCGTGTTTGCGGCTTTTCCCTTCCTGGTGGTGATCAGTACTACGCCATTGACTGCTCTTGATCCGTAAATTGAAGTGGCGTCAGCATCTTTCAGGACTGAAATGCTTTCAATATCGAGCGGATTAACAAAATTTAAGGCGTCACCACCTAATGAAATGCGCCCCAGCGTTGGATTCTGCAAGGAATAAGCTCCGCCCTGATATGGAATTCCGTCGATCACATATAATGGTACTGAACCACTTCCGGCATCAATGCCATTCCTGCCCCGAATCATTACCCTTAAAGCACTGCCGGGGTTACCGCTTGTTCGTGAAATATCCATTCCGGGTACCAGGCCCTGCAATACTTCCAGTACATTAGTTACCGGGTACTTCTCAATTTCCTTACTTTCTACGGTAGTAATATTTCCTGTATTGTATCGCCTGCTGCTGGTGCCATAGGCAATAACCTGAATTTCATCGAGCTTGCTGTTATCTTCATCCAGCACTATGGTAATTGTTTTTGTTGAATTACCCACCGTCACTTCTTTATTCTGGTAACCAATATAGCTGAGCTGAAGCGTGGCCGTGTTTGGTGTAATGAGCGCAGTGAAGTTCCCGCCCTTATCAGTGACCCATTGCATATTACTTCCTTCCAGCCTGATCGTTACACCCGATAGAGGTACTTGCTCCTGGTCAAGAACCTGGCCCCTGATCCTGATCATATCCTGAGGGGGTACCTGCGTTGTTGGTGCACCGACAACCTTTCTGCGGATAACTACCGTTTTATCAACAACCATGTAATCAAACGCTGTTCCTTTGAAACATTGCTGAAGAACTTCTACGATCGTAGCATTACGAACGTCAATGGTTACACGGGGAAGGTCTTTATTCATTTCAGTTTTATAAAAAAAAGAATATCCATGCTGTTTCTGCAATTGCTTGAAAAGCTTTTGAACCGGCAGACGATTAGCTTTAATAGTAATATGGCCCTGACCACACACTCTGACGCTTACCAGCATCAGGGCAGTGAGGAAGAATACGGCAGGAAGCCTTATCACACGAAGCAAGATCGTAGTTAGGAAATAGTCATCCATGGCTGGCTGTAATTAAACGTTTGCATAGTTTTGTTAGGTTGTGGTTTTGTTGAACAACTGGAATTTTTGTCACCCTTTGACTCCTTTATTGAATAATAACTTTTCTCCCCTCAATTTTAAATTTGACACCTGTAAAAGCAATTACTTTTAGCACATCCTGCAATTTCATGCTGCGCGGGAATGTTCCTGAAAAATGCTCCTCCAGATGATCCTGCTTATATTCTATATCAACATCATACCATCGTGATAACTGCCTCATCACTGATTTGATATCATCATCTTCAAAACTAAAATTGCCGTTTTGCCATGCCATCACCGCTTCCGTATCAGCATCATTCATCACATGGATCGCTGCCGGATCATTTTTATTGATAGCAGACTGCTGGCCCGGCATGAGCATGGCTACCTGTTTTCCATGGCTGACTTTGACTATACCCTCCAGTAAAGTTGTTTTAACAGTAGCCTCATCCTCGTAGCTATTGATATTGAAATGCGTCCCAAGCACTTCAACCTGCTGATTGGCAGACACCACAAAGAAGGGCTTAGTCTTGTTTTTGGCGACCTCGAAATAGGCCTCGCCCCTGATCTCCACCTTTCTTTGTCCTGAAGCAAATTCTGTAGGAAAACGGATGGAGGAAGCAGCATTCAGCCATACCCTGGTACCATCTTCCAGGATAAGGGTATGTCGCCCGCCACGTGGGGTGCTAAGCGTATTGTATCCGGTGATATGACCAGCCTTAACTTTAGAACGGACATAGGCCAGCAGGCCTGCCCCTTGTTTGCTGACCGTAGTATTTCCCTGCACTGCTACCTTACCAGGATTACCGGAAGAAAGATCTACCACAGACCCGTCTGACAAGGTCAGAATAGCTCTGTCTCCGCCTGGAACGATTTTGTTACTGACTATGTTTTGCAGGGAAGGAACTTCAGGCTTATTGAAATAGAAAAATAAGCCAAGGCTGCAAGCAATCAATATAGCTGCTGCGGCTGCCCATTTACCTGCGGCGAAAGGATATGGTCTTTTTTCATCAGCAGAACTCTCTGCATGTTCTGTGATGTAGGTCATTAATTTCCCGTACGTATCTTTCCTGATTTCTTCAAGCTCTTCTGCGCCCAGTTCCGGGTCAGCCCCGTTGATGCGCTCATACCAGCTTTCTACAATTGCTTTTTCGTTTGCACTAGCCAGACCTGAATTGTACTTATCGATCAGTAATTGTAGGTTTTCTTCTTCCACGATATATGCCTTTTTAATACATATCGCGTTGTCTGATGAAAAGTACTATAGAAATAAAATATTTTTTTAGCGAAAGAATGAGGGCTAACCTGAATGAAGGCTGAACAGTAAAATTCCAAAGGCTGCAAGTGGTGAATTATAATCATTCAGGGAAGACCTGAGCCTGCCATATGCATTCTGCAGCTGATTTTTTACCGTCTGTTCAGATATACCAAGCTTTTCAGCAATTTCCCGGATAGAAAGCCCTTCTTCACGTTTCATCTTATAAATATCCCTCATCCTACCTGGCATTTTATTTACCTCAGCCATAATTACAGCATTGAGTTCCTTATCAAGAAGTAATTTTTCTGGTGGCAGATCAAACTGGCTGCTCAAATCAACTGATGTGGTAACAAACTTCAGGTGGACTTCGGATTTTCGGTATTGGGTTAGCACTTTTTTGCGTAAAATACCATATAGAAATGGCAGGATTTCCTGTTGTCCCTGTAAATTAGGAAGCGTGTCCCAAAGAACGATGAATGAATCCTGAACAAGGTCTTTGGACAGCTCTACAGATTGTGTTTTTCTGTAGGCATGAACATATAGCTGATCCCAAAAGTCGATAAATGCGTTTTCGAATACACCAATTCTATCAGACCAGACAATCTCAGTGTTATGGACATGGTCCTCTTTCATCAATCAAGATAATTTTTGCGGAAAGATACAAATTTTTGATCTATTTAGCGTTTTAGCATGAATTTTAGCACTTATTTATGTAATAATCCTTAATAACTGATAAGATTAAAGAAAAGATACATAACCGGCTCTCAAAATTGCAGAAACTGGTACATCATCGCTATAGCAATAGGGCTAACTATGTTCTCTTCAGAAATTCATCCTTTTTTACAATAGCTGAGGTGTATGCAACAGCCCTTTTTTTCAATTTATTAAACTACTTTAATTTTCGGCTGAGGACCAGGCGCTACTTTTGTCATATGAAAAATATAAAAGAAACAGTTGAGCTTTATACCAAAGCCTGGAACGAAGAGACTGCAGCAGCAGTGAAACTTGCTTTTGCACAAATACTGGCTGATGAAATCACTTATCAGGATAAGCATACACCTTTGGTAAAAGGCATTGATGCATTTGTTGACCTGGTCATGTCTTCGTATGAAAAAGTACCCGGCCGCAGCTTTTCGCTGTTAACCGAGCCGGAATATTTCGATCATCATTGTTATTACGCCTGGAGCATCAAAATCCCGGGCAATGGCGAATTCACAGGCCGGGACTATGTGGAATATAATGACGAAAACAAGATGACAAAGATTATAGGTTTTGTTCCTACCTTGTAGCATGCCTGTCTTTGAAAACATACTTGCAAACTTTGCCCTGCATGTTCATCTTGATGCTGCAGAACAGACATACATTACATCTGTTCTGCGGCATCAAAAGTTAGAAAAGAACAATATGCTGTTGGAAACTGGTGAGACATGCCGCAATCTTTACTTTGTTGACAAAGGCTGCCTGCGTGTATTTAACCGGGATAAGGATGGTTTGGAGCATAATGTACTTTTCTGCCCTGAAAACTGGTGGGCGGCAGACATGACCAGCTTCTCGGGTCAGGTGCCCGCCTATTACAACATCGCCGCCCTCGAAACTACAGAACTATTTTATTTCAGTTACCAGTCTTTGGAGCAATTGTATATTGATGTGCCCAAAATGGAGCGCTTTTTTCGGATACTGGCCCAAAACGGTTTCAGTTTATATCAGCGTCGCGTCAATTCCATTATCTCCAGATCCGCGGAAGAACGTTATTTCCAATTCCAGCAACTTTATCCCAAACTGGAACAACGCATCGCCCAAAAACACATTGCATCCTATCTGGGCATTACTCCAGTATTTCTGAGCATGATCCGGAAAAGAAATGGATAGCAAATGCCGCTGACACAACATTTACTTTGAACCATAAAAATGATCCCGAAATAAGTATGCCTATGAATGGCATGTCGCCTGGTATATTCACAATGCGGCTATTTTTACAAAGGCCTTAAATAAAGTATATGGCCCGGAGAAATATTAAAAAATAAAATCAGTGATCAATGTGATCAGAACAATGCCAGTTTAATATTTAAATCTTTTCAATTGATAATATAAAATTAATCAGTAGATTATCAATTCACATTATCAAAACTCCAATGAAGAGAAGATCATTTATTTTAACCTCTGTGATTACCGGTTTATCAGCAAGTTCGATATTTGCCAGTAATGCCCCAAAGACTACACCTGTAAAGAACGAAGAAACAGACGATAACCAATATATCGTCCACTCTGTCTATTTTTGGTTAAAACCAGGAATAAGCAAAGAAGATGAACTTGAGTTCTTAAAATATTTTGAGCTCTTAAAAAAGATACCCGGTTTAAAATCCCTGACATTTGGAAAAGCCGCCAAAACTACGGTGAGGCCGGTAACTGATAATACTTTTGATTACAATCTGATTGTCACCTTTGATAACCTTGAAGCCATCAAAAAATACGAAACACATCCTGATCATTTAAAAGGTTCAAAAGCCTTTGAAAAATATTGGGAAAAGGTGCAGGTAAGAGATACATATGTGAGCAAATAGAACAGCTGCCTGATCAGGCTATGAAAGACAACTATAGTTTTTAAATTTTCACTCCCGAATTTACCAAAATGATAGCAGCTTTTTCATAATGGGGCATCCAGAGCAGTTATTGCCGCCGGTCATGATTTTTCAGAACTGCATATTGTGTGCTAAAAATAGCCTTGAATATATGATGGGTATTGATTCTGAAAAATCAGCCGGCTTTCTGTAGCGCTCTGGTCTTGCAATTGTATTCTGGCAGGCATGCTAACAGTAGAAAAGATAGGCGGCACTTCAATGAGTGCGCTTAACAAAGTCATTCAGAACATCATTTTATTTGAGCGCGAGGGCGCTGAACGCTACAACCACGTTTACGTGGTTTCTGCATTTTCGGGGGTAACGGATATGCTGCTGGAAAACAAGAAAACAGCAAAGCCGGGTGTTTACCACCGTATTGCAAAACATCTCGATTTCCACGACATGCTGGACCAGGTGGGCGAATCACTTAAAGGGATCAACAAAAGCCAGGCTGATCTGGGGCTGGACCTTGAACTGGCCGATTGGTTTATCACCATGCGGCTGCACCGGGCGAGGGTGTACCTCGATAACCTGGTCAATATCCTTTCCTCGGGCTACGTGAGCAAAGAAGGTATATTACTGGCAGCAAGGGAAATCCTTGCCTCTATTGGCGAAGCGCATTCAGCTTTTAACCTTAGCAATATCCTGCAGCACATGGGGCTTACGACTTCATTCGTAGACCTAAGCGGATCTGAAGACCATCACCCGCTGACTATTGATCAGCGGATCAGGCAATCTTTTAAAGGCCTCGACCTCTCCAACCGCATTTGTATCGTGACTGGTTATACCAAGGGAAAAGATGGTATCATGCGGGAGTTTGACCGTGGATATTCTGAGGTGACCTTCAGTAAAATTGCTGCCTTGCTAAAACCGAAAGAAGCCATTATTCACAAGGAATATCACCTGTCTACCGCAGACCCTGCGCTTGTAGGCGTAGCCAACTGCCGCCCGGTGGGATTTACCAGTTATGATATTGCAGACCAGCTGGCCGATGTAGGTATGGAAGCGATCCACCCCAAGGCAGCAAAGCCACTTGAAATTAACGGAATAGACCTCAGGATCAAAAACACATTTGAGCCTTCACACCCCGGAACGCTGATCACCAAAGATTTTGTGTGCGCAAAGAAAAAGGTGGAGATCATCACCGGAACAGATAAATTGTTAATCATCGATGTCTATGATCCTTTGATGGTGGGCGCCGTAGGGAGCGACTTAAAGATCATGCAGGTATTTCTTCAGCACCATATCAGTTATACCTTTAAAACCACCAGTGCCAACAGCATTTCCCTGGTGATCTGGGAAAAAGATTTCAATCAGCGCCTGGTCAAAGACCTGCAAACCGAATTTGAGAAAATCACAGTAGAAAAGGTGGCGCTGGTATGTGTGCTGGGATCTAATATGGATCAGCCGGGGCTGCTGGCAAGAAGCGCCAATGCCCTGACGGAAAACGGTATGAGTATCAAAAGTGCGGGATTTGCGTTGCGGAAGGTAAATATTCAGTTTCTGGTAGCCAGAGAGGATTTTAAAACAGCCGTCATTGCGCTTAACAGTGCAATGACGGAGTAGTATATCTTAATCAGCGATGGGGAGCAGGAAACAAAACCTGCTCCCTTCGCCTATGGCACTTTCCACCCAGATCTTTCCGCCCTCTGCGGTGATAAAATCTTTGGATATCGCAAGGCCAAGTCCGGAACCGGACTTGTTATTACCATCAGTGGGCACCTGGAAATAACGGTCGAACAATCGTTTCTGGTACTGTTCATCTATTCCTTTACCAAAATCACGGACAGAGAATTCTATGTTCCGGCCCGACTCGGTAATGTGGATCACTACCTTTGATTTTGGGGCGCTATAGCGCAAGGCGTTCGACAAAAAATTGACCATCACCCAGGCCGTTTTTTCTGTATCCACATTTACTTTAGGAAGATCATTCCTGCTGATCAGTTCCAGTTCTATCGATTTCTGTTCGGCCTGAAAACGTACCGTATCCATGGCATATATCGCTATTTTTCGCGGATCAGATTTCACAAAATTCAGCTGCAGGTTACCTGTCTCCACCTGTGCGAGATCAAGCAGCTCACTGGTGATTTTGAGCAGCCGGCCGCAATCTTCCTTGATATGCTGTACCAGTTCTTTCTGTTCGGGGTTCATCTCTCCCACCCTTTGGTCATCCAGGAGCTTGAGGCTCATTTTGATGGAAGAAATTGGCGTTTTCAGCTCATGCGAAACTGTAGCGATAAAGTTTGTTTTGGCTTCGTCAAGTTCTTTGTACTGGGTAATATTTTTGAGGATGTACACTTCGCCGGCCGTTTTCATCGCCTGTGGAAGCAACTGCTCCTGCTGTTCCTCGTAAGATGGGATCAGGATTTCGCGCCGCTCCAGCTGGAAGTAGGATTCTTTGCCGTCAGCATAAATCTTCATCGGTTTCTCATTCCCTTCAGGCTGTAAAATCTGTTTGAGCAAATCATTCTTTTTTACGAGCTCTCCGGTATTTGCGCCAACAATATCCTTTTCATTCATGTTGAGCAGCTGTCCTGCAACCTGGTTTAAAAACAAAACCTCTCTCTTTTCGTTCAATCCGATAATGGCATCCTGCATCTGCCCGATAATGGCTTCAATCCTTAATTTTTCTGACTGTAGCTTAGCAAGGTTACTGTTTTCCCACTGGTTGAGCTGCGAGGTCATGGCGTTAAATTCACGGGCAAGTTCCGAAAATTCATCAGTGCCATCGAAGTGCAGGTGCTGCTTGTAATTTTTCCGGCTTACCCCTTTAATGGCTTCAGAAAATTCCCTCAGGGGATTGGCTACAAAACCCGGAAAGTTCACACTGAAAGAAAAGAGGATGATGAAGCAAAGTGATGCGGCAGTGATGAGATAGGTAGCTGCCATTTCTACACCCTTCTGCGCCTGGTCGTTCTTCCTCACGATGGCATTCATGTTGAGCTCATCGATGATCCTTAACTGTAACAATGCATCCTTTAGCGACTGCCTTTGCGTGATCAGATCAGTAGAGGTAGTGGTCATCTTTTGAAAAGTAGCTGCAAGTGCCTTTACGGCATCCTCTTCTCCTTTTTCGGTAATATTACGCTCTTCCAAACGCAGCTGGGATTCAAATTCCATGGCTGCCCTTGCTGCAAGCGGCAGTTCATTTTCGTCCAGAATGGTACGCATAGCGCGCGCAAATTTCAGGCTTTCATAATTGTCTTTCAATATGACTTTTGAGTCTACTGAAATCTTGTTCATGTAATAGAGGGATATGGCCCCGAAGAAGATCACCACCACGAACAGGAATCCGAATCCGAGGCGTAATTTTGTTTTTATCTTCATGATTTTATGGTATTAATTTGTTCTTAAGAAAGGATCACCAGGTCGGTTTCTGTTTTGGATATGCTTTTTAGAAGCTTGTTAAAGATGGCTGTGCGCATAATCACCTGGAACAGGTTGAGATGTGGTTTACCGATACAGATGGTGGTCACTTCTTTCTCTGCGGCGATCCTGGTGATTGTATCCGTTACATCTTCCGACTTTACTTTAAGCACCTCGGCGCCAAGTTCTGTAGCCAGCTTGAAGTTATTGATCAGGTGACGCTGCAGGTCCAGCCTGATCCTGTCGCCCCCCTCATGACTGCGCTGTACGTACAACACGATCCAGGGCGACCTGTAATACGATGCCAGGCGCGCTGTTTTACGGATGATAATTTTTGCTGTTTCATGATTGGTGGATATACAGGCAAGAAATTTTTCTGGCCGCAGTTTGATCTGCTTGGGTACTTCGACACTGATCTTTCTCTCCAGGTGATGCGCTACTTCTTTCAGTGCGAGCTCGCGCAGCTGGAGTATCCTTTCGGGCTGAAAGAAATTATCAAGAGCGCGTTTGATCTTTGTCTGGTCATAGATTTTCCCGGCTTTCAGCCGCTCTATCAGGTCGTCGGCTGTTAAATCTATATTGACAATTTCATCCGCAGCTTCAAGGATCTTGTCTGGTATCCTTTCAGTGATCGGAATGCCTGTGATCGTTTCGATTTCTTCATTCATACTTTCGAGGTGCTGAATGTTGACTGCCGAAATCACGCTGATGCCGGCATCCAGAATATCTGCCACATCCTGCCAGCGCTTACCGTTCTTGCTTCCATCTACATTGGTATGGGCCAGCTCATCCACAATCACCACCTCCGGGTGCATATTGATGATCGCCTGTACATCCATTTCCTCCAGTTCTTTCCCCTTGTAGAAGATGGTCCTTCTCTTGATCATCGGGATACCGCTCAGCAGGGCATGTGTTTCTTCCCGGTTATGGGTCTCGATATAGCCAATCTGGATATCGATACCGTTTTTTAACAGCGCATGTGCTTCCTGAAGCATGCGGTAGGTTTTGCCTACGCCTGCACTCATACCGATATACACTTTAAATTTTCCCCTTCTGGATTTCTTCACCAGATCGAGGAACTTTTTTACAGATCCTGCTTTATCGTCTTCCATACTTTAATTTACCATTTTAAAATCACGTATCCTTCTCTGACCAGATAGCAGATGATGCTAAAAATTAACCCTATGCAGATGCACAGGATTAATTTCACACGGGGTGTTTTTAAATATCCGGGTATCATGTTTATTCATTAAAATGATACCGCTATGCTGGCCGTAAGCGTAGCACTCTGATTTACAGGGATCATATCCCTGTTAAAAATCTTGTCTTCGCTGTCGTACACTTTACCTTCAAGCCTGACTACTGCATTGCTGACAGGGGCATAATCAATATTCAATGAGTAACCTGTAGTTTTAAATCCATTTGGCGTACCTGTGCTAATGATCACACCGTTTTTATCTTCGTAGTACTCTACCCTACCAGCCATTGCCCATTTACTGCTGATCCTGTACTGAGCGATCGCTACGGGTGATAACACTTCATTTTTATCACTGTTACCTTTGGCTTTTTGCTGTGTTCCGTAGTCAAAACCTGCGGTTAAGCCAAAATGGTCTGTCAACTGGAATATGCCATATACGTTGTGGTAAAAACGTCTTACACGAATCGAATCTGCTCCTTCTGTACCCAGGTAATTACTGTAATTGACTGTAATTTTTCCTGTGGGCTTCCAGGTCAGCTGCAATCCACCGGCAGGCTGGCTGTTTCCGTTCTGGCGCGCAATCCTCTGCCATCCGTTGAGGTACAAGGCCGTCGCTGTAAACTTGCCATCTGCTGTGATATAGGTCATCTTTGCACCAGACTCATAATATGGCGTGTTTTCTGAGGCAATATTTCTGGTCAGCACCCAGCAATCTTTGGAAACGGCACTTTCAAAACCAATATGGGAAGCGAAAATACCTGCGTCTACCCAAAGGTTGGCAGATTTGGAAAGTTTAAGCCCGGCATTGGCCTCAAAAATATTCTTTAACACGCCCGGCTCTGCAGCAAGGTTGGCATTGGCGTAGGTACCCGCCATTACGGCAAGGTTTGCCCTTACCATATCGCTCTCGTAGCTACCTTTGATAAAGCCGAGATTCAGGTTCATTTCATTGTGTCGGTTATGTGAATACACAAATCCAGGCCTGTTGTTATCGGCAGGTTTATTGAAATCGAACCCATAATAAGCTTCGAGATATCCGGTTACTTTTATTTTTGGGGCATCCTGCGCATTAGCGGCAAAGCCGATGGTTAGTCCTAATGCGATTGTTAGTAGTTTCTTCATGTTATTTCAGTTCGTCGAGTGCGAGGTTAAGTTTTAAAACATTTACTGATGAAGGGCCAAACAGCCCAAGCAGCGGTTGCTGCGTATTGGCAACAACCAGTTCAGCAACCTTCTTTTCATCAAGTTTACGGTAAGCAGCAATCCTTTTGATCTGGATAATTGCCCCCTGTACAGAGATATTAGGGTCTAGTCCGCTTCCTGAAGCAGTGACCATGTCTGCCGAGATATCTGCTTTTTTGATCGAGGGATTGTATTTCAACAGTGTATCTATCCTGTCTGATACCTGTTTCAGGTAATCAGGATTTGAAGGGCCTTTGTTGGAACCGGCCGATCCCGCGGCATTGTAACCTACCGCAGATGGCCTTCCCCAGAAATATTCCGGTTTAGTGAAGGACTGGCCTATGAGGGCGTAGAAGACTACTTTACCATTTTTAAGGACTTTCTCACCACCGCCTTCACCTTTGGAGAATTTCCCTGCGAAGGATACCATAAGCGGGTAAACACCGCAAAGCAGTACCATCAGGACTACGGTTAAGCGGATAGATTGTGCAATATATTTTTTCATGATATTATATTTATTTGGCTTATACAAATAAGCCTACCAGTAAATCGATTAGTTTAATTCCAATAAAAGGTGCGATCACACCACCCAGGCCATAGATCAGCAGATTCCTGCGCAATAATGCGCTTGCACCGATCGGCTTGTATTCTACACCTTTAAGTGCCAGCGGGATCAGTATCGGAATGATGATCGCATTG
>Ga0163161_10001117_pt1 | contig 20239 bp, 23 predicted proteins | sample S45metaG_FD_129847 | JGI IMG/M metagenome (GOLD analysis project Ga0163161, IMG submission 129847) | Switchgrass rhizosphere microbial communities from Kellogg Biological Station, Michigan, USA - S4-5 metaG | ecosystem: Host-associated > Plants > Roots > Rhizosphere > Soil | place: USA... | reverse complement strand
TTCAAATTAATTCGCCCCTTTTCCAGCCCCTTGAAGCAACAAAACTCATCGATATTAGGAACAATGCGATTGATATTGTAATTGACGCGATGAATGACTAATCGTACACTATTTTTGCTGAGTCATATCTACTGTCGTAATTGAACACATCATAGATTAGGCGAGCAAGTATGATTTTTATTTCCAAAGCATCTTTAAACCGATCAAAAAAATAATGATACACCCACTGCCCTTCTATTAGTTTGAATCCCAGAGATTTAAATTGTCTCCCATCCTCAAATATATCCAGATAATAATTATCAGGACTTGCATCATACAGTATTTTAATTTCAATAATGTGATCCCCTAATGTGAATCTGGCAAATATATCAGGAGACTTAAAATACAGTTTAAAGCCTTCAATTACTCCTTTTTCCAGATCGAATAATGCGTCATCGATTTCTTGGCTATCATAAGGCGGGCTGAAGGTAGACCGCCGTAGTTCCTGGATTTTGCTTTCGCTTTTATCTATCTCTTTCTCAATAAAACCACCATAATCTATATGGCCTGTTTTGGCCATTAAATTTCTTAGATTGCTGGTTCTTCTTTCTTCTTCCATAATATCTCTATACAATGGATTATGTAAACCTTTAAGCACATCAAGTCGTCTATTAATCTTTCTTAAGGCTTTGTTATGATAATGAGCATAAATATAATCTCCTTCCCCGACATACTCGGAAATCTGCTTTTCAAGTTCCACTTTCTCTATTTCATAGGCCTCAATAAGTTCTTCAAGATCTGATTTCATATAAAACTCTGTATAAGGTAAATATAGTTTATAAACCAATTGTAATCGCAATCAGCATAATTAATTTCTGTTAAATTAGATGTGGGTATCCCTGGAGGTAGTTGAGCAGTTTAAAATGAAATACTTTAAACCATAGTAAAGACCAAATGCCTATCATTACGAGATGCACTGAAAAAAGACTAAATCTCCTCATTCCTCCATCTAAGTGGTCTTAAAGAGAGAAATGGTTAAATATCTGCGCCAATAAACGCGCCTAATGGGGATTAAAATCAGGTAAAACACTTAGATATTGAGCTGAATTTCTTATATTGATTAGAGATAATTAACAAATTAAAATCGGCTTAATTATTACTTTACTCTCCAATAGGCTGATAACGAAATAGATAAACAAACAAAAAAAGAGAACAATCATGCTCTCTTTTTTCCAGTGGTCTCGACGGTAGAAAGAACGCCATTTTTAGCAGTATTAATTGAGTCATGCACGCTCAAATCGGATCATTTCTGATCAAATAAGTTTCCCTTTTATTTACCCTTATATTTCACCAGATTTTCCACCAGGGCTTTTTTGTAATAAGGTTTTGATGGAGACCATTTGGAGTAACTGACTTGAGCTCGTATCGTCTGTAACTCCTGAAGAAAGTTAAAAATCCTTGCCTCTTTCCCTTTTTTTTCTGTTTTATTCCCTTGTAGTATGATTCTTTTAGATCATAATCATTTTTCCTGTTTATCTTCACTTCCTTGTCAGTCCATTCTTCTGCCCAAATAATTTCGTTATTGGTAATCCAATAATGTGAACGACAGGGGAACCCCCAATTTCCAATGGAAGGTTTCAAAGTGACTCCATTGCCATTGTATTTAAGCCACCAATCATTAGGAGTGATCGGAGTGATGACTATGTTGCCGCACCCGCAGACACATTTGTGTCTAACAGTTTTATATTTCATAGAAATATAAAGAACGTCATCAAGAATCACATCAGGAATGAATTCTACAAAATTGGGCTTAAGTGTCTTCATTGAGCAATTTTCCAGTGTTAATAAAATAAAGTGAATTATGCGTCTTTTTCAAATCCTGGTAAAACCCAACATATCTTTTCCAAGTTACGACTGCGAGCGCGGCATTCAAGCAATTCAGATCGGCAATCTGTATGTTAGTTTTATATTCATTTTCAGTCGCTTCTTCTGGCCCAATTCTATTCTGTAAATGATCACTTTTTTGTTCTGTTACTAAAGTTGCTCTAAGCGTAGCTATCAATTCATTTTCCAAAGCATTTACCCCTAAGCCTACATCAATGAATGGAATGCCCATAGATAGTAACTTGTTGGTAATTTCATAACGTACTGAGTTTCTGTCTACGCTTAGAAAGATAAAATCCAGGGTTCCTAATTCACTAATATTTTCAAGCGTAATATATTGCTGATGAGGAAATATACCACTGTGCATCTCATTGTAAATTTGATAGTAGTAATCAACCTTATAGAGGTCGCCATCACATTCAAATTTCGCAGATGGAGTAGCTCCGGGTGCGCGAAAGGCATTGTGTAGCTGAAAAATATCTCCATCGTATAGGTGAATTTGCGAAACGGGTGTCTTGGCAATCAGATCTAGAGTATATGCACCTGTACCGCCGACCCCGATGATACCTATTTTAAGTCCAACAAACTTTTCATTTAACAACTCAATTTTTGCTCTTGAAGAATTGGTGTCAGGATATCTAAAAACATTATTTATCATAGCTGTGGTTAATTTTTAAAGGCGTCCAAGTTACTGAGGAATCTATTGCTTGTGCCTGTGATCCTAGAATCTTGGCATAAGTAGAAACTTTCTCATAAAAATCAGAGTAATTCCCTGCTGGTGGCTTACTTGAAAAATAATGATCAATAGCAATAGTCTGGGTCAGTTGTTGTCTCCTACTTTCGTTAATTACTGCGTGCAAAGCGACTCCCTGCGTGTCACAAGGAACCTCACCACAAAAGTAGATAGTGTGATCCTGAGGTTTACCCACACGCGTAGGTGTTGCCAAAGTCAACAGACAGACGAGCGAGCCATATTTTATCGTGCGATTAGCGTCCAGGTATGGGACTTGGCGGGTAAAAAGATACCCGCCATCCGCTAAAATGTCATACCCTTGATCCTGAAGCTTCTTCAGGTCTGGACTATGATTTATCAGTAGCTGTTGCATGGAAAATCATCATGTTTCTAGTAAAGACTTCTGCCCCTTTAATCATAGACCCTTCCGGATTCTGCTTAGGACCATCTTCATAGGCTACTGTGTATACCATTGTTGGACGATCTTCATACTGTCCATAAGCTAATATTACAACCTCTTTAAATGAAATCTTTTTCTTGTCCCATTGCTTTTGTACACCGCTTACAATGATTGTAATATGCTTGTCTTCTAGTCTTGAATAAAACTGCTCTATACCGGGCTCTAGAAGATCCACCTTGTCATCATCTGCAACCAGCTGGTCTATGTTGTTATTGTTTGTCTTAAGAAATAAATGGCTTTCTTTATCAATTCCAGCCAGCTTCCTAACTTGTTGACCCGTGATAAACCTTTGGTGCCATTGAAAAATCTTTCCATTCACATTGATCTCAAATTGCTTCTCGACAAAAAAGTATTCGATCCCAGGTCTGGCAAGATCAACTTCCTCATCGTTTTCGATCAGATTATCAATCCATGGCTTGCTGTTTTGCAGATAAAGTTTAACATCAAGTGGAATGCCTGAAACTTTTTTAATTTCACTACCGATCAGAATCTGCTGACGGCTTACATAAGTGCGCTCATCAACTATAAAAGTCAAAGTATTTGCGCTTTGGAGTTCTTCTTTTTCTAAATTCTTCATTTTAATAGAAATATATTACACAATAATAAATTGCAGAGGTAGCCTACTTCTATTGCAGAATTCTTAAGAAAACATGTAATTTGCAGAAGCTTTTGAGGTGCGGCCGGGAACTATTCCCGGAGAGTCGCCAAACTTTGCCCTCTTTGTTAGCCCAATCTCCCTCTGTCGGCGATTGGGCTTTGTTATTATTAAGTTTCGTATCTCATCATCTCAAATTTTATATTTAACAATTGCTCCTTTTACATATATATCAACACGATTATTGATCAACGATACAAACATAATTAGAAAATCTAATTCTACCAAATATATTAATAAGAAAATCTAAGTTTATAATGATTACAAATAGATTGATTTGGTAAACTGAGAATTTGTTTGTACATTTGCTTATAAATAAACAGCCATGAAATCACTAGGAAGAACTTTAAAGGACGCAAGAGATCAGGCGTCCTTTACACTGAAACAGGTGGAAGAAGCAACAGGAATTTCGAACGCCTATCTTAGTCAAGTAGAAAATGAGAAAATTAAAAAGCCATCCGCCAATGTTTTGCATAAACTAGCAACGGTATATAATATAGAATTAGAGGTGCTTTTAGGAGCGGCGGGGATCATTGAAGAATCTAATACTCCAAAAACGAAAATGTTAAACTCTATTGCACTATCCTCTCAGCAACTCTCCTCAGAAGAAGAAGAAGCCTTAATGAAGTATTTAAAGTTTTTAAGGCACGAAAAGCGGAATGGTTGATGCACATGCCAAGAAGGATATAGAAACGATTGCGTATGATATCTTAAAATCAAGCAAAAGCTGGGGTAAATTCCCTACTCCAGTTGACAGTATCGTTAACTATTCGGATTTAATCGTCAATCAAACTGTGGATGTTTCTAAGATACACCATGGTTACCTATCAAAAGCTACGGACGCTTTATTTAGTGCATTGTCTAAGGTCAGAGGATTGTTTGATAGAAGTGAAAAGACGATCTACCTGGATTTATCCCAAAACGATCAGAAAAAAAACTTTGTTAAGCTTCATGAAGTTGGTCACGGTGTTTTGCCATGGCAAAATCAGACTAGCTCGTTTTTAGATGATGATAATACACTTAGCCTTGATTACCGGGAGCAATTTGAAGCAGAGGCCAATTTATTTGCTTCGGCTACTTTATTTCAACTTGATAGATTCGAAGATGAAATGGCAAAACTTGAATTTGGAATAAAAAGCGCTATGGCACTCGCTAAGCTGTTTGGTGGTTCTAATCATGCTGCGATTCGCAGATTTGTTGAGTATTCACCGAACAGATGTGCTTTATTAGTACTAAAAGATATAAGTCCAAAGAATGAAGTAGCAAACTGTACCGTTCGTGACTATTTTCAGTCGCCAAAGTTCACTAGACATTTCGGAGTCATTTCTTGGGAAAAACAACTTGGTTTTACATGGCCGTTTGTGCAAGACTATTATTTTAGAAAACGGATGAAGTTTGAGCAGGAGATCGTAATCAAAACTTCTATCGGTAGCTTGACTTTTAACTATGATTTCTTTGATACATCATATAATGCCTTTGTTTTATTATATCCGAAAGGTGAAAAAAGCGGAGGAAGAACAAAAGTTATCATTAATAGTTAGAGATACGTGTTAATAACTTTTTTTATAAAAAACTCATTACAAGATGATTACGATGATTTTTGTCAAAATGTTGATAATTGCTGTTGACAAAATATTTATTCCGGACGCATCTTGGTATTTTATTCGCTAGGTATATATATATTTATATTATCAAATTCTAAGCTATGTTAATGTCGCATAACTCTTCAGATCAAGAAATTGAATTCTTTCTTTCGTTTCTTTATAACGCAATAAAGGGCGACGAGAGGTATAATTCGTTTATAATTAACCTACTTGAGGACGCCAAGTCACTTGCTACAGGCAAGTCAGTATTCGAACTTGATAAGGCGTCATTAAATCTTAAAATTTTAATCGACAGATTCGCACACGATTGGTTGTTAAAAGTTGATGTGAGTAAGCCATCTTCTGAAGAACTTAAACAATTGCAGGAAATCATTAGTGATAATAAAAATTATGCTCTTGCATAAGCTGTTAGTTTGAAATGCTCCCAATTAAACGTCTCTTATATCTACAGCTCTATCAAGCAGAAACACTAATTTCAAGCTCGAAAAAGTATAATTTTTCTGACAAGTATAAAGATCAATATCTTAAAACGCTAGTTGAACTGTTTAGCGCAATTAAAGCAAGTATCAACGAAGAGCTAGATGATGCTAAAATATTTGAGAAAAAAAGTCACCTCGACTTTATCTTCAAAAGCCTGGAGTTTTTGAAAGATAGCACTCTGAATACAATTCCTTTTGAAGTCGTAGGGTGCTTAGATAGAGCAATGAGCGACTGGATTGACCCGGATAAATTTATCATTGTCACTAGTTTACAGAACAACCTATATTCTTTTAGCTACGATTTAACATATGCGAAAAAGGATATTTTTTATACTTCTTTACAAACAGAGTACGGAATTTCTTTCGAACGTAAACTTGTCCAAATTAATCTTCCGTTAAATTTATCAAAAGATTACCTTTCATCAGTTGCATTGTACCATGAACTGGGACACTTTGTCGATCTACAGCACTCCATAACTGGAGTCGCTGAATATAATATTTCGTCAAATAATTATACCAATAAGGCAAGCCTGGAAAAATATTTGCCTTTGCTAAAAGAAACAGTGCTAGACCGCTCAAAATTATATTATCACCTTGGGGAATACTTCTGTGACCTGTTTGCAGCACAGTATATCGGAGATACTTTAGGACTTTTCCTGGAATACATTACTAACAATAGTGCAACAGAGAGCCCGACTCATCCTTCTACAGTTAATCGCATACAAGTCATAACGGACTTCGTTAATGGCAATGATAATCCAATTATTAACTACTTGCAAAGTGTAACGAGCTTGATAACGAATAAAAAACTTGAAAATAGATTTGACAGGATTGTTTCTGAAGACTTCTACAAGTTGGTTCCTTATGACATTGAAAATGATCGCCAGCTACATGGAACCATCGTCTACGGTTGGGAAGTTTGGATGGAAGATTTTAAGAAATTTAATGATGGGATGAAGTATGACGTTAACTTATCGGAAGATACCATATACAGGGTCGTAAACAACCTTGTCGAGAAGACGATCGGAAATTATTTTACCGTCCAAAACTGGGAGAAAAGTAAATGAGCAGCATCATCACTTCAGCGGCTATCAAGGCTCTAATTAGCGACCAGAGGTTAGTTATAAAGCCCTTGTTGGAAGAAAATCAAATTACATCAGTAGGAATAGACTTCCGATTGGGCGGTAATTTTCTCGTGTCTGTCCAAGGTAGAGAGCCTCTAATTAACGCTTCTCTCAATCATGAATTTGGTAGGAGCACGTCAAAACACTTTTTTCAAGAGACTAGGAGACAATTAGGCGAGACCTTTATTTTACATCCGAATCAAACAGTCTTAGCAACAAGTTTGGAATATGTAAAACTCCCTGAAAATTATCTGCTGGCACTATGCATGAGGAGTTCCTATTCTAGACTTGGGCTTACAATGTCCACTATAGCCCAGCCAGGTTACTGTGGATGCTTATCAATTGAACTTACCAACTACAACAACAATCCAATCAATTTATCTATCGGGTCCAGAGTATTTCAAGGACTGTTTTATGAAACCGATAAGGAAAGTCGGTATTTTGAAAAGCCAAGAAAATATGTTTGTAACGTTCGGCCTGAACCCTCCGCAGTAATAAATGACGATGATCTAAACGTTCTCAGTAATTTATGGAAAAGTAACAACCACTTATAATATTAATCTACAACTAGACTTTAGTGAGTCTTCCCTTTATCTTCTTTTAATCAAAATAATCTGTGGAATCGGAAGATTCAGAACAATAGACATTTTTGATGTTATGTAACTCGGCCAACTTTTAAGATAAGCTTTCGTGCAACTTATTTAAGAGACTTCTTTCCATACTAGCCTGTAGAAAGTCGAACTCGGACTATAATAGAATTGAGATTTTTGTACTCTAACCAATATCTAAGATGAAAGTAAGCCCCGTAGGTAACGTAATGGGGCGAATTTTGGTAGAAAAAGGCTATTTTATGATACGACATTTATAAAAGCTTATATTATCTGAATTTGATAAATTATGTGAGTAATATCCTTTAATTCTAACGGTTTGGCCTAATTGAAGTTGAGCTATTTCATTTGGCCACTTTTCTGACCATTTATCTTTAGTGGCGGGACAATTTGAGCATTCGGCGTATCCAATATATTGATCGTTTTCATCAGTAATCTTAAATTTAATTGCTGCACAGTCGTGATCGTTAGTTATTTCAGATATTGAGCCCTCAAATTCTATTAATTTATCATCATTCTTTTTGTCAAATGCAACCCTATTTGAGCGGTATTCATCATAAATGTTTGCTATCTGTAAGAATTCAGATGGTGGCTGTTCTTTCTCATTAGCAGAGTCTAAAGCGTAAAGCGCTTCTTGGAAAACTTCTTCATCTGATGGATTGTGTTTTCTATACAACTCATAAGTGATAACTGATAAAACCGTTACAATAATTGTAGTGATAATAATGTTGATGCTTTGATTTTTAAACATTGAAGGTTTGGTTTATACCTCCAGTTCCGAAAGGCGGGTTAAAAAAGCAGGCGTGGAACTGTAGCCTACTGCAGAGAGGTACTGGTATACCGCATACAAATAGACTAAGCCCACGCCATGACGTGAGCGATAGTCTTCTCTCTTGTATGCTTAAAAATTACCAGTTTTCTCTGCAAGGTGAAGCTAACGCAATGCTGTTATATGATATGTTGTTTTCTTTTGTCTATTCTATAAGCAATAATTTTTCAGCCTCTAATATCGAAATTAGTTTCCATTAAACTAAATTGCGAACTGATGAACTCATAAAAATGATGCAAGATTACACATACAAACAGAATTTACATCTAAGTTTTAATAAGCTTATTAAACTACTGTCAGAAAGGGATATCAAGTTGATTGTGGATGAGGAAATCTCTCTCAAATCAATAGTAATGTTTAATGGGTACATTACTGATGAAGGCTTTGAAGATGGAATTCTTAATGGTGACCTAGTTAGCTTCTATAAAAGTATTAGTGATTTTGAATTCAATGAGCTTGATAAGGACAAGTTAACAGCTCTTAAAAATTACATGATCGTTAAGCTAAACTCATTGTCTTTAGATCCATTTGAAAATATGGTTTTTGAGGATAAGCTCAATCAACTTTCCCCAGACCAAAAAGATGCTGTCTATTCTTTTATAAAAAAGCAAGAAGAGATAAAGGAGGTATTATTATTGAAGCTTTCTGAGGGGGGAAGTGATTTAGATATTCGCAAATTTAAGAAAGTTAAATGGCAAGGAACTCAACAGCAATTTTGTGAATTGCTGGTTGAACTTGAGTCCAAAAGCTGGATAGAACCACTAGAGGAGGGGCTAAAAGCAGGGATAATTAGATCAATATGTCACGTCTTTGATTTTTCTAATACCCAAAAAACACCAAATGCGGCTAAGGCAGAGGAATCAATTACCAGGACTATGCATTCCAAACTGACTAATCGATTCAATGAAATGGTTTTGGTATATGATAAAATTCATACACCTCAATATATTCCGAAATTTTTTGGGATAGAAAAAAGAGATTAATGTGTTTATTATTAGTTGTTTAAGTAGTCCTGTGGACGACTTCGGGGTATAGCTTCCGAATTATTTGCTGTCTATTTGTCCCATAATTAATAAATACAATTATGGGATACAAGGCAAATTACTTACCATTCGTTACGGCAGCTCAAATCAAACAGCTGGAGTGCGAAAAAATTAAGTTCGAATTAGTCAACTTAAAACCTCATCGGCTAAAACGACCAAGTTATAGCTCCAGAATACCTATTGATAATAAAATGCAGGCCTTGGCAAATAGCTTGTATTCTAATGGTCTAATTGGAGGTCTTTTTATCAAAGCAGACAACTTTGAGGTAATTGATGGTTGGCAACGGCTAGAGTTATGCAAATCAATGGGCTATGATTTAATATCATGCTATCTTATCGATTGTTCGCATGAAAAAGCGAAACAACTTCATCTTTCTTTTAATCAGCAATCAGCTGATTTTGATCTTTCAAAGTTTGGTCTTGAATTTAATGAAGTTAATCTCGAAGACTTTGGCTTTACTGAAATTGAACTAAACGATTGTAAGGCCATCATGAATGGAATTCAAAATGAATATGAGATTGATGAAAATGAAAGCCCCATTAGGATTAAAAGGCCGGCAATACCTACTACACTAGAAACTGTAGAAAAAATTGATGCTATCAAGTATGCTCAGAGGCTTTCAACAAGAAATGATGCGATAACCTTTTTATTAGAATATTATGAAGGCGATAAAAGCAGAGCATAGAATCTTTACAGCACAAGAACTGAAGCAGTTTAAGTCCAGAATGGCAAATTTATCAGATGCTTCATTGTATATAGATTTTGAAAGTTTGGTTCATGTTGATGGAAAGCCTGTTGCAATCTATAAAAAGATGAATGAAGAGCTAAAGCCTTTATTATATGCATGTGAAGCGATTGATTTTCCAACCTATAGCAGAACTAATGGAATGTTGACACAAACGGTAGGAATAAACTATTCACCAAGAAATGCAAGAAGAGTGAATATGTGTCAAGCAACTGATCTGCATGTTAAGAATGGCTTTATCCACGATGTGTTTATTGAGTACGCCAAAATCATCGGAGCTTCATATAAAAAGTATTTTAGTAAAGCGCACAACTACCAAATACAAACATTTGTTAATGGAGAAAAAGCAATCAACAAAGCTTATTTAATTAATGGTACTCCCTTTACTGGTGGGGTTGCCAATAAAAATAGCTCACTGACTTACCATATTGACAAAGCGAACACTCCAGATGGGATTTCGTGTATGATAATCATGAAAGCAAACACGATTGGTGGTGAATTGGTCTTACCTGAGCTAGGAATTTCATTTGCTTGTCAAGATGGATATATGTTGTTGTTTGATGGCCAAAAGTATTTACATGGTGTAACCCCAATCAGAAATCAAAAGGGAGGCTATAGGTACTCTGTAGTTTATTATAACAATAAGGGGATGGCTCTTTGTTTACCTCCGGATGAGGAACTAAAGCATTTTGAAGAGTATAACAAAAGATTGGTATTAAAGAAAGAAAATGATGAAGGATAATAGAACTATCGAGGAAAAAAAGGCGGCTGTTTTAAAAGAATTAATGGCTGCCAAGGCAATAAAAAGTATTGCCTATACAAGAGCAAATGTAAAAAAGACAACATTTTTTAAGTGGCAAGCGGAGGATAGGGAGTTTGCTTTTAAAATAAAGGAAATTGAAGAAAAGTGGGTTGATGTAGTTGAAGATCAATTGCTGAATCTTATTAGTTTGGGAGATAGAGCATCAATCATGTTTTATCTAAAGGCTAAGGCTAAAGATCGAGGATACAAATAAGTCATTCTAGGTTGTTTAAATTGATTCAATTAGTTGATTATAAAATATTTATACAAGAAAATTTTAGAAAGTAAAAAACTCGCTGGAACTTTCCAGCTTAAATTAAAATATAATGAAACTCAGCTACAGCATAAAACCTGTGTTAAGGTTAGATAAGAAAAAAATTGATGGTACCTGTCCAATTCACTTTTCTGTAAGGGTTGGTCCATGTACTACCAGGATCTCTTCTGGAAAATCAGTATTGCCGGAGGATTGGGATATGAAGGCAAGTAACGTTAAAAAAACAGACAAATTTAATCAGGCATTGTCAGCCTATCTAAACAGTAAGGTAAGCGGGTGGGAAATGTATATGTTAAAGCAACAAACCTTAGGCAAGCCTACAACATTAAATGTTGCCCTGGATTATTTGAAAGGCAATGCTGAGGTTACATTATTTGGCTTCTGGGAGGAGCAGTTGAAGCTTTGGGAATTTGAGAAGAAGTCAAGTACCAGAAAGTCTTATAAATCGACTTTGAGTATTTTGAAACAGTTTAAAAGCAAACTTAACTTTGGTGATTTGACTTACGATTGCATTCAGAAATTTGATCTGTACCTAAGGAAGGAAAGAAATAACTCAACCAATGGATGTTTTGTCAAACACAAATGTTTAAAGCACATCATCAAAGAGTCCATCAGTAAAGGGTTTATGGATAGATCCCCTTATGAGTACTTCAAGATAAGAAGTACAAAGGGCACTAGAATGTTCTTAACCATTGAGGAGGTAAATTTACTGGCAGACTTAAAAATACCTGAACACGAGACTTTCCTTCAAAAGTCAAAGGATATGTTTTTGTTCAGTTGCTATACTGGATTAAGGTATTCGGACATATACAATCTCAAATGGGGTAACATCAAATTAAATCCTGACAGAATTGAAACTGAGATTGTCAAGACGGGAAAGCCCTTGTTTATACCGTTGATGGATAAGGCTAAAGATATTTTAAATAGATATTCAAAGCTGACGATCAAGACAGAATCTTTAAAGGCAATGCCTCAACTGGCAAATCAGGTGGTTAACAGAAACCTTAAGGACTTGATGATTATGGCAGGAATCAAGAAAAGTATCAGTTTTCACTGTGCTCGGCATACGTTTGCATCAAACCTAGTTGAAATGGGGACGAATATCTTATATGTAAAAGATTTACTAGGGCATCAGAAGATTGAACAGACCATGATCTATGCAAAGAGCCTTACCGGAAACCTGCTTGAATCAGTAAAGAACCTCAACGATAAATATAACCATGCGGTTTAACATGGGCTTTCCATGGAAAAGTATAACAAATTGACGATGGAGACCATCAGATTGGAGATTCAAAATTAATCATGTAGGACACTTAAAAACAGTAAAATGAAAATGACACAGAACATTGACTTAACCATACTAAAATACGTTCAGTCACCAAATATTGATTGCTTCAAGAATAAAATCAGATCTCTATGCACCAATGAGGAACTGATCATATTTTTAGAGGAAACAACAAATAGCATCAAAGAAGTTGAAATAAAAATCCTGTTTCTGCACTATATGAAAAAGTTGGTATTACAGATTGATAGGCCGATTGATGTGGGGCATTATAAAGCCTTTCAGTTTGAATACGATCAGGATCGGTTGAATTTTAATCCGGGACAATGGATCTGCGCAGAACTGGACTTTTTAAAAGTATTGAGGGATTTTAGTTCTTCAAAAAATACACCTGTAACTTTTGATATGGGGCAGAATGTAAATGCACCAATGCCATTGTTGAGGCATGAAGATATGGAGAAGCTATTTAGATGGAGTAGATCTACGCTAAATAGAAGAATAGCATTGGGCTTGCCATTTCATTTAGACCCAGCAGGAGCTAAATTCTTTGATGTCAATGAGGTAAATGAATGGATCAAAGAAAACAGCAATCTGATGAACTAGCGACCCATGAATCTTAAAAACTAAGCCTGATTCCCGAAAAAGAATTAGGCTTTTTTCATGCCTTTTCTCATGCGAGGCAAACGAAATGAGAGGAAGGTGGGCAAAGACCTGTCTTAAAGATAATCGCACCACTCTCAACAAATTTTAATGATAAAATCAAATAACTACATTATGAACAGTAAAAAAGAATATCCAAAGCAACAACACTGCCCAGCCTGCAATAGATATGTTAAGCATTCTACCCGTTATCCAAAATATGCCTGTAGTAAGTGTGTATCAAGGGCTGTTGACGGCAAAGGAAAAGCAGTTAGCTTTTTTAATACTACGGAAGATGGGCATGGGTGTCAAGGAATGTTAGTAGAAACAAAAGAACGTATAAAATCTATGTCTTGTTTTATCAAGGGCATCGAATTTGAAGCGGAAGAGGCATATTTTGGGGGAATTGTACTATTGCCAACAGTTAAACGGAAAAGAATACGTAAAAATACCGGATAATTCTGGAATTGGGAATTCAAACCGTTGATGAAAACGGCTCCTTCGATCTCAGTTAAGAGGAGAAAGGGGGTGAGGGGGGTAAGTGGTGTTTGGTGATTGGTACTTTGGTGAATGAATTCCCACTTTAGAAGAACAGTAAGCTCAAAAGATATTCTTCTCAAATATTTCCATCAAAAGCCTAAATCCTGTAAATTGCTCAAAACAAATTTATGAGCAAGATTAGCGTAACTCCAGAATACAAAAGCTTTAAGGAATTCTATCTTCAACAAGTTATTCCTTACAAACAATCAAATCCAACACATATTAGATTAGATGGTAAGGTGTTAGGGTCATCAAGGAGAGTTTCTGCCTACTTCTGGTATCTAAATAAAAAATGGAAAGTTGATGCAGATACTTATATTGATCGGTTGAAGCTGGCCTTTGAAAAGTCCGAAACTACTGATGAACCGTTTAAAATAAAACACACTAGAGATAAAAAAGGAGAATGTTTAGTCATCCAAGATCAACCTTTAAAGAACAAGAAGTTTTATGCCTATAAGGTTGGAGAGAAATAGTAGATATGAGAACTACACATCAGTTTGTGGGAAAATATCCTATTCTCGCCGAAAGTGAAAAATTGATACTAGGTACAATCCATCCTCATTTTACTGAAGAATTTGATGTACAATTTTTTTATGGGAATAGGTCGAGTATATGGAAGATTTTAAATGAGGCATTTGATAATGAAATCGGAGAGCCTATTACCGTAGATGGTATATTGAATTTCTTGGGAAGTCGAAAAATAGCTGTTTCTGATACTATATTAGAATGTTTGAGAAAAAATCAGAGTGCTTTGGACAGTGATTTAATTCCTGAAGAACTTAACTATAGTCTTATTGAACAAATCAGAAACTCAAGAATTAATGAGATTTTATTCACAAGTGGATTTGGGAAGAACAATGCCTTTAAATTATTCTATGTGGATATTTTGAAACAAAAAATTACTAAAGAAATAAAAGCCGAAAAATCGATTTTACTAGATCCGGTTTATTTTGGAAGGCCGATACTCCTCAAAATATTGGTGTCACCTTCTGGTAGTGCCAATATTCAATTATCTAGATCAAAAGACTATTTAGAAGTAAAGGATAATTATACAGGATTCAAGGCACCTGTTAAGCAGTTTAAAATTGACCTTTACAGGAGCGTCTTTAAAAATACCCTATAGCTATTTTAAACAAATACTCTTGATATTATGATTTTTTTGCTATCCGAATTTGAAGAACTAACTAAAAAACATGGCGCTTGGGCTAGTTGGGCGGTTTGGGATTATGAAAAATCAAGACATGGAGAAAAAAATACAGATATAATATATTCAAACATTCAAATCTTAAATATTAGAAATGTTATTATAGGATTAAACATTTCTAATAAGGTTGAGGTTTGGGGTAATTTTCGTGGAGGGAAGCATGACAGGAAATTGAAATATGCTTTTAATGACAATGCGATACGAGGAGCTTATATGACAGATTTGTTTAGAATAGAAACAAAAGAATCTACTAATCTTGCCAAAAAACTTAAAATTAAGCCAGAACTTGTTTCAGAAAATGTCATGAGATTTATTGCCGAAATGAGAGATTTAAAAATAACTTCTGAAACTCATTTTATTTTAATGGGAACTGAGGATAGTATATTGGGGAAGTATTATAGGAATGAATTTCAAAAATACTTTAAAGCCAACCCGGTAACTTATCACCGTCACTATTCTAGCCGAGGAACGGACCAGCAATGGGTTGAGAGTATGTGGAAAAACTTAAACATAACCGATGACTTTAACAAAGTCTTAATCAAATACAAAAAGTAGTATTAATAAAACACTATATCTGATACTTTCTTAGAAAAACAATATTTAGAATATTAAGGGAAGATAACAGAGGAAACTCAATAGCTTGAATAAGCTTTGGTAAATCAGTATTTTAAACTATGAAATATACGCTGGAAGAAATATACCAATTGGTTGGTAGTCAGGATAAAACTGCAGGCCTCACATTTGTACATAATAGTGAAGCCTTTAAGAGATTTGGCCCTTTTTTGTCTGTCTTATTTCTCTATTCAAATGATGAGAGAAAAGAGATGGATCAGAGAGTTAAGGATGAGCCCTTCAAATTATCAGGGCATTTAAAGGCGAAGTATCTAGGAACGGATTTAAGTGGGGATGATGTCAATTACCTTATTAATGTTGGAATAAATTCCGACGATATTCTTGAAATTCTTTATTTAACAGGTGATACAAGTAATACCTATCACTCCGAAGAGCAAAGAACCATTAAAAAAATTGAGATTCCAATGAGACTCCAGCCTAAGGGAGGTGATTTCGATTGGATGTATGGCTTTAGTCGAAAACTTGTTTTAGAAAATGTTGGATTAAGCCCTAGAGAGAGAGCATTCTATTTAGCAGGTAAATATTATTACGAGCCAAATGAATTAACCGATGACGAAAAACAAGAGATATTTAATGATGGATCTGAGATGACAGAGTCTATAGAGTGGGAATATCTTTATATAAAATTGATGAAGGAGGAAATTTCAGACGAAGAAACAAAAAGACTGGGACAACTTCTGAGTTTTCGAGAGCGTTCTGCATTCAGTATTCTGGATAAGTATTTAAAACAAGCCGGAAGCAGCATGAAAAAGTTAGTTGCTGATAATATTGATCAAGCCACAAGATTATATACTCGGGTTAAAAGTTTCAAAGATAGACGCCTAAATATCAACGGAAAGATCGCAATTTATTTGAATATTGATAGCTACCTTCATATTTACATGAGGCACGTTGAAGAATTTCAGGTGAATAAACATTTTGAGAATAAAGATAACTTCCAGTGGGATGAAAAAGATGTATTTATAGTCATGGAGGAAATAATTGCAGAAATTGACAAAGAAATACAAGCGTTTTTTTTAGATAATCCAAAAACACGCTACAGTAGGTATGGAGGTCAAAGTATTTATTTTGAAGGGGATTATTATACTTTTCATATTGAGCCAGATGGAAGGATTAGTACTTTTTATAAGAACAGGAAAACCTAATTCATGGATTTTGGTGATGATAAAAGGGGGTAAATAAAAGGGTAATTGATTTGATTAAACCTGACTAAATATGACTTGTTTTGACCTCAATTGACCCACAAAAACCACTGTTTTTTCTATCGTCGGGACCACTTACTTTGCCAGTAGTTATACATAACTGCTGGCTTTTTTGCTTCAAGGGGCTAGAAAAGGGGCGAGTAAATTTGAAGATGATGGGTCTTCAGATGCTTTGATTTGAGCTTTGAGATTGATCTTTTTGCTTCATCAAAGCCCGGTCATCTGAGTCCAAGAAATTTAATTCCTGTATAGGTAAAAATTATTTTAAAATATTTTTTTGACAGATTTCTTTGATGCTGTAGGAATTTCTTGGTTTTTATACATCCAGTGTTCGATTCAAGATGTCAAAGTTACCTCATTTACCCGCCGAGGGGAAATGAGAACTATAGTATGGGAATATGTAAGTAAATGACTTAAATACCTGTACTAATCCCAGAATAATGATAAATCTCAAAGAGAATAGATGAGCAATGCTCAACTGAGGAATGAGAAGGAGCTCAAAATCTAGTTTCAGATCACTGAAGGTAAATGCTATTTGAGGCAGGCAGGTGTGAAATAGTAATCTGAGCCAAACAACTGAACAGTTAAAAAAGTGGAAGTTTAAAAGGTAGATCGGACTAAACTTAATCATGCGTTTTAACCACTTTTTCTTGTCCGAGAACGACGAAAGCTATTTAAGTCAGGGCTAAGGTCAGAAGCTTGGTGTTCTTTGCTCTCTCAAAAGAAAATGAGCTTTAAACTTTCAACAAAAAAATAAACGATATTTAGCACCAATCAATTTCAGTAGTACATGGATAGATATATCGACTTGATTCTGACAGTAGGCATAACGCTTGGCTTCATCATATGGCTCATCATAATGAGTAAGCGTAAATCAAAATATGGGTTGAACCTTAAAAGAGTTTATTGTCCTGTCTGTGGTACTAAACAACCTATAATAAGAGTTCCAAAAAATGTAAACCAGAGATTATACGGCGGGTATACTTGTTCTAAGTGTCAGACAGAACTTGATAAGTATGGTAATGTTATTTCCTAATGAGAATACAAATTATAAGCGACTTACATCAGGAGTTTGGGATTTCAGACTTAAGCTTTGAAAATGCTGACCTTGTTATTTTAGCTGGCGACACTAATCTAGGAACAAAAGGCATTGAATGGGTTAAAAAATATATTAAAAAGATACCCGTAATTTATATTCTTGGTAATCATGAATACTATAAAGGTTCATATCCAAAGACACTCCATAGGATCAAGGAGGTATCAAGGGGTTCAAATGTGTCCGTTCTGGAAAACAACAGAGTTGAATTTGACGGGATAAGATTTCATGGGGCAACTTTATGGACAGATTTTTCCCTGTTCGGAAATCCAGTTGAATATGGAATTATCTGTCAGACCAAAATGAACGACTACAAGCAAATTCGGCTAAACCCCTCCTATTCTAAATTGAGAACGATAGATACCTATAAAATTCACCAGTTTTCAAAACTATGGTTACAGGAAAGTTTGGAAGAATCCCAGAGTAGTAAGAATATCGTAATTACCCACCATGCACCAAGTATAAAATCTGTACCTGAATTCTATAAAAATGACCCTATAACATCTGCTTATGCTTCCGATCTTGAAGAACTCATTAGAACTTATAAACCGATTTATTGGATACATGGTCATATTCATACACCATCAAGATATAAGATAGATCAGACTGAAATTATATGTAATCCACACGGGTACATTGATGAGGCATACAATGGTTATGACAAAGAGCTAATAGTAGAAATTCCGTAAGCAAAATAGATGCACCGCACCTATTCAAAACGAATCATTTTTACCCATATTCAACCAGAAAATTCGCCCCTTTTTTAGCCCCTTGAAGCAAAAAAGCCAGCGCTTGTGTATAAACGCTGGCAAAAGTCGTGGTCTCGACGGGAATCGAACCCATATCTAAAGTTTAGGAAACTTCTATTCTATCCGTTGAACTACGAAACCATTTAGTAACGGGCGCAAATATAGCAATAAAACTTTTTGTTTAACAACAATTTTAGTTTACCTGATTACACTGCCATTACTGTGATTTTGCGTTGGCGCAACAAAAGTCAGCTTCCCATCTGAATTCTCAGACATCAGGATCATACCCTGCGATAAAATCCCCTTGATTTCTCTTGGCGCAAGATTGACCAATACACTCACCTGCTGTCCGATAATCTCTTCCGGTTTAAAAAACTCCGCAATACCAGATACAACCGTCCGCTGGTCCAGTCCTGTATCAAGGGTCAGTTTCAACAGCTTTTTCGTTTTCTCTACTTTCTCAGCAGCCACAATCGTTGCCACCCTGATGTCCATTGCAGAAAAATCCTCAAACTGAATATTTTCTTTTGCCGGAGCAGCCACCGTATTCGCCAAAGAGTTTTCAGCTTTACTTCTGTTCAGTTTATCAATCTGTGCCTGTACAGTCTCATCTTCAATCTTCTCAAACAACAACTGAGGCTCTCCCAACTCATGGCCTCTGTGCAGTAAATGCATTTTTCCGGCATCTTCCCATAAGTGACCACCATAGTTTAACATCTTCATCAACCGGTCTGCAGTAAAGGGCAGGAAAGGCTCTATTAACACCTCTATGCTCGCCACAATCTGCAAACTGATGTTCAGGATCGTACGTACACGATCTTCATCCGTCTTGATGACTTTCCATGGCTCCGTATCCGCTAAATACTTATTCCCTAAACGGGCTACATTCATCACTTCGCTCAGCGCCTCTCTAAACCTGTAGTTTTCTATAGAAGCACTGATCTTAGCCGGGTAAGCCGCCAGTTCATCAATCACTTCCTGATCCTCCGGTTTAACCTCCATTAACATCGGAACCTTACCGTTAAAATATTTATGGGTCAATACCACAACCCGGTTCACAAAGTTCCCAAGTATCGCTACCAGCTCGTTGTTGTTCCTCGCCTGAAAATCTTTCCAGGTAAAGTCATTATCTTTCGTCTCCGGTGCTGTTGCCGTTAAAACATAACGAAGTACGTCCTGCTTGTCTTTAAACTCCTCCAGGTACTCATTCAGCCATACAGCCCAATTCTTGGAAGTAGAGATCTTCTGTCCTTCCAGATTCAGGAATTCATTCGCCGGTACATTGTCTGCAAGTGTATATCCTCCATGAGCCATTAACATTGCCGGGAAGATAATACAGTGAAATACGATATTGTCTTTTCCTATAAAGTGAACCAGTTTTGTATCTTCATCCTTCCAGTAATCTTCCCAGTCGCCTTTCTGAAGCGTATGCTGATTGATATAATATTCTTCTGCCTTAGGGTTCCACACATCTAAGCGAGCATATTCAAACAACTCTTTCGTTGCCGAAATATAACCGATAGGTGCATCAAACCACACATACAATACTTTGCCCTCTGCATCCTTCACCGGAACTTTTACACCCCAGTCCAGGTCACGTGTCATGGCCCTTGGCTGTAAGCCAGCATTAAGCCAGCTCTGGCATTGTCCATATACATTCGGACGCCATTCTTT
>Ga0163161_10001115_pt1 | contig 20257 bp, 24 predicted proteins | sample S45metaG_FD_129847 | JGI IMG/M metagenome (GOLD analysis project Ga0163161, IMG submission 129847) | Switchgrass rhizosphere microbial communities from Kellogg Biological Station, Michigan, USA - S4-5 metaG | ecosystem: Host-associated > Plants > Roots > Rhizosphere > Soil | place: USA... | reverse complement strand
TGCAGAGGCTTCAACAGATGGTTTATCAAATCTCGGGACGGGTTTTGCCAAGAACCTGTTTGGTTTTGGGGTAATTAATGCTGATATTGCAGCAAGCCAGTATAAAGATGAAAACGGTTATTCGGCTTTGCTTGGATTAGAAGGGCGTATCAGCAAGAATATTTCGTTTAACACCAGTTACCGCAAAGTATTTGATAACTACTTTGATCTTGCCCGTGTGTCTCAAGTTCGATATTTAAAAGATAACCAGATTGATGCTGAACCCAAGAACTACCTAAGCTACAGTGCACTGGCAGATGAGATTTTTAGGGCAGGCATTAACTATAATTTTTATTCGGGTTATGGCGTTTATGTGGGTTATAACCAGATCAAATATAGCGACAACTCTAATAAATTAGTATCTGCCAATTTAAGCGGAACTCTGAGCAATAACTGGGGATTTTATACCTCAGCCTATAAGGATTATGAAAATCATAAGGACTATGGCATTTACTTTGCGCTGCGCTACACGCCGTCTACCCGAGTCAATGCGATTACAAGTGTATCTAATGATGCTGGCAGGCTGAGTTATCGACAAGAAATATTCGGCTTATCAGAACCACAAATCGGTTCATTTGGATGGGGAGGCTATGTTGAGCATGATCAGGATGCGAATCAAAATAATGCATCGGTCTATGCCTCTTACCGTGCCCGGGCTGCCTACCTAACCGGTCGATATAACCGAATTGGAGAGAATGATCAGGTTGCACTTTCAGCAACAGGATCATTGGTTGCAGCAGCAGGACGAGTCTTTACAGCCAATGAAATTGGAGACGGTTACGCGGTTGTGACCAATGCTGGACCACAAAGTCAGATTATAAATGGCGGGGTAAATTTAGGTGTAACCGATAATTCTGGAAGATTTCTGATTCCAAGCCTCATGCCATATAAGGAAAACCATATTTATTTAGATCCATCGTATCTGCCTTTGAATTGGAGCGTGAAGTCTACAGTTCAAAAAACAGTTGTAGGTTATCGCCAAGGTGGCCTTATTGATTTTGGTGCTCATCAGGTCATTTCTGGATTAGTGAAACTTGTTGACCAGAATAATTCACCTTTATTACCAGGTTATACGGTTCGCATCAATGGACAGCAAGATGGGGTACTGGGTTATGACGGTGAAGTATTTATTCCAAATCTTTTAAAGCAAAACAAACTTGAAGTCGATCTTCTTGATCATGGTTCATGCCAAGTTGACTTCACTTATAACAGTAATCAGTACTCAACTAAGAAATTGGGACCTTATATATGTCATTAAATATTATGAATAAGGCTCAAATAGAGAGCTATAAAAAATTTTCCTTATCTTTAAAATACTTTATAGGCATTTGCTTATTTTATCTCGTTTATGCTTTTTTTAGTCCCGCACATGCTGCTTGTACGGTAAGCGGAACCACTAATAGTACATATACCTACACGGCAGCAAATATTAATAGTGATGCAACTGTAAACCTTTCAGGCACAATTACTTGCACGAATTTAGGACTTCCCCAGATTTCTAATTTCATGTGTATGAAAACCGTATTTACGGGAACCACAAATGCAATTAACAGTGTTTCATTACCTTACACCGTCACTGCAACTGTGGGTGGGGCTGGGTCTTCTACCACGAACCAAACTTCGAATGTCTGGTATGGACCAGTAGCAACAATCGCATCAAATAATATTGTGAGTTACTCGGTAAATGTGAAAGTACCAGCTCGAACGGGGTCACTCATTGCATATCCTAAAGGAACATATACGGCTTCGGTTCGGTTGTATTGGGATATGGATCTTTTGGGTTTATCATGTGGTGATTTACTTGGTGGCTGGGATTCAGGCGATACACTGCTAACAGCAAACTTTGTGGTACCAAGTATGTGTCAATTAAACTCAACTTCAACTGTAGATTTCGGCAATATAAATGATATTAGTCTGACCAAGCGTGATTACACAGCACAAGGAGCTGTAAATTCGACTTGTAATTATGGAACGCCATATAGCATTTATTTAGGAGATGGAAACAACCGTATAAGCGGCGGATTCAGACGTATGACTAATGGTAATAATGAATATATTCCATACCAGTTATATAAAGACTCTAACTATAGTACGGTGTGGGATGCTACGGGTGGAGTGACTAATATTGGGGGAGCAGGTGGAGTGTCTGGCACAGGCACAGGTAGCGCTCAAACTACTCCAGTTTATGGAAAAATTCCGCAAGGTACTTCCATTGCAAGTACGCCAGGAAATTATTCTGATAGTGTTGTTGTGACAGTGACTTATTAATTTTTTCGAGTCTACACGCGGTTCTATTTTAATGACATGGTTCCGCGTAATTTCAATTATATTCATTAAAAATGGCTGAGCATAAAACAATATAAATCAAATAATTTTGGCATTATGAAACTTATTCGTCATTAAAAACAGTTTGACTTAAAAATACATTCTGTATATTTGTTGATTAGTTTTAAAAAAGAACTAGTAAGCAAAACAGGCAATTAAAATAAAGGTGAATAAATGTCGGATATTATTTTGCATCAATGGGAAATTTCTCCATTTTGTCAGAAAGTTTCAAGAATTTTGAAATTTAAAGGAATCTCATTTGAAACAGTGAACTATAACGGCATTCTGGGGGCTAAAGTTCCTTTACTCACTAAAGTAGGCAAGGTGCCTGTAATTGACCATAATGGGCAGCGGATTCAAGACAGTACTCGAATTGCTCGTTATCTAGAAGAAACTTATCCAGATACACCTCGGCTTTATCCGGCAGATCCAAATCAAAAGGCGCTTGCAGAGCTGTGGGAAGACTGGGCAGATGAGTCTCTTTATTTTTTTGAAGTTTACTTACGAGTAAATGACCCAGAAGCTTTAAAAGAAGCGATTCGTATTAGTAGTATTGGCCGCCCATCTTATGAAAAGCCAATGGTAAAAGGATTTATTTTAGCCGAGTTAAAAACACAGCTTTTCTTTCAAGGTCTAGGCCGAATGAAAGCTGAACATGTTGAAGAAGAGTTTAGAAGACACCTCGACCGTATCGAACAAGTTTTATCACAAAGTGAATGGTTGGTTGGAGAATCACAGACAATTGCAGATATTGCTGTTGTCGCTCAACTAGGTGAAGTGATTCGCACAAGCAAAAAATTTAGTAAAGAAATTTTGGATCGCCCCTCTATTGCATTATGGTATAAAAAACAAACAGGGTGAAACGACCATGACATTAGCAACACCAGAGAAAATATTAGATTGTGTAGTTGTTATTGGCGTTGGAGCATCACAGGGTATTGGTGCAGCCGTGTGCCATCGTTTTGCAAAAGAAGGCTTAAAAGTTTATGTCGCTGGGCGCACTTTCCAGAAAATTGAAACTGTGGCCGCCGAAATTCATTCGAAGGGTGGCGAAGCTGTTGCATTTCGTCTAGATGCAGAAGACGTAAAGCAAGTACACGCTTTGTTTGACACAATCAGCAGTCAAAATGAGCGCATTACTGCAGTCATTCATAATGTAGGGGGAAATATTCCCTCAATTTTTTTACGAAGTCCGCTGTCATTTTTTACTCAAATGTGGCAATCCACTTTTTTATCGGCCTATTTAGTTTCTCAAAGCTGTCTAAAAATCTTTAAAGATCAAAACCAAGGCACACTTATTTTTACTGGAGCGAGTGCTTCTTTGCGTGGCAAACCTTTTTTTGCTGCCTTTACGATGGGTAAATCTGCTTTGCGAGCTTATGCACTCAATCTAGCTCAAATTTATAAATCACAAGGCATACATATTGCTCATGTGATTATTGATGGAATGGTCGATGGCGATAGAGTGAATAAAGCATTATTTGGTCTAGGGCGTTTAGCCCGTCTTACGCGTGGCACGGGTGGACTCAATATTGATGCAATTGCAGAAAACTATTGGATGCTTTACCAACAAACGCCAAAGTTTTGGACACATGAGTTAGATTTACGTCCTTACCAAGAAAAATTTTGAGAGAGACTAAAATGCTAAAAAAAATATGTCAGAGATTTCAAAAAAAGCAGGGCTGTGTGGTTGTTGCTGGTCATGATTTACATCTGATTGAGCGTGACTTTGTAATTCTAGATAAAAATGCACAATTTCCATTACATCTTTATCAAGTTGTGCATGATTCAGCTACACAAAATATCCAAGTTCACTCAATCAGCGATGGTGTGACAGCAGTTCATTTGAACTTAGTAAATGCAGACCATTTAAAAGGCTTGGTGCGTTATATTTCCAATCAAAGACACACAATTGAGCTGTGTGTGTTTCATCCGAACTTTTCATCTTCACCAAATATTGAGGCTTTATCTTTAGAAGAGATTGAACACAATTGGCAGACTACAGGTTTAAGTGCTGTGAGTGTGGCGCAAGCTGTACTTAAGCCCATGCTAAAACAACAGCGGGGCACAGTTATTTTTCTTGGCGCGCCATTTAGCAACTCGACTCATTACGATGTATTAAGCCAAAGCATGTTTGCGAGCATTCGGGCTTTATCGCAGTCGTTAGCTAGAGAATTTCAGCCTAAAGGTATCCATATCACTTATTGCATGATTGAAAAATGGGATGGACAAAACCAACACTTCATTTCATCTGTTAAGCAAGTGTGCCAACACATTTATCAGCAGCCTGATTCGGCATGGAGCCAAGAATTGAGCCTATCTTGAAGTTTTACTTTCGCATGTTCTTAAAATACAGTACTGATCTGGAATGACGACATAACAATAATTTCGATAGGTATTTACATGGCAAAAATTAAGAGTGTTCAGCAAGCTGCTAAAGTGATTTGTACGTTGGCAGCTTTCATGAGTTTTTCTTCATTGGCTCAAGCATATCAGTATGATCAAACTGCCCGTTTAATTAACGAGCGCTTATCTTATATGAAGGATGTAGCGGGTTATAAGGCAGAACAGCATTTGCCAATTGAAGATTTAACTCAAGAAAAGAAAGTTCTTGATCAATCTGCTTCCGAGGCAGAATCTTTTGGCTTAAATAGCGAAACGGTGAAGCCCTTTATTGTGACTCAAATGAATGTTGCCAAAGCAATCCAGTACCGCTATCGGGCAGACTGGTTGTCGAGTCCGGAAACTAATTGGAAGCCTCAAGATTTAGCAGAGGTACGTTTAAAAATTAGTACTCTAAATACTGAACTTCTAAAAAATATTGCCTATGAACTCAAGAAAAATAATAACAAAGCACCTCATAGCTGTAGCTATATGTGGTCTGTTCAACATCCTCAACTTAAAGAAGCCGACAAGAAAGCTTTATGTACGACACTTAATAAAATTAAGTTAAAACAATAAGTTTCTTAAAGAGAATGGGCAGCTGATTATTTAATTTATATTTTGAGCTGAGTAACTATCTATACGTTGTTTCTTTGTATTGTTCTCTTCTGGATATAAGTTGTGGGAGCAAAGAGCACTGTTTCAATATGAGTGACTAAACAGTGCTCTTTACGAGTTTTATAAGGTGGAGAATTAATATTTTTATCTTTTTGGGGCTTAATTAATAAAGATTTATAAGTTTCAAATTATTTGACTATATAAAGTTTTGATTTCTTTTTAGGAATTTCATATTTAGCTAAAGCATCGAAAGTTAGTTGATTAAAATCATCCTCTGAAATTCCTATCTCGTCTAACATTTTATTTTTATCAAATAAAGGTTGAGAGACTAATAAAGAAATAATTTTTGGGAGCATTAAGCTTTCGTCACGATATGTCTCCTCTGGTTCATTAATGTTATAGCCCAATGAGTTAATTTTCATAGAGTTGCTACGATTTACCCAATCAGTAATTAAACCTAATTTATGAGCTTTGTAGTTAATAGCTTTTAAAGACGTACGCCATGTCTTTTTATAGCTAATCATATTTTCTAGTGAAAGATAACGAGGAGTAGTAGCATAAAAAGCATCAGTTGGCATCAAAAATTCAGATGCAAATTGATCAGCTTCAGTTTCAAGTACTCTATTATCTCTTTCTGCTCGAATATTTTTATTGTGAGTATGCATAACCAGATGGCCAAGCTCATGAGCACAATCAAAACGAGCTCTTTCAGCTGATTTAAAGTTATTAGTAAATATAAATGGACTACCACTTTCATCATCAAAAAATGAAAATGCGTCAATTTCTTTTACTTCATTTGGGAGCCTAAAGACACGAATACCTTTAAGCTCACATAATGAAATGATGTTATTAATTGATTGATTTCCTAAGCCCCATAAGCCTCTTAGCTCTGAAGCAAGTTTTTCAGCATAATTATTCTGGCCTAAGAATTCAGTTATATCTAAGTCAGGACGATGAAATTCAGGCAACTTCATCTTTTGAGTTAAATATCTATTAATATTCATTGCAAGAAGAGTATAGGCTTCGTTTGCCTTTCTATGTTGTGCCTTAATTCTAGCTACAGATCTATAAAAGATCTGATCCGTCTCATGAGGCTTTATGTCATTTTCAATGAAAAAAGACATAGGCAAGTTTAATACTCTACAGATTTCAGTTTGATCATTTTCATTGATTTCTTTATCTGCATCTAATAATTGTTTTACCTTAGAGGTAGAACAACCCAACTTCTCTGCAAAATCGGAATTGCTAAGACTACGTAAGTCTTTAGCAATACGTAAACGATCTTTACTAAACACACTAACCTCAGTTTAAACTACAAGCTGGATATCGAAATCATCTGGTTTAATTTCAGTTGATGGTTCCAATATTGGCTTTTTAGGTTCATTGTCAAATGGATGTGTATTATCTATCTCAAATGCAATTCTGCAAGTGTGGTTACTAGGTAATATTTCAATTTTTGTTTTATCTGGTGTTTGTATAAAGCTTGTGGGATATGCGATCTCAAAAGGAATCGTAGGAATGTCGGTTGTTGTATATGCTGGATGCGATATTGATGGGAAATAAAGAATCCATGTGCGTAATTTAGATTGGTCATCATAAGCAACTTGGTTCTCTTTAATATTTTTTAAAGTCATGTAACCCTTTTCACAATGAGCAGATAATATTAAATCTGGCTGTCCAAGAGCTAAGTTGCCACTCATAAAAAGAATTTGAATATTTTTTTCAGGATTTTCTAATCGAGGTTGACTTTCGTTGTGAAAAATCCAAGCTGGATCTGATTTTTTAAGAAGTAAAGCGAGTTGTTCACCAATTTTCCCCCAACGGGCTATAAATCTAGCTCTATTAAAAACCGTATTTGTTCTAAACTCTGAATCACTAACCATAATTGCTTGTGTAACTAGGTAAGGATCTGGTAGTCCTAATTCTTTAATTTTCGTAACAGCTTCCTCACCCTTAAAGAAGTCACATGGAGTAGGTTCTGAATCTTTAAGAGATTCGTTGTTAAACATATCTAAATTCATAAAAAAACAAAGTCCAAAAGATAGCGAATGTCTTTTTTATAACATCATTTGATGTGAAAAAAAAGACATTTTGTGGTTTTTATCAGTTAATGTTGAGAACTTATGCATATTTATATGGGTTAACAGTTAGCTCTACAAAACCAATAAACATTTAAAAGATCTTTTTATATTCAATACTATTACTTCTTCGGTTTAGAACATTGACACCCAAAACCGCTCCGATTATTCTTTGCCTGCTGGCCACATTGCCAGTCGGTTTTAGCAGACCGCCTTTTCATCTAGAACATCAAAAAAGTAATTTTTTGGTGGTGAACTCGTTCGTCTCCCTTCGTAGCGGTAGGACGGAGGAGGGACGCCCTCGGGCGTGCCGGTTCCTAGATGACTGGTCTGCTAACCCTTCTTCGTTCTGCCACCATAATCATTTAGCAGTGATTTGGCAGAACTTCTATTTCATCTAGGAGTCCGCTATGCGTACTAATTCTTCTTATTTTTTGGCCTTTGCCAAAGTCTTTACGTCTATATCATTCAACTGGTCTTTAAAACGGTTTAATCGACTATAGGTTTTGACCTTTAGATCATTACGACTAAAAAATTATATCAACAATAAACCTGAGATAGGCGAACACACCACTTTTGTGTCGTTTTTGCATGCCTGTTTTTAGCACTCAATTTAAGAGTGACGGCATTTCTATCTCATTTATATACAACAAAAAATTATTTTAAACGGTATCTTTATGCCAAATTTAGAAGCTTCATTTAGAGCACTGAGAGTGCTCCACACAGCAAAAGACTTATTTAATCAACATGGGTTTTACATCGGTATTGACCGAATTGTTAGTGAGGCCCAAATTCCAAAAGCCACTTTTTACAACTGCTTTCCATCTAAAGCAAAACTTATTGAGATGTGTCTGACTTTTCAAAAAGACGCCTTAAAAGATGAGGTGTTTTCTATTATTCATTCATATCAAGAACTTATGGTGTTTGATAAGCTCAAGAAAATTTTCTTTCTACATGCCGACTTAGAAGGATTTTACCGTTTGCCATTTAAAGCGATTTTTGAAATTGAAAAGCTTTATCCCGCAGCCTACAAGGTCGTTAGTGACTATCGAAATTGGTTTGTTCAAGAAATTCATAAGCTGATTTTAACTGTAAAAGTGACTGCCACAGTTGAAGATGCTTACATGTTTTTGTTTGTGATTGATGGGGCAATGGTTCAGCTTTTAAGTGCAAATAAGATCGATGAAAGAGATAAGTTACTAGACTATTTTATGTTGATGCTCGATTAGATTGAGTAGGAGTTTAATACTTATAAAAAAGCCCTCTCGCGAGGGCTTCTAACTTATCTAAAAGAAGGTTGGCTTAAGATTTTATAGACCTTTTCTTTATATACATCATTTGAAATCACGCCTTTATCTCGCTGTTGTTTTAGCGATTTAAACTGCTGACCATTAATTTCTCTTTGAATGCCAACATTATCATGATTTCTAATGTAGTAAAGACTACGCTCATGATCACTCATATTGACTGTTTCTTCAGTAGAGTAAGACGGCTTAGTTTCCTTTTCTTGATATTGTTTTGCAATTTCAAAAAAATCTACATTTTGATGATTGGTACCAGAATTAGAAAACTCTTTTGGTTGCCCATTAAATTTATGGTCTTGAGAATTCGCGTTTACTGCAAGCATGCTCTTATGCTGATTAAAGTTAGGAGGGGTATATTCTTGTTTCACTTGAAATGTGTTTGTTTCAGAAAAAGCTACGGGAGAAAAAAGACTAATATTTAAAGATAAAAAAATTAATAACAATCTATTCATTTCTTTTGAAGTCCAATTGAAATTGAGTAAATCACTGTATTGTAAAATTAAAGTTGATTTTTTGAAGATTAAATTTTGAGTGGATTTGATCATCTGGTCAATAATAAAGTGAAGGGACAGATTTGCGCGAAGTTCTATTGAGAGCTCCGCACAAAAACTTTATATAAAATAAGATCTAAAATTTTCAATTTCAGAGTGTTTGTCCATTATCTAATTTTAATATTTGTCCCGTAATAGATTCTGCTTTTAATAACATGAGAGCAGTTTGAGCAATATCTTCTGGAGTAGAAATTCGCTTTAAGGGAAGTTCTCCAAAAAGTGAATTCATTTTATCTTCATAGCCAGCCCACCATCGAGTAGCCACAGGTCCTGGTGCAATACAATTAACCCGAATAGAGGGAGCTAATGCGTGCGCTAAAGATTTTGTTAAGCCATGAACAGCAGACTTGGAAACAGCATAGGGCAATGAAGAACCATAGCCTGTTTCACCGGCGATGCTTCCCACATTAAGAATAGCACTGTTTGTGTTCTGCCGAAGAAATGGTGCGGCTGCTCGGCTGCATTGAAAGGTACCTTTCAGATTAACAGAGATAAGCTGATCCCAAACCTCATCTGTTACAGCATCTAAATCATCAAATTGAAGCTGTTTTGTAATGCCAGCATTATTAATAAGATAGTTAATTTTTCCAAACTTATTTACGACAGATTCAATCATTGTTTTGACTTCGCCATCTGCTGAAATATCAGCTTTTATCGCAAAAGCGATTCCATTATTTTTTGTGATTTCATCTATAGTCTCTAAAACTTCTTTTTCACTTTTAGAATAAATAATGGCTACCGAAGCACCTTTCTTTGTAAGCAGTTTACTTATAGCCTGACCAATACCAGTGCCTCCGCCAGTGACAATAGCAACCTCATTTTGAAAGTCGAGATTCATAAGATTTTCCTTTTTAAATAGGAGTAAGAATTTTTCTATTTCTCCGATATTAGTATTTAAGTTTATTTGTTAAAATCGAAATTATATGAATACATATTACGGATTTTCCGAAGATGAGATATTTCGATACCACTTTGCTTTCAACTTTTGTTGTTGTCGCTCAGTCTGGAACTATTTCGTTAGCTTCTTCTAAATTAAATCTCTCTAATTCAACCATTAGCGAGCAGATCTCAAAATTAGAAGAGTTTGTTGGCAAAAAACTAATGATTAGAGACCGAAAAGGTTCATGTCTAACAACTGAAGGGGAGATTTTATTGGCAGAAGCCGAGAATATCTTACTGTCATGTTCTATGGCTTTGGACAAAATAAGAGGAGTCGATATTTCTGGAGAGTTTAGAATAGCAATTACAGATTATTTTAGACCCAATGACCTAACGATAATTTTAAAAAGAATCCAGAAGAAATTTCCAAACTTAAAGCTGCATATTTCAATCATGAAAAGTTCTGATATTAAAGATAATTTCTTTTCAAATATTTATGATTTGGCTATCTATATGAATATTGGTGAAACTATAGAAAAAGATATTCAGCCCATTAAATTATCCGAAGAACCTTTATTCTGGATTAAGTCTCATGAGTTCGAACGTCAGAATAGCCCTATACCCATCGTGACAATGTCTTCGGGCTGCATTTTGAAAAATTTTACCGAAGAAATTTTGCAGAAAGAGAAAATTCCTTTTTATGTTGCACACACAGCTACAGGAGTAAAAGGTATTGTTGCCGCAATCGAGGCTGGTCTAGGAATATCATGTTTAAATAGATCTTCCTTAAATAATAATATTCAAATTATTAACTCAAACTATGATTTACCCGTACTTCCAAATGTTGAGTTCATGCTCTATAAAGCTTCCGAACAAAATGTAATGACAGATGCAATTAGTCAAATTTTAATAGAAGAGTTTATTTAAAAGTATACATACCGTTACTCTTAATATTAGCTACCATCATGGCTCTTATAGTGCATGACAATTAAATGGCGATATAGAATTTCCAAATTCCTGCAAAGAATCTCTCCACCTTAAATACTTCTTTTATATTTATTGTTAAGTATTTCTAAATAGTTTTGGTGTGACAATAACCTCTCAATTTGTTAAATTGTGTGGTTTTTATAACAGTGGGCGAAATTTATGAAGACATTTTTAGTTATATCTTTATTGGGTTTGGGGCTGATGGGTTGTGCTTCATCTACATATAATTCTCAAGAAAATTATTTAACTAACGCTCCAATTACTCCAGAAAATAAAGCATTTAATAGTTTTAAAACACCTGAACACGGAATTTTAACTGATCAAGATGTCTATAATGTGCCAGAAAACTCAAATATGAATTTTCGCTATGAAGTTCCGTTTTAAAGAAAAATAAAGCATTCATTTAAGCAAAGGTGGAATAAGCACAGCTTACTACCTTTGCTGATTAGAGATAATCAATGATTAATACCGCCTTCGGGTGGTTTTTTAATTTTTAAACTGTTAAATTTTAATTATTGAAAAAAGGTATTTAAAATGAAAAATTTCACTATTATTGCTTCTTTATTTTTATTAGTTGGGTGTACTACTGGTCACAAACAAGTTACTCCTGTTCAAGTGACTGATAATAAAATTAGTTCAGAAGCTGAAAAATATAAAAAACAATATCAAAAGAATATTTTTAAAATATGGGATATTCCAAAGTCTTCTTCAGGTATGAGTGCAAGCGTTAAAGTATTTTTAACTGACAATGGAGAAATTGAGCAAATCATCTTTTTAGATAAAGAAGAACAAAAATTTAAAACAAGTATTGAAAAAGCGATCTGGCGTGCAAGTCCATTTGCTTTACCTACGAATCCAGAAGTAAGAAAACAAGCAAGAAAATTCAATATGAAATTTCAGGCGAAGTAAATGATTCCTTGTTAAACGTGGGGGCAAATTTAGAATTGTTAAGGTATTTTAAATTTGCTCTCTAGTTACATGGCGTATTGAAAATAGTTGGTTCCATCAAAAGGAAATGCAACATTTCATTTTAGAGAGTAAATAAGACAGCTTATTTACAGATAAACAAAATATAAAAATTAGTTACATTGCTATCAAAACCTAACATAAACAAAACTTTAAAAGAATGTGAAATTATTATAAAAAGTAAGTAAATTTATAAGAGTTTAAGAAAAAATATGAGTGAAGCAAAGAAGCCTCATAATGAAAGTAAATCTACAAAGGTTGTGGCGTGGTGTGTAATTCTATTTGGAATTGTTTTGGGAATAGCCTTTATTTTGTCTTATGGGCAAGTCGAAACAAGAAATGATAACTTAGATATTATTCACGTATGGTCTACACAAATGGTCACAATAGGTCTTTTTATTATATTTAATGGACTACTGTTTGGTTACTTACTTTTAAAAATTAGTAGTATTTTGAACCATCTTGAAAATAACAAAAACTAAAACGTATCTTAAAGTGTCAGTTACACAAATGATGATTGTTTGGTGTTGAATGTATCTATGAATTATTTAAGCATGGAATGACACAAGTTAAGTAGAGGATGAATCTCATGATAGATGAAGAAAAACCCTTAAATTTTGACGATGATGAAGAGCCTCTTGATTTTGCCGATGAAGAATTTATCGATGATAAAAAAGAGGATGAGTTGTATAACACTATTACTAAAGATGGCTCGAGTGTAGATCCGGCCGATGATGGTGAGCGACACAATCGCCCTGAAGATGGTGATCCCATCGAAATTGAAGAATAATGGAAAGCCCAATTCAATATTGGGCATTTTTAATATTTTGAATTTCCATCTGAGCAGTACGATACGTTCGAGGTTATTTAATCATTATCATTAATGACTCAAAAAATTGAGAACGAAGCAATGAGTGTAGAGGTGGGTACATATATATTCATTGAATGATTTATTCTCGAATTGAAGTAAAGCTATGAGTAATTATATTTCTACATTAACCAATAAAATCAAAAACAAAGCTGTTCCACCTGTCAATGATGTTCTGCTCGCGTTTAGGACTTTGAAAACTGTACCAGGCGGCTTAACGCTATTATCAAAAATTGTTAGTCGAGTTGCTCCATATTTTCAGACTGTAAATCCAATTATCCAAAAATTAGATTTGAACGTGTGCGAAGCCTCAATCAAAAAAAATAAATCAATCGAAAATCATATCGGGACGGTACACGTTATTGCCATATGTAATGGTTTGGAGTTTGTCATGGGCGTGTTAGCTGAAGCATCAGTACCTCAACATTTAAGATGGCTACCCAAAGGTATGAGCGTAAATTATGTCGCTAAGGCCGATTCTGATATTAAATTAGTAGCAACAATTGATGACGAGTGGAAAGTTGGGGATATGCAAATAAAAGTTGACGCTTATAGAGCTGATGGTCAGCCAGTAGTTCAAGGATATATTACGCTTTGGGTTACAGAGAAAAGTAAATAACAGGGCATTAAATGCAAAAAATATTGGATTATCTCCGTAAGATTTTTAACATTAAGTTTCGGCCAAATGATGCTACAGATAGCTTCATTGCTACGGCAACTGATCATGGCGATGAATTAATAGGCATTGCTGTTGATGAGATGTGTCTTAGCTTAGAAGGTGTCAAACTAATCTGTGATTTTGAAGGATTAAAACTCAGTGCTTATGATGATGGAACTGGAGTATGGACTATTGGATATGGCACGACTCGATATCCTAATGGTCAGCGTGTAAGTGAAGGAGATCGATGCTCTCTTGAACAAGCCAAAGCTTATATGCAACATGATTTAAAAATATTTGAGCGTGCAGTAAATAGTTCTGTAAAAGTGCCTTTAAAACAGAATCAATTCGATGCATTAGTCTCTTTAGCTTATAACATTGGGGTAGGTGCTTTTAAAAACTCGACTTTACTCAAAAATTTAAATTCAGGTGATTACAAAGAGGCTGCAAACCAGTTTGATGTCTGGGTCAATGCTGGTGGTAAGCGGTTGCAGGGGCTGGTGAATCGCCGAGCAATCGAAAAGAAATTATTTTTATCGTCAAAATAGTCCTTTCAATTTTTATTAAACTTTCTCAAAAATCATGAAAAGCCCCAAATGGTCAGGGCTTTTTTATATAAAAATTCAATGGACTAGCTTTTATCACCTAAAGTGATTCTAAGACGATTTAATGCTCCCATAAGCGAAATGCTGGTTGTTAATTCTACAATCTCTCTTTCACTAAAATATTCAGCTAAATGAGCTTTTACAGTTTCAATTTTTTCAGATAGGAAAGTGACTGCTTCTGCAAGTTCAAGAGCAAGTTGTTGCTTCTTTGAAAAGACATTCGAATGTTTATAACCCGGAATTTTATCAATAACTTCTTGGCTCACTCCCATATCTCTTAATTCTTGAGCATGAAAGGCGCAGCAGTAAGCACAGCCGTTGATTTGTGACACATATAACTCAGCTAACGCAACTATTTGAGGATCAATGCCTGAGGTACGAATAGATGCATGTGCTGAGTACAAATGATTAATCGTTTTTTTAGCAACTTCTTTATATTCCATAATATAAGCCAGTCTTTTAGTGATAAAAAACTATTATTTACCACTAGGTATGGATTGTAAATTAGGCACTATTTTGTTATATAGGTATATTTTTTATACCTAATTAAGCAATGAAAGATAATATTTCTGGCTGTTCCGTAGAAGAGGCAATGACAGTATTAGGTGGTCGCTGGAGAATGTTAATTATTTCATTTCTTATCGAAAGACCAATGCGTTTTAATGAGCTAAGACGAGCAATCCCTAATATTTCTCAAAGAATGTTAACTTTAGAATTACGTTTTCTTGAAGAAGAAGGGTTTATTAACAGAGAAGTTTTTGCAGAAGTTCCTGTTAAAGTTGAATATTCATTGACTGAAGATGGTAAGAAATTAAACGGTTTAGTTGATGTGCTAAAAGAAGTTGGCTCTTGGCTAAAAATAAGATGATACGGTTGTATAAATTTTAGGTGTAAAAAAGCCTGATGCTACGAATCAGGCTCAGTATTCATCGACAATAGGAGTTAATGAACAAGACCAATCTAACAGACCTGCTCCATAAAGGCAAACCAATGGTCGACCGAACAGTTCATATAAGCTAAGTTTTCTTAAATTATAGGCATTAAAAAAGCCCTTGCTCGAAAGCGAAGGGCTTAGTCGTTCATTGATCTAGCAATGAACTATATAAGGCTCATCTCATACTAAGTTCAGTATATCTGAAATTGAAGCAACAAAGAAGAAAACATTCCAAATATCTTCCTCATTCTATTTAGACTCAATTTATTCATTCCTATAACAAGTTACATCTTTGATAAATCAAAACACAAAATTTGCACTTTGCATTTTTGGGGGTGTGGTATTTGTTTGTAGGCTCATGGTTGGATTGTCTTAGGAAATAGAAGGATAGCCCTTTAGAAAATCTTCAAGAAAGAAGTTCAAATAAATATATCAATGAATCAAGATATTAGAGTTCAGCAAGGAAATAGAGATGAATTTGATTAGATTAGAAGAACTTTCATTAATGAGTAATGCTGTTTTGACACCCCAATTAAATAATTGGCCATGTGTGCCATCTGGAAATACGGATGTCGCTTCCTGTAACAAACATAAGGACAGTTTTTCGGAGCAATCTAATAAAAAATTTTATAAAGAATGGCTGAAACAGCAAAAGAAAATACTTAAAAGTATTCCGAGCAATGCTGTTTTAGTCAGCATCAAAGAGCCTATTTAGATTAGACATGAGACAAGTTTATTAAAGATATGCATTACAAGGATGAGCTTTTAGCTAAATAATTTTACGTAGGTGTGCTTGTTAGTCATAACTTGTCCTAGAGATACTGAAAATATCAATAAATAGCAAATTGCATAAGGTGAAATAGGCAAATACAAAACAATAAAAAAGCACTTATATAGAGGTAATTTTTTATGGCTAATCTTCATCAAAAAACACTTTTTGATATCCTGACTCAACATCAGGCCTATCTATATCGAGCTTCATCAAGATCGGTCAATGAACTTCTTAATTTATTTAATTCTGAAACGATTAACATGCTTGCTAATTTAGCTAACTTATTAGATGAGCTAAATGAAAAGGAAAAAGCAGCATTGGCTGGTGGAATCTATTCAACAGGCAATTTAAGAGCGATACGTACACTAGTTTCTCAGTGGTTTAATGCGATTAATGAAGCTCTCACTGATACTTTTGCAATATCTGCTGTGGCATTGGCTGTCTATGAAGCTAGGTATATGTCAAAAATTTTTGGTGGTCAACATAAAGAGTTAAAAGGTGAACAGCTTTATAAAGCTGCTAAGCGAGTTCCTTTAGCAGGTGGAGCATTGGTGGATGAGTTACTCTCTAAAATTGCTGAGATAGCTCGTCAAAGAGTCGAATATGCGATTCGGGATGGTTTTAACAATGGTGCTACAACCCTGCAAATTGTTCAGCGTATTCATGGAACCAAACGCCTTAAATATGAAGATGGGCTACTAAATAGTACTAAAGCAGATATTGAACGAACTGTACGTACAATTCGAAGCCATATATCTAATCAGGCATATTTAAATAGCTATAAGCAATTAAAGTTTGAATATGTCAGATTTGTAAGTGTGCTTGATGGGAGAACATCGAAAACATGTGCTTCACTTGATAGTAGTGTCTGGGACATTAACGACCCCACAAAGAAAGTTCCGCCTTTGCATCCCCATTGCCGCAGTATTTTAATTCCAACCCATGAAAATGGTCAGTTAGTTGGAAGTCGGGCTTTTATTATGGACGAAAGAAAATTTAAGGATATTCCTAAGAGTGAACGAGCACAATTAATGGGTCAATTAGATGCAAATACATCATTTAAAGAGTTTTTTAAATTAACAGATGCATTCTTTCAAAAAGAATGGCTAGGACCTAAAAGGTATCAATTATATAAAGAAGGACAGTTCGATTTTGATAAGTTCTTTGATCCGGAAGGGCGTTTATATACGCTTGAAGAGCTTAAAGAACTTGATGAGCGTGCTTTTAAAGTATTGGGATTGTGAGTTTCGGCAGAAGCATTTTGGACTACGATAGTTATCTTTAATCAATATTCTTGTTTTAACTAAATATACACATTTAAACAATTAGTTGAAAAGAGTTTCCATTATCTACTCAAATAGCATGTTAAGTTTTTCTCAATCATAAAAATTTAAAAAGGATCGAAACATGAAATTTTCATATCAAGATCTTGCCGGAAAGAATGTTGAAGTAGAGTGTCAAAGTTATATTCATATACCGTCAGGAACAGCAACGAAATCTACAGAAGCTGGCAATTATCATCCTCCTGAAAACTTCAGTTTCTTTAAGAAAACGGAAGCTGATTCTATGCCCATCCATCGATTTGCTGTTGACCAAAATTTTAATGTTTTTAATAGTGATGAATTACCTGCATTAGCTCAAATTGGTACTGACTGGAAAAAAATGGGCTAAGTTTTTACTTAAACATAAACCCTCGCTTGAGGGTTTTATATCTATAATTTTAAGAACTATTTCTTTTTGAATACGAGAAGTAAGCCCAGCAAAATTGCAACCATTCCGATTATGCCTGCCAGTGGTAACTTATTTTTTAAAATTAGAAAATCTAAAAGTGCGGTAACAATGGGAACCAAATAGAACAAGCTTGTCACATTTACAATATTGCCCTGATTTAAAAGCCGGTAAAGTAAAAGCTGAGCAACTACAGAAATTAAAATTCCAAGAAATAAGACCGAAATAATCAGTTGTGAATTCCATGATATTTCAAAATGTTCAAAGGGAACTATAAATAAGCAGACGGCAAGGCTAATTACATATTGTAGCGGTAAGACATCTGTAGGGATTTGTTGAATGTTCTTTTGCATGATGGCCCCAAAGGTTATACAGATCAGGGCAGCCAAGGCAAAGAATATGCCGATTGGAGCAATAAAGGACATTGTTAGGCTTTTCCAGACTAAAAGGATGAGCCCAGCTAAAGCAATGAATAAACCGAATAGCCTTTCTTTTTGTAAATTCTTTTCGATGAGGCAAAGCGTTAAAATGGGTTGTATTCCCATAATTGTTGCCATTAAGCCAGGAGTGACTCCATGGGCCATCGCTTTGAAATAGCAAATTGAATAACCTGCAATAATGAGTAGTCCAGTAAGCAGAACTTGTTTTCGAGTTCCATGTTTGGGTAAAAGTCTTTTTCTAAAAATAGCCAGTATAAACAGAACAATTAAAGCGGTAGAAAATCGCAGAATTAATAATGCTATGGGTGAGGCATTATCAAGTCCCCATCGAGTAAAAATTGCGGCACTACCCCAGAGCAAAACAAAAGCGGATGTTGCACTTTGTGATGCAAGCATCTGTTTATTTAGGCGCATAAAACCTCCTCCTAGTGCGTAATGCCTAAGAAATACGAAGTGATGAAATTATTAGTAAGTACAACTATTCATGTTTTTTTCAGTTAGCAATCAATTCACGAATAGTCTCTTTAAGAAAAATGAATTTTTTTAACTTTTTCAGATTTCAGTATGGGAGAGAGCATAGATAAAGAAAAGCGCATAATTCTTTTATATACTATTTGAAAATCGAATAGATAAATTGTAATGAATATAAAAAACTTACAGATTGATTGGTTAAAGTGCTTTGTTACAGTCGTAGATACAGGCTCATTGTCGAATGCAGCACCTGAGTTATACCGCTCTCAGTCTGCGGTTAGCATGCAACTGAAAAAACTAGAAGAAGCGCTACATTGCCAACTTTTAATACGAACACATCGACAAATTGAATTAACGTCGCAAGGACAGCTACTCTTAGGTTATGCACGCCGTATTCTTGACTTGCATGCTGAAGCTCAAATGGCATTTCATGGAGATGAATTGAAGGGGCGTATACGCCTTGGTGTACCCGATGATTATGCTGCTAAATATTTAACACCTGTACTGAAGCGTTTTGCGCCACGTTATGGAGGTGTTGAAATTGAATTAATCTGTGAGCAGTCTACTTCGTTAATACCACGGGTAGAAAGCGGTGATATCGACTTGGCATTAATTTCAAGAGATAACGCTCGTCAAGGAACACTTTTATTTCATGAACCGATGGTATGGGTCGGCTCTCCACAGTTTGAACTCTGGCGAGAAGACCCACTTCCAATTGCAGTTTACGAAAGTACAAGCCAAGCTAAAAAGAGTGCTATTCATTCTTTAGCATTACAAGGACGCCGTTACCGTGTGGTGTATAACAGTTCAAGTTTAGCAGGCCAAATTGCCGCAGTTGAAAGTGGTTTAGCAATTGCTGTGTTTACACAATGTAGTGCACCTGAGTATTTAACCATATTAGGGGCTGATCATGGCCTTGGACCTTTAGAGCCTATGGAGGCTGCTGTTTATCGGAGTAGGTCATCGTTAGAGTCGAAGGCTGTAGATCACTTATATGAATTACTCATTAAAACGCTCAGACACTCAGTGAATGTTTAATTGCCAAATTTTCAATTAATCTTTAAGGATAAAATTAAAGAGCTTTACATTTTTGCGTTAAACCTACAAAAAAGCCTAGAAACCTATGCTGATCGTAAAACTAATAAAAAGTATTTATTAACTCACTATCTGAACAATTCATGAGGTGAAATATGACAAAAATTATAGCGACTTTGGGTTTAGCCGCTTTTATTTCTTTAAGTGTGAGTGCTTGCCAAGGTGAAAACGATACAAAACAGCAAGATAAAACGACGACTCCTCATTCAATGGATAAAGATTCATAAACCATAAATGCTCAAGCCCATCGTAAGATGGGTTTTTTATATCTTTTTATTTTTATCCAAAAGTGTGATTTGTAACTCGCAATATTTATTTTTAATGGCACTGTTCAAAATATGTTGACTAATATGCTAGGTTTTAAATATATTTAAAAGCAACACGAATCATTTTAAATATAACTCTATATTTAAAGTAAATTGATTCAAGTGCCATCAGATCAGAAATTTAACCTTTAATTTTGATTATAAAAATATTAATTAATCAAGAAGGTGAGTATGGACGCTAAATTTCATTCTGAAAATGAATATGGTTTTATTCTAGATATTTTAAACACT